>Ga0190363_1001681_pt1 | contig 13019 bp, 10 predicted proteins | sample 48721867_MG_FD_161272 | JGI IMG/M metagenome (GOLD analysis project Ga0190363, IMG submission 161272) | Hydrothermal vent microbial mat bacterial communities from Southern Trench, Guaymas Basin, Mexico - 4872-18-6-7_MG | ecosystem: Environmental > Aquatic > Marine > Hydrothermal vents >...
TTCCAATTTAACAGAAGGCGATTTTGCATTTTTCAATTTGCATTCTGCATTGAGCCATTGCGCTTAACATTTGGATCTCCGTTAAAATTACTTTGACGAGGTCCTAAATAGTGTGTTTATTTATTACTTGACATCTTGGATTAAATAGGTTTATTATCTGCTGTAAAAAGCAAGATAGGAGGTCCTGATGAAAATACTTATTGGAGGTTTAGCGGCATTGGTATTGGGAATAGTTGGTATTATTGTTTTTTGGAAGCAATTTTTAGCTATTTTAGCGGGAGGTGTGCCTCTTTTACTTATTCTCTTTGGAGGCCTGGCTGCCTATTTAGGTATTGAGGAACTAAAAGATAAGTTTACTTCTGAAAAGGAGGTCACACCAGGTATAGAGGAAGATTATAAACAAGAGATAGAAAAACTCAAATCAGAAATTGAAGAATTGAAAAAAACTAAGGAAGCAAAAGAATCAAAGGAGACAGAAGAGACAAAAACATAGGTTTTTAATGAAGGAACAGCTATGGAGAAATGGGAGAGTGTTTTTGAAGATGAGTATTTTTTGGAAGGGGTTAAAGATGCCTTTTTAATTGTATTTTTACCAGGTCCCAAAAATGAATTTATAGCTTGGGGTGAAACTTCACAAGGCAGTGTTGATATCCCAGGTGCTCCTCCCCAAGAGGTTTTGGATAAAATAATTGAGAATTTAGATAAGATATGGAAGAGATATACTAGATTTGAGCGATCAGGATGTGAGGTATTTTTGAGAAAGCCTTATAATACCATCCAAGTAGAAGTCAAAGAGGAGTGAAATATTTGGTAGACTATTCTGCTATATATCAAAAGTTGGCAAATTATTTTTTAAAAATCTATTAGTTGATTTCAGTTATAAGCCAAATTACCTATTCTTTTTTTAAGGTCAATTTATCCAATATCTGGTGAATCAAGATAAGACTTGTTTTTCTTAAATTTGGACTTATTTATATACCAAAATATAAATAAAGGGGGTGGAACAATGCGTATCGCTCAGGTTGCACCCTTGTATGAGAGTGTTCCTCCAAAACTCTATGGTGGCACCGAAAGGGTCATCTCATATCTCACAGAAGAATTGGTAAGACAGGGACATAAAGTGACTTTATTTGCTAGTGGGGATTCAGTAACTAAGGCACGTTTAATTTCTCCCTGTCCTAATTCTTTGCGATTGGATAAAGACTGTAAAGATACTTTGGCCCATCACATTTTTATGCTTGAACAGGTGTACCAACATGCCTCTGAGTTTGACGTTATTCACTTTCATATTGACTACATTCATTTTCCTCTTTTTCGTCGCTCTAATACTCCTCACCTCTCAACACTGCATGGAAGATTAGATATAAAAGATATATTTCCACTTTACAAAGAATTTAGGGAAGTGCCTTTAGTATCCATTTCTAATGCCCAGCGTAAGCCTCTTCAAGGAGTGAACTGGGTGGGTACGGTATATCATGGTTTACCTAAAGATTTGTATAAGTTTAAGGCAAGGCATGGTAAATATTTGGCTTTTTTAGGAAGAATCTCTCCGGAAAAACGCCCTGATAGAGCCATAAAAATAGCACAGGTAGTAGGGATGCCTTTGAAAATTGCGGCTAAAGTAGATAAGGCAGACAAAGAATATTTTGAAACAGTAATAAGACCCTTATTAAAGAATCCTTATGTAGAATTTATAGGGGAGATTTCTGAAAAGGAAAAAAATGATTTTTTAGGCAATGCCTATGCCTTACTTTTCCCTATTGACTGGCCTGAACCATTTGGTTTAGTGATGATAGAAGCCTTAGCCTGTGGCACTCCAGTGATTGCCTGGCGTTGTGGCTCTGTTCCAGAAGTGATAAAAGACGGAATTAATGGTTTTATTGTTGATAGCCTAAAGCAAGCAGTAAAGGCAGTAAAAGAGGTCAGGAAATTGAGCCGTAAGAACTGCCGTAAGACATTTGAAGCAAGATTTACAGCTAGCCGTATGGCAAATGACTATCTCTGTATTTATGAAAAACTGTTAAGAGAAAGAGAACCATTGCTTAAAGCAGTATAAAAATGGTAGTGGATCCACACAAATATTATATAATTGCCCGAAAAGGCGAAATTAAGCCTTACTTGGTCTTAAAACAAGGAGATAGTTTTGCTCTTTTTAGCCATTATGGAGATATCGAACAGATTGGTTTGGGAGAAGAGGGCATTTATCACAAAGGCACTCGCTTTGTATCAAGACTTAGCTTTTTCCTTTTTGATGCCAAACCATTTTTTTTAAGCTCAGGGGTAAGAGAAGATAATATCCTTCTTACCGTAGACTTAACTAATCCTGATACTATAGTTAGCAAAAATCTCTTTTTGCCCAGAGGGAGTATCCATGTACTTCGCTCCAAATTTTTGTTTGAAGGTGGTTATTATGAATGTATAAAAATCCAAAATTTTGCCTTATTTCCTATTAGTCTTCCTTTTTCTATTGCATTTGATGCCGATTTTGCTGATATCTTTGAGGTAAGAGGAGTAAGGAGAGAAAGGAGGGGAGAACGATTAAAGGCCACTGTTAGAGAAGGAAGTGTAATTTTGGGTTATAGGGGTTTAGATGGCGTTCTACGTGAAACTAGTTTTACATTTTCTCCAAATCCCACAGAAATCCGAGATTCACAGGCCATCTTTTGGACAAACCTAGCACCAAAGGGAACATTCACCTTATTTTTAACTATTTCTTTTATAGAAAATGGCATTTCCCAAAGTTTTTCTTTTAAAGAAGCCTTTTCAAAAACAAAAAAAACATTAGAAACATTTAAAAAAAAGAGTTGTATGATTTCCACTTCTAATGAACAGTTTAATGCCTGGGTAGAACGGTCATATACTGACCTTTTTATGATGCTTACAGAGGTCCCTATGGGATTATATCCCTATGCAGGCATTCCTTGGTTTAATACTATTTTTGGACGGGACGGAATTATTACTGCCTTGGAGTGCCTATGGGTCAATCCTGACATTGCTAAGGGGGTTTTGAGCTATCTTGCTGCCACACAAGCAAAAGAGGAAATACCCGAAAAAGACGCTCAACCTGGTAAAATCATACATGAAGTTCGTAAGGGAGAAATGGCTGCCACGGGTGAGATCCCCTTTGATTATTATTATGGCAGTGTTGATACTACCCCCTTTTTTATTATTTTGGCTGGGGCCTATTATGAAAGGACAGGAGATAGGGAATTTATTAAATTGCTTTGGCCACATATTGAGCTAGCCTTGAATTGGATAGATTACTATGGAGATATGGATAAAGATGGATTCATTGAATATATGCCTTCGGCTAATGGCCTGGTAAATAAAGGTTGGAAGGATTCTTATGACAGCGTTTTCCATGCAGATGGTTCTCTAGCATCTCCTCCTATTGCTCTAGTAGAAGTGCAAGGATATGTCTATGCAGCCAAACAAAATGCAGCCTATTTGGCTAAAATATTAGGAAAAGAAAAAATAGCAAAAAGACTTTTAAAAGAAGCAAGGGCTTTAAAAAGAAAGTTTAACAAACTGTTTTGGTGTGAAGAAATTGGCAGTTATATCTTTGCTTTAGACGGAAACAAATCTCCTTGTAAGGTGCGGACTTCTAATGCAGGTCATGCCCTTTTTAGTGGAATTGCCACAAAGATTTGTGCCAAGCGTCTGACTCGGACATTATTTGAAGACCACTTTTTTTCTGGTTGGGGCATAAGAACTGTTTCAAGTCTTGAGAAGAATTATAATCCCATATCTTACCATAATGGTTCAGTATGGCCCCATGATAATGCTCTTATTGCTTACGGCCTAAGTCATTATGGTTTTAAAGAACAAGTTTTAACTATTATGAAAGGGCTCTTTGAAGCCAGTAATTTTTTTGGTTTACATAGGTTACCAGAACTCTTTTGTGGTTTTCCACGCAGGGCAGATGAGGGGCCAACCCATTATCCAGTAGCATGTAGTCCTCAAACCTGGTCTACTGTAGCTGTCTTTTTTTTAATCCAAGCCTGTTTAGGAATCACCTTTAAAGAGAAAAAACTCTATTTTTATTCTCCCATTCTACCTTCTTTTTTAGAAGAAGTTTATCTAAAAAATCTGAGAGTTGGGAATGACTTTGTTGACCTTTACTTAAAAAGATACCAAAATGATGTAGTAATTAATGTGTTAAAAAAGAAAAGGGATATTGAAATATTAATCCTAAAGTAATTAACCTCAGTAAAGATAAATATCTTTTGGACGAATTTTTTCATTTGACTGCTTAGATTTTTACTTCTATATATAAAAGATTATGAAGTCTAATTTAAAATCTGCCTTTCAATTCATCATCTTGCTTGGTTTGGTTAGTTGTTTTGGTGATATTGTCTATGAAGGGGCAAGGAGTATTACCGGACCATTTTTGGCTGTATTAGGTGCAAGTTCTGCTGTAGTAGGCATTATAGCAGGTGTGGGTGAATTTCTAGGCTATACCATGCGTCTAGCCTCAGGCTATCTTGCTGATAAAACAAGGCTATATTGGCCTTTGACCTTCCTGGGTTATGGGGCACTCTTAAGCATTCCCCTATTAGCCCTGGCTGGTAATTGGGAGATGGCTGCTCTTTTAATTATATTAGAGCGGATCGGAAAGGCTATAAGAACCCCAGCCCGAGATACTATACTTTCTCATGCCACAGCTCAAGTGGGTAGGGGTTTTGGTTTTGGCTTACATGAAGCTTTAGACCAGATTGGGGCTATCCTTGGTCCTTTAGCCATCTCAGCAATGTTGTTTATCACCCATGGCTACCGGCTGGGATTTGCTCTTTTATTTATTCCTGCTCTTTTGGTCTTATTCTTTCTTATTGTGGCCCAAAGAAAATGTCCAACTCCTGTAATATTTGAAGCTAGAACTAAGGAAGGCAAAAAGGGGATGGGTAAACTCCCAGCTCTCTTTTGGATTTATGTTCTGTTTAGCTTTTTCAGTATACTGGGTTTTGTTAATTTCCAGCTTATTTCTTACCACTTTGAGGTACAGTCTATCATCTCCACTGCTCAGATTCCCATCTTTTATGCCATTGCTATGGGTGTAGATGCCATGGTTGCGCTCATAATCGGCAAGCTTTATGACCGCATTGGCCTTAGTTGCTTATTTGCCATTCCCCTTTTAACCACCCTTTTACCATTTTTTGTCTTTTCTCACTCTTATTCTATTGTGCTCTTTAGTATTATCCTTTGGGGTGCAATTATGGGTATTCATGAAACTATTATGCGTGCCGCTGTTGCCGATTTAACACCTTTACCCCGACGGGCTACGGCTTATGGTATCTTCAATATTATTTATGGTCTAGCTTGGTTGACAGGCAGCAGCTTAATTGGTTTATTATATAGTATTTCACTGGGACTTATTATTGCTCTAGTGGTGGCCTCAGAAGTTATTTCAATGGTATTCTGTTGGCAATTAAAAAAATGTCAGCAAAACATTTTTTGAACCACTAAATAGGCAAGATTTGAATCCCTATAGGCGCTTATTCCCAATTTTTATAAATATCTTCTCGATAACAGGGAGTAAGTTTTTCTAAATTACGTAAGAATAATATCTGATATACATTTGTTTCACCAAATTTAAAACCAGCCGCAGCTCCATTGAGATACAATCTCCACATATTAATAAACTTCTGACCAAACATGGCTTTAATTTTATCTATATTACTTTCAAAGCGTTTAATCCACTCATCCAGGGTCTTAGCATAATGAGGACGCAGATTTTCTACATCAATGATATAAAAACCCTCTCGTGTCATATGTTCCAAGACCTCAGGAAGTGCAGGTAAATATCCACCAGGGAAAATGTATTTTTTCAACCAAGGGTCGGTTGGCTGACGATTATTGTAACCAATGGTATGTAGAATACCAATAGAGTCATCCGTTAACAGGCTTTTCACTTTTCTGAAAAAGGTGGAAGCATAATTTTTGCCCACATGTTCATACATGCCTATAGAAACAAATTTGTTAAATCTCCCACTCATTCTTCTATAATCTTCTAAAAAAATGCTCACTTTTTTCTCTAGTCCTTCCTTTTTTACCCATTTTTTAGCATATTCATATTGATTATGTGACAAAGTGCAACCTACGGCTGTAATATCAAATTTTTTGGCAGCATAAACCAAAAAACTTCCCCAGCCACAACCAATATCTATTAACCTATCTCCGTCTTGCAAGTTTATCTTGCGACAGATTAGTTGGTGTTTATTATCTTGTGCTTCCTCTAAAGAATCTCTTGGGGTTTTAAAATAAGCACAGGAGTATGTCATATTTTTGTCCAACATAAGTTGATAAAAATCGTTGCCTAAATCATAGTGGTGGGCAATATTTCTGCCTATATTTCTAAGGCTATTTAAAGTGGCAATGTGGTTTATAAGCATCCGCAATTTGGTTTTATTGGGAAGATTTAGTCTTTGTGGTGTTAAATTAATTCCAATTCCCAATAATCTCTGTAAATCACCTTCTACCACGATATTATTATTCATGTAATTTTCACCAAATCCAATGGATAAATCTTGCATCAAATCCTTTAAAACATGAGGTGATTTTATATGTATCCGAAATAGTGGTTTTCCTTGACCAAACTTTATCCTCTCTCCATCCCAATAGACTACTTCACTGGATATTTCTTTAGAAATACTGTTTAAGATGTGATTAACTAATTCTTTCACAATCTTATAAAAAAGTAATAATGAAAAAATTGGAAGTCAATAAATAGCGGGCGAGCAGGTTTATGGGTTTTCTTTTAAAGTTATTACGGTTTTGGGTCATTAAACACATTTGACCTTAAGATAACTTCCTATGGTATTGAAATGGGAAAACCATTTGGAGGCCATTTCATCCCCCTGTTTTGCCTTATCTTGCATTTTTATACAGAGTTGCTTGCCAATAGAAAAATAAATATTTTGCGCCTTCCATAGATTTAATTCTAGGGCTAAATCGCTTAAAATCTGAAGCAATTTCTCTATATTTTCCAGCAGCAAAATATCTTGAGGTCTTTGGGAAAATCTTTCCATAAGGGTATTAATCTTGTTACTGGCTACAAAACTCAGGGTGGTTTTGTCTAGCTTAAGAGACCATTTTTTGGCCTCCTCTACTAGTCTTTGAAGTTTGTCCAATTCCATTTCTTTACTTTCCAAAATCCTTTTTATGTCAGTATAAATTATAAACTCCACTACACTACATAGGGATTTAGGAAGGGCAGTTTCTATATCCTTCATAAGCTGCATAATTGGGTAATAACGCTCATAAATTTGGCGGAAAGAAAATTCTATTTCTTGGAAAGTAGATTCCAAAATTTTATTTAAAATCTGCCTCTGTTGGTCTTTAAATAAATGCCATAAAGAATAATTGGTAGGACCAAAGTATCTGTCCATGATGTGAATAATTTCAGAAATATCACTTTTTATAAAGGCATTTTTAATCTCTTGATACATATTGAGAAATTCTTCTTTTTTTATATCTGGTTTTGCCTTTCCATTCAAATAATGATTTCCCAAATACAGCACAGCGAATGTTATAATATCTTCTTCCCAAGTGATTTCAGAGGTTATTTTTACTTTACCCACCCCTAGCTTTTGTTTACCTGCTTCTAGAGAGTGATATATTTGTTTTTTGGCTGTATAACAATAAATTTTAGTAGTCTCTGGATATGCTTCAAAAAGAGAGGATAGAGAATAGTGGACCCCCGCCCTTAATAAATCTACAATGGCAGGCTTTACTAATATTTCATACACTTGAGCCCCGTTTTTGAATCTAGGGTTGTTGCTTGGTGCTTCTTCTAAAATTTTTAGATAATTATGTTCAAAATCTCTGCCACTTATCTCTTTAGCCAATTGCATGGCCCTGGATGCATGTCGCATTATTTGGACCGTTTCAATCCCTGAAATTTCATCAAAAAACCAGCCACAACTGGTATACATCAACATGGCCTGACGTTGCATTTCCAGCAGTTTCAATACCTTTATCTTTTCTTGTTTGGTAATTTCTTTGATTAAATGTAGGGAGAAAAAATTTTCTATATTTTGCCGAGAGCGATCTAAAATTACTTCAATATAATCATCCCTTATCTGCCAAGGGTCTTTTACATAAAGACTTATTTGTGCTTGATATACTTTAATTAAGGCATCACGAAGCCAGTCCATTGCCCTTCGTAAAGGCGCCCTCCATGCCTGTGTCCACCCTGGATGTATTCCTGTATTACACCCGCAATTATTTCTCCATCTTTCTACCCCATGGGCACAACTCCAGGAGGAGAATTCTGTTATCTCTACCTCATGAGTGGGAGGATATTTTTCTAGATATTCGCCATATATAGTAATTTGAGCCAGATTATTAGATTCTATATAATAAAGACAATAGGCCAAAGCCATGTCCCCAAAACGGTGGTGATGGCCATAGGTTTCTCCATCGGTGGCAACGTGAACAAGCTGGGCCCTTTTTGTTTCTTTGAAGGCATTTAGTAATTCCTTAGCAAACATTTCACCATTACTTAAAAGTCCACCAAAGGCAATATCCTGAGATATAGGTTTATTATAGAAAAAAATATGAATAGTTTTTCCAGATGGTAATTTACACAAATAAGGCATAGTGGTGTCTATTTCTCCATTGTTTACCCCTTGCCATGCATTTTCTCCTATCCTTTTTATTCTCTTAGCTTGATGTGGGGCTAAAATAGCAAATTTTATCCCTTTTTCAGCCAATATATCCAAGGTTTCTAAGTCCACCGCCGTTTCTGGAAGCCACATCCCTTCTGGTAGCCTTTTAAAACGATATTTAAAGTCTTTAATACCCCAGATAATTTGCGTGCGTTTGTCCCTGAAATTGGCTAGAGGCATGATTATATGGTTGTAAATCTGAGCAATGGCAGGACCGTGTCCTGAAAATTTACTTTGACCCTCTCTATCAGCCAGAAGTATAGCCTGATACACTTCTGGTTTAAATCTTTCTAACCAAGAGAGTAATGTTGGGCCAAAATCAAAGCTTATCTTAGTATAATTATTGACCATATCAATAATCTTTTTTTCAGCATTAAGAATCCTGGCAGCCATATTGGGGGCATAACACTCTTCGGTTATCCTCTCATTCCAATCATGATAAGGATAAGCGGCATCTTGAAGCTCGACCGCTTCTAGCCAGGGATTTTCTCTAGGGGGTTGATAAAAGTGTCCATGGATACAAACATAACGGTTCATCAAGTCTTTTCTAACAAAAATTGATTTATATTTCTAGTCCTTTTCTTGCTTTTCATTCCTATTTGGTCTAAATTGATTTTAAAAAACAAGGAGGTAGAAAATGCCCATTATTTCAAACATTAATGCATTAGAAGTATTAGATTCTAGAGGGAACCCCACAGTGGCTGTATATGTATATTTAGAGAGTGGTATTGGAGCAAAGGCCATTGTGCCTTCTGGAGCATCTACAGGGAAAAAAGAGGCGTTAGAATTGAGGGATGGAGATCCACAGCGTTATGGTGGCAAGGGAGTGCTTAAGGCAGTAAATAATATAAAAGAAAAGATTGCTCCAGAATTAATAGGAATAGATGTGAGGGAGCAAGCCTTAATTGATAAAATTTTATTGGACTTAGATGGCACACCTAATAAGTCTAAATTAGGAGCTAATGCTATTTTGGGGGTATCTTTGGCCTGTTTGCATGCTGCTGCCTCTTACACAGATTTGCCTTTATACCAATACTGGGGGGGGAGCCATGCTACGCTTTTACCTGTGCCCATGTTTAATGTCCTAAATGGGGGAGTGCATGCCGATAATAATGTGGACTTTCAAGAATATATGTTAGTTCCAGCAGGATTTTCTACTTATCATGAAGCATTAAGGGCAGGGGCAGAAATTTATCATACCTTAAAAAATACCTTAAAAGAAAAAGGACTTTCTACTGCTGTGGGGGATGAAGGGGGTTTTGCTCCTAATTTGCAAAATAATGAAGAACCCCTAAAGTTGCTTTTAGAGGCTATAGAAAAGGCCGGCTATAAGCCAGGAGAGCAGATTTTTTTAGCCATGGACCCTGCGGCCAGTAGCTTTTATGTGGATGGTAAATATAAGCTAGCTAGTGAAGGCAGAGAACTTGATAGTAAGGAAATGATAGATTTATTTGAAAATTTAGTAGAAAAATATCCCATCATTTCCATTGAGGATGGTTTGGCAGAGGATGATTGGGAAGGCTGGAAAAATTTTAATGAGCGTTTAGGCAATAAGGTGCAACTGGTAGCTGATGATTTAACCGTAACAAACCCTAATATTATTGAAAAAGGCATTAAAGAAAAGGCATTTAATAGCGTATTAATAAAACTCAATCAAATTGGCACTGTTACCGAAACTATGCAGGCCATTGAAATTACGCAAAAAGCAGGTATGACTGCTTGTGTTTCTCACCGTTCTAGTGAAACTTGTGATACTACTATTGCTGATTTATGTGTGGCCAAACGCACAGGAATGTTAAAGACAGGTGCTCCTTGTCGGAGTGAGCGTTTGGCAAAATATAACCGTTTGCTAGAAATAGAGGCAGAGTTAGGAGATGTAGCAGAATTTATAGGAGTAAAGGGATTTAAGGCAGGAAGATAATAGATAATAAGGGAGTGTGAAAAAAATGGCAAAGAAAAAACAATTTCCAATTATTCCATCCAATAGGATAGACGATATTCACTATTTAAACCATCTAGAAGAGGCAGATTTAATTTTATATGTAGCAGGCAATCAGTTTATGGTTATGGAAGAATTACTGACTTTCTTTCAGGAATTAAATCCTGAAGTAAAATACATTTTTTATGAAACACTCCCCCCAGGTTTAGAATTAAAACAGATCCTGGCTGGTGGTGCCATTTTTCGGGGAAAGATGCTTCCTGGTATACCAGACGTTTATACTGCTGTTAACGAGGAAGCTATGCATAGACTAGAGGAAAGAGGACTGATCAATAAAGGCAATTACTTTGTATATTTACATAACCGGATTGTGTTGATGGTTAAAGAAGGCAATCCCTTAAATATAAACTCTGTCCTAGACTTGGCTAGAGATGAAGTGAGAATTTCTCAGCCTAATCCTGAGGTAGAAGATATTGGCATTCATATTGTTAACATGTACCGTGATGCTGGTGGGGAAGAATTAGTTTACCGCATTATGGAAGAAAAGCGGGCTGAAGGAACCACTATCTTCACGGTAGTGCATCATCGAGAAACGCCCTTACGACTTCAAAAAAATACCGTAGATGTAGGACCAGTGTGGGCAACAGAGGTTATAGAGGCAAAGAAAAAAGGAATTAGGGTAGAAATGGTAGAACCAGGAGAAAAATTGGACCAAAGGGATAGGGTTAATTATTTTATTACCAGTTTTAAAAAGGCCCCTCATCCTGAAAATGCCCAAAAATTTTTAGAATTTATTAAATCTAAAACTGCGCAAAAGTGTTATCAAAAATACGGGTTTATCCCCCATTTTAAGATAAATTGACCAGATCACTTTATTAGATCTTGATGGTTCCTAAAGGACGAAGGAGACTGTGAGGTATGCCGCATCTGGGATTAAGTTTGATCTTGACCATACTTTTTTTTAACGGTAAGAAAAATAAATAAAAATTAGGGAGAAAAAAATGGCAAATACTGTTAGAATTGAAAGGGCATTGATTAGTGTAACCAATAAACAAGGAATTGTTGATTTTGCTGGATTTTTGGTAGAAAATGGAGTAGAAATTATTTCTACAGGGGGGACAGCAAAAGTATTAAAGAAAAATAATATTCCAGTTACGGAAGTGAGTGATTATACAGGTTTCCCAGAAATTTTAAATGGTAGGGTAAAGACCCTCCATCCTAAAATTCATGGAGGCATCTTGGCGCAATTGGTAAAAAAAGAACATACAGAACAAATGCGCAAATACCAGATAAAACCTATAAATATGGTGATAGTTAACCTGTATGATTTTAAAAGCGTTTATGAACAAAAGAAAAATGTAATACTTTTTGAGGCCTTGGAGAAAATAGATATTGGGGGTCCTACCTTGTTGCGTGCTGCAGCCAAGAATTTTTCTCATGTAGTGGCTGTATGCGACCCAGCAGACTATCCTGAATTAAAAGAGCAAATTAGAAGAGAAGGAGGCATAAATGGACTTACTAGATTACGTTTAGCCCAAAAAGTATTTGCCTTAACCAGTGAATATGATGCCATGATTAGCAAATTTCTTGAAGATGCTAAAAAGATGTTAGAGTGGAATATAAAAGCAAGCACTGGAATACAGATAGGCACAAAAATCAGTTAAGGGAGTGAAAAAATGAAGGTTTTAGTCATTGGTAGTGGGGGTAGAGAGCATACCTTGGTATGGAAAATTAAACAGTCTACTTTAGTAAAAGAGGTCTTTTGTGCACCTGGAAATGGAGGTATCTCTAAATTGGCTACTTGTGTTCCTATTAAGGCAAATGATCTTAAAAGTTTGGCTGATTTTGTAGAAAAAGAAGGCATTGATTTGACAGTTGTAGGGCCAGAAGAACCTTTAGTATTAGGTATTGTGAATGAGTTTGAAAAACGCGGTCTTAGAATCTTTGGTCCCAACCAGAAAGCAGCTCAAATTGAAGGTAGTAAGGTCTTTGCCAAAGAACTTATGCAAAAATACAACATCCCTACGGCTGAATTTGCGGTTTTCTCAGACCCAAAACTAGCTAAAGACTATGTCCAAGAAAAAGGCGCACCTATTGTAATCAAAGCCGATGGATTGGCTGCAGGTAAGGGGGTAATCCCAGCACGCACTATAGAGCAAGCATTAGAAGCTATTGATTTAATCATGGTAAAAAAGGTCTTTGGTCAGGCAGGAGAAAAGATAGTCATAGAAGAGTTTTTAGATGGTGAAGAGGCCTCTTTTTTGGTGTTTAGTGATGGGGAAAATGTATTAGCCCTCCCTTCTTCTCAAGACCACAAACCCATATATGATGATGACAAAGGGCCTAATACTGGTGGCATGGGGGCTTATTCACCAGCTCCTATTGTTACCAGAGGGGTAGAAAAGCATATTATG
>Ga0190363_1001682_pt1 | contig 13017 bp, 11 predicted proteins | sample 48721867_MG_FD_161272 | JGI IMG/M metagenome (GOLD analysis project Ga0190363, IMG submission 161272) | Hydrothermal vent microbial mat bacterial communities from Southern Trench, Guaymas Basin, Mexico - 4872-18-6-7_MG | ecosystem: Environmental > Aquatic > Marine > Hydrothermal vents >...
AGCCGGACGAGCGGCTCAGCTCCTCAGCTCGGGGCTTGGGGCCGGGAAAGATGGTGAGGAACTGCCAGGCGGCCCAGAACTTCATCATCCCTCGGCCCGTGAGACACCGGCCTCATCAAAGGTAGCCATCTCGTTCAAGACCTTCACCGCAGCCTCAGCAATTCCCATCGCCAAGGCTGCTCCGGTCCCCTCCCCCAGTCTCATCCCCAGGCTCAGCAGCGGCTCCAGCCCCAGGTATTCGAGCACCCTCCGGTGTCCGGGCTCGGCGGAGAGGTGCCCCGCGATGAGGTAGTCCTTCGCCCGGGGGCAGAGTCTGGTGGCAATGAGGGCAGCCGCCCCCGAGATAAAGCCATCGATCACCACCGGGATTCTTCTGGCCACGGCCCCCAGGATTACCCCCGCCAGGCCCCCGATCTCGAATCCTCCAACCTTAGACAGCACATCGAGGCCATCGTTCGGGTCGGGCTGGTTTACCTCCAGGGCTCGGCGGATCACCGCGATCTTGTGCCTCAGTCGCTCATCCTCCAGGCCGGTGCCCCTCCCGGTGACCTCCTCCACCGGCCTGCCGGTGATGGCGGCGCAGATGGCGGCTGAGGGGGTGGTATTTCCAATGCCCATGTCTCCGGTGCCCACGATATCGAGCCCCTTGGCGACCTCCGCCTCCACCACCTCGATCCCTGCCTCGACCGCCTCCAAGGCCTGCTGGCGGGTCATGGCTGGTCCCCGAGCCATGTTCTTCGTGCCGAAGTCAATCATCCTGCAGATAAGACCAGGTCGCGGCTCAAATCCTCCCACCACCCCCATGTCCACGACCACCACCCGAGCCCCCACATGGCGAGCGAGGACGTTTATCCCGGCACCCCCGGCGAGGAAATTGAGGACCATCTGCCGGGTTACTTCCTGGGGATAGAGGCTTACTCCTTCGGCCACCACGCCGTGGTCAGCTGCCATAACGATGATGGCCTTCTGTTCAAGCTTTGGCCGGGGGCTGCCCTTCATCCCGGCTATCCTGACCGAAAGCCCCTCCAGCCTCCCCAGGCTTCCCCGGGGCTTGGTGAGATTATCCTGCCGGAGCCGGGCAGCCTGCATGGCCTTTTCATCCAGAGGCTTTATTTGAGAGAGCACCTCTTCCAGCCTTTCCATTAATCCTCCGGAGATTTTAAGCTAACGCTTTTTAGCACAGTCCAACCCCCTCGGTCAACTCATAAGGTGTCGATTTGCACCCCACATCTTAGGAACCTATAATGGTTCAGGAAATGGACATCGATGAAATCCTGCGTCGGGTGACCAAGCCGGCCCGCTACATCGGGCGAGAGTGGAATAGCGTGGTCAAGGATTGGGAGGAGGTGGAGGTGAGGGTGGTGCTCATCTATCCTGATGCCTACGAGATCGGGATGTCAAGCCTGGGCCTGGCCATCCTATACGAGCTGTTGAACCGGCAGCCTTATGTTCTCGCCGAACGAGCCTATGCCCCCTGGGTGGATCTGGCAGCCGAACTTCGCCAGCACGGTCTCCCTCTGTTCAGCCTGGAGTCAAGGCGAAAGCTGAAGGACTTCGATATCCTGGGATTCTCCCTGGGATATGAGCTTACCTACACCAATGTGCTCAACATCCTCGACCTTGCCGGAATACCTTTGCTTGCCGAGGAGAGGGATGAGTCGCACCCTTTGGTGGTGGGGGGTGGTAGCTCCGTCCTCAACCCTGAGCCGATGGCGGACTTCTTCGACCTCTTCGTCATCGGGGAGGGGGAGGAGGTGGTGCTGGAGCTGGTGGAGATCTTTCGCCGCTGGAAGAAGGAGGATGGGCGGAGGGCCGAGCTGCTTCGCGAGCTGGCCAGGATCCCAGGCATTTATGTTCCCCAGTTCTACGAGGTGGGGTACCAGGCGGACGGATATCTCTCCAAGATAGAACCCAAAATTCCTGAGGCGGCGCGGTTTGTGGAACGTCGCTTCGTTTTCCCCCTTCCACCACCCCCGGTCTGCCCCGTGGTGCCCTATGTGGAGGTGGTTCATGATCGGGCGGCCATAGAGATACAGCGGGGCTGTTCCCGAGGCTGCCGCTTCTGCCAGGCGGGGGTCATCTACCGCCCGCTTCGTGAAAGGACTCTAGAGGAGATCCTGGCGGCCACGGAGGAGATTTTAAGCAATTCGGGGTATGAGGAACTCTCCCTTCTCTCCCTCAGCACCACGGATTACCCGCAGATTGAGGAGTTGGTCTCCAAACTTTCCAGCCGCTACCGGAGGAGCCGACTCAATCTCTCCCTTCCCAGCCTTCGTCCCGATGCCTTCTCGGTGAAGCTGGCCGAGGTGGCCTTCGGGAGGAAATCCAGCCTCACCTTCGCCCCGGAGGCGGGCACCGAGCGCCTTCGCCAGGTGATCAACAAGCCTATCGCCGATGAGGAGATCCTGGGGACCATCGAGCTGGCGACGAGTTCCGGATGGAATAGCTTCAAACTTTACTTCATGCTGGATCTTCCCACAGAGGAGGAAAAAGACGTCGAAGGGATCATTTCCCTGGTGCGAAAGATGAAGCATCTCGGCTCGGGGCGAAGGCCGAACATTCGAGTAAGCGTGTCCCCCTTTGTCCCCAAGCCCCACACCCCCTTCCAGTGGGTGAGGCAGGCAAGCCCAGGGGAGATAGCTCCAAAGCTACAGATACTACGGCGGGGACTCAAGAAGACCGGAGTCCAGCTCTCCTGGCAAGATCCCCGATTGAGTCTGCTGGAGGGGGTGTTCTCCCGGGGTGACCGCCGTCTCGGCCGTGTTGTGCGGCGTGCCTGGGAACTGGGTTGCCTCTTCGATGGCTGGCGGGAGCACTTCAAGTGGGAGCTATGGCAAAAGGCCTTCTGGGATTCAGACCTTGACCCGAATTTCTACCTTCGTGAGAGGGGGCTGGAGGAGCTCCTTCCCTGGTCTCACATAGACTCCGGGGTAAGCTCCGCATATCTTCGGCGTGAACTGGAGCGAAGTCGAAGGGGCGAGCCCACCCCAGACTGTCGCTCTTCCTGTCAAGCCTGCGGACTTCAGCGCTGGGACAAGACCTGCCGGGATAAGCTTCGGCAAAGCTCGGAGAAGGCCTAACCTAGTTCCCTCTCCAGCCCATATTTCCAGGCCAAGGCCACCTCCGTTAGCGGGAGGTCAAGCAGATCCTCCAGAACGAGCCTCTCCCCTCCCACCATCCCCAATTCCCTGAGCTGGACTCCATTTTCTGAGGCCAGTTTTTCCAGCTCTCCCGTCCTTTTTGGCTCCAGAGAAACCACCACCCTTGAGCCCCCCTCCCCGAAGAGGGCCTCATCTAGCCTTCCCAAAATCTCTAGTTTGCCATGAAATCCCCGGCCGCTCGCAATGCAGCACTCGGCTAAGGTCACCAGAAGTCCCCCGTCGGAGACATCGTGGGCCGATTTGATAACTCCTTCTCTTATTGCCCGAAGCAGACAGCGCTGTACCCGCTTCTCCAGCTCGAGATCCACCCTGGGGACCCCAGCCACCAGGCCATGAATTCGCTCCAGGTATTCACTCCCCCCAAGTCCCCCTCCCCCGCCCAGCAGGAAGACCAAATCCCCCGCCTCTTTGAATTCGGGGGTGCAGCGGAATCTCAAGTCCTCAAGTAGTCCGGCCATTCCAACCACCGGGGTGGGATAGATCGCCTGACCGCGGGTCTCATTGTAGAGGCTGACGTTACCGCTTATGACCGGGATGTCCAGGAACTTACAGGCTCGGGCCATTCCCCTGACGGTTCTCTCCAGTTGCCAGTAAATCTCCGGGCTTTCGGGATTTCCGAGGTTAAGGCAGTCGGTGATGGCCAGGGGCTCCGCACCTACGCAGGCCAGGTTCCTCGCTGCCTCGGCCACGGCGGCTGCCCCGCCGAGGTAGGGGTCGAGGAAGCAGTATCTCCCGTTGCCATCGGTGGTAAGGGCGATGCCCTTATTCATCCCCTTTATTCGCAACACGGCGGCATCGGCTCCCGGGGGAATCACCGTGTTTATCCCAACCTGATGGTCATATTGACGGTAGACCCACTCCTTGCTGGCTACATTGGGTGAAGAAAGGAGCTTAAGGAGGGCTGAGGGCAAATCATTCGGTTGAAGGTCGGGGAGGGAAGAGAGGTCGAGCTCTTGGCGCGCCGCAAGCCAGCTTGGCTTCCTACTCTTACGGCGGTAAAGGGGAGGGGAGGTGAGGAGCCCAACGGGGACCTCGGCCACGAGGTTCTCCCCTTCCATGATGCGGGCCAGTCCGTCATCGGTGACCTCGCCAATGACCTCACAATTGAGGTCGTACTTCTGGAAGAGAGCCTTGACCTCGTCCTCATGGCCCCGCTTTACCACCACCAGCATGCGCTCCTGGGATTCTGAGAGCATGACCTCGTAGGGAGTCATCCCCTCCTCCCGGCGGGGTACCTTTGAGACATCGAGAAGCACCCCATTCCCGCTCCTCGCCGCGGACTCTATGGCCGCGCTGGTAAGGCCCGCCGCGCCGAGGTCCTGCAGCCCCACCACCCAGTCAGTCTCCCCAAGCTCAAGACAGGCCTCGATGAGGAGCTTCTCCAGAAAGGGGTTGCCCACCTGGACCGTGGGACGGAGCTCTCGCTCCTCCTCAAAGGTTCGTGAGGCCAGCCCAGAGGCTCCATAGATTCCATCCCTCCCGGTGTCGGCTCCAACCAGCATCAGTCGATTCCCGGCCCCGCCGGTACGGGACTTGATGAGCTTTCTTGCCTCCACCAGGCCCACGCACATGGCGTTGACCAGCGGGTTTTGAGAGTAGGCTTCGGAGAAGAAGACTTCTCCGCCGACATCGGGTATCCCCAGGCAGTTCCCGTAGGAGGCTATCCCCGCCACCACCCCGGTGAAGAGGTAACGGTTGCGGGGCTCTCTCAGCGGTCCAAAGCGAAGAGAATTAAGCAGGGCAATGGGCCTGGCCCCCATGGTAAAGATGTCCCGCACGATCCCACCCACCCCGGTGGCCGCCCCCTGGAAGGGCTCGATGGCCGAGGGATGATTGTGGGACTCCATCTTCATCACCAGGGCAAGGCCTCCGCCGAGGTCCACCGCACCGGCGTTTTCCTCCCCAATTCGGGTCAGCACCCGTTCGCCCTGGGTGGGCAGGAGCTTGAGCAGGGGCTTGGAATGCTTGTACCCACAGTGCTCGCTCCAGAGGCTGCCGAACATCCCAAGTTCCACCAGGTTTGGCTCTCTTCCCAGCCGCTCCACGATGAGGCGGTATTCCTCCTCGCTTAAGGCTACCTCATCTAGGATTTGCTTCTTAGATAGGGGCATGTCTCTCAGACCTCCTGGCTTATTCTAAGGCTTAAGCGCCCCTTGAGCAACTTCAAACCCTGTCTTTGAGGATTTTCTCCGCGTTCCGGTAGAAAAGGGCCTTAAGCCTTTGCCCCAGTTCCTCCTCGCCCATCCCTTTCCTTTTTAGCCTTTCCACGGCTTCCATGAGGCCCTCAAGCTGGAAGAGAAAGAGAGGGGCATTAAGCTCAATGCCTTGCTCTTGGGCCAGGCCTTTAAACCTCCTTCCGAAGGACTGGCTCACCAGAACTGCCCGCCGCCCGATCAGGATATACCTTCCCCTCTCCATAAGGCAGAAGTCCATATCTGTCCCGAAGAGGAGCTGGGCAGGGCTTAGGAGAGCAAGCTCAAAGGCCTCGGGGAGGGTGATGGCCGAGACATCCAGCCAGATTCTTTCCCCGAGGTCTTCCTCCTCCACCCATCCGAGGAGGTCCGCCAGCTTGGAGGGGGTCTGACAGAGGCCTAGGTGAGCCAGGACAAGCTTCAAATCGGGGTAGGTTAGAAGGATTCGCCCCAGCTCTTCCTTAAGGCCCGGGTCGAGTTTTTCGGAGCTCATAAGCTGGGGAAAGTGGATGAGGAAGGGGATTCGGTGGCCCTGGGCGAGCCTGAGAGAAGAAGGACTTAACATCTCCGCCAGCTTTACATCGGTGACCTTTCTCCGCTTGCGGTAGGTTGGCGAAACCCGGGGAGTGGCCTTGAAGCCTCTCGTCCCCAGCTTCAGGTATTCCTCAAGCTCCGCCTCCCGCATCTCCGGGGTGACGATGGCAAAGGGAAAAAGATTGGCTGCTTTTGCTGGCTCGAGCCGGCGGAGATTCTCCAGCAGGTTCAGATTCTTCTTCCAGATATCATAGGCTAAGAGGGGAGTATCAAAGACGACAGCCGAAGCCTTGAGGCCTCGACTCCGAAATAAGGCCTCGTAGAACTCGTAGAGGTCTTCTAGGGAGAAGGGATGGCTTGGAAGCTCAGCCACCTCCTCCGGGGAGGCGGTGGGGAGGAAATCATGTCTTCCCGAAGAGATATGGGCGTGGAAATCACATATCTGCCCGATGCCGTATGCTTGCAAGGAGCATAAGAACCGCTGATATATCCGGCTCTCCTCTATTTCTTGAAGCAAACCCTTAAGCAATGGGCTGCGCTCCACCTTAGCTCAGCGCAATTGTATTTGAGATTTGGCTCTGCTAGCATTATAGTGGAGAAAGGGGAGAAAAATGAAGGTAGGACTGGTCTATGATCCAATTTATCTCCAGCACGATACCGGGGCCCACGTGGAGAATCGGCGCCGGCTGGAGGAGACGATCAACCTGCTGGAGAGCTCCGGGCTTTTAGGAAGGCTCAAGCTTCTTAAGCCCCGAAAGGCAACCCTAGAGGATCTGCTGCTGGTGCACGATTCCTCCCACATCTCCCAGGTGGGAGCCGTATCCGGGCAGGGTGGCGGATGGCTTGATGGGGACACGGTCACCTCCCCAGAATCCTATGAGGTAGCGCTTTACGCTGCCGGAGGGGTTTTGCAGGCGGTTGACGCCGTGCTTCAGGGGGAGGTGAGCTCGGCCTTCTGCCTAGTGCGTCCACCGGGACATCATGCCACCAGGCTTCGAGCCATGGGCTTCTGCCTCTTTAACAACGTGGCCGTAGCGGCCAAGTACGCTCGGATAACCCACAAACTCGAGCGGGTGCTCATCGCCGACTTCGACGTCCATCACGGGAACGGCACCCAGGAGGCCTTCTACAGTGACCCCAGTGTGCTGTACTTCTCCACCCATCAGTATCCCTTCTACCCCGGCACCGGGGCCATTGACGAGGTGGGACATGGGGCGGGGAGGAGGACCACTGTCAATGTACCCCTCCCGGCCGGGTGTGGCGATGAGGAGTACCTCCGAGTCTACGAGGAGATCTTGGTCCCCGTGGCTCGCCGATTTGGGCCCCAGCTAATACTTGTCTCCGCTGGCTTTGACCCTCACTGGGCTGATCAGATCGCCATGATGGAGCTGAGTCTTTCCGGCTTTGCCCGAATAGTGGAGCTTTTGAAGGGCCTGGCAGAGGAACTATGTGAGGGCAGGCTCATCTTCACCCTGGAAGGGGGGTACAACGTCCGGGCGCTCTCCCACGGGGTGAAGTCAACCCTGGGGATACTGCTGGGGGAGGGGCCGGGGGAAGACCCCCTGGGGCCGGGAGCGGCACGGGGGAGATCAACCCAGGTCGGCTCGATCCTGGAGGCGGTGAAGAAGGTTCAGCAGCTCTAAAAGATGAAGCCGCTTTCCGGCATTCGGGTCGTTGAACTGGGCGAGCACGTCTCGGCCCCCTTTTGCGGCAAGCTTCTGGCGGACTTCGGAGCCGAGGTGGTGAAGGTGGAGCTGCCCGGACGAGGGGACATCGCCCGGAACTACGGACCTTTCCCGAAAGATAAGCCCCATCCGGAGAAGAGCGGCCTCTTTCTCCTCCTGAACACCAATAAGAAGGGCATCACGCTCAACTGGAAAGTCGAGGCCGGGGCTGAGATCCTCAGGAGGCTCATCCAGCTCTCCGACGTGGTGGTGGAGAACTTCTCCCCGGGAACCCTGGAAAATCTGGGACTAGGATATGAGGCCTTGAAGAGCCTGAATCCCAGAGTCATTCTGACTTCGATTTCCTACTTTGGAGGGACCGGCCCCTACCGGGGATTTAGGGGTGCGGACATTGTAATTCAGGCCATGGGCGGCCTGATGTGGCTCACCGGCCTCCCCGAGCGCCCTCCACTTAAGTTGCCGGGACCTCAGGCGGATTATCAGGCGGGGCTTTTCGCCGCCATAGCCACCCTGGCAGCCTTAATCTTACGTGAGGAAACCGGCCGAGGACAGCACATTGACATCTCCGAGATGGAGGTAGTGGCCTCCCTGCTTGAAGGAGCCCTCCTGAGCTACGCCTACAGCGAGACCATCCGAAAGCGGAGAGGTGCCCCTCCTCGGGCGAGGTGCCGGGATGATGAGCTTATTCTCCCCCCGGAGCTCTACCAGGAGGATTTTGGGCATCTAGTGAGTACCCTCTCGCCTCCTGAGCTCAAGGAACATGCGGCGAAGGAGGTCTTTCACCAAGCTCAGGAGTGGCGTCTGCCCGTGGCTCCGGTAAGAGAGGTAACGGATTCCTTAGCCGATCCCCAGCTTAGAAGTCGCGGCTTCTGGCAAGAGGTTGAGCACCCATTTATGGGCCGAGTGACCCTCCCGACTTCGCCCTTCAAGGTGGACCAGGGCTGGGCCGAATTTGGGCGAGCCCCGCTCCTGGGAGAGCACAACGAGGAACTCTATTGTGGCTGGCTGGGGTACTCAAAAGAAGAGCTGGCCGAACTAAAGGCCGGGGGAATTATCTGATGCCGAAAGTGCCTCTTGAGGGGATAAGAATCATAGACCTGGGTCGGATCTATGCCGGCCCATTGGCCACCAGGCTCCTGGCCGACCTGGGGGCGGAGGTGATAAGGGTGGAACCTCCCTGGGGGAGGGGTGAGCTTCCCGGGCCCGGGCCGGACTACCCCGATGGGGAGCCGGGAGAAAGGCCGTATAATCGCCTGGCCTTCTACAATGAGCTTAACCGCAATAAATACGCCATCTGCCTTGACCTTGCCAAGGCAGAGGGGCGGGAGGTCTTCCTGAGGTTGGTCAGGGTGAGCGATGTGGTGGCGGAGAATTTCAGTCCCCGGGTGCTGGAGAACCTCAGATTGGATTACCCCCATCTTCAGGAGGTGAGGTCGGATATCATCCTCGTCTCGATTTCCGCCTACGGAAGGACTGGCCCCTACCGGAATTACATCGGCTTCGGCCCCCAGGTTGAGGCCCTGGCCGGGCATCTCAAACTCGTGGGATATCCGGATGAGCTTGGGGCTGGGGTGGCTTATGCCGATGCCGCCGCCGGAGCCCTGGCCGCCTTTGCCACGCTGCTGGCGTTGCGCTACCGCAAACTTACCGGCCAAGGGGTGCACCTCGACCTCTCCATGCTGGAGGCACTATCTTTCTTGCTGGCTGGAGAGCTGCTAGACTGGACGATAAGCGGTCGAAGGCCTGAGCCAAGGGGTAATTCCCACCCTCATCAGGCACCTCACGGTTGCTACCGCTGCCGGGGGGAGGACAGGTGGGTGGTCATCGCCGTCTCCGGGGAGAAGGAATGGCGAGCGCTTTGCCAAGCAATGGGTCGGCCAGAGCTGGCCGAGGATGGCAGGTTTTCCACCTCCTTCCAGCGGAAGCAACACGAAGAAGAGCTGAACCAGTTGTTGGAGGAGTGGACCCGGGTGCACGATCCCGGGGAGGTTATGTGGCTGCTGCAAGGGGCGGGGGTGGCCTGTGGAGTGGTGCAGAATCCGGCCGAATTGCTCTCCGATCCTCATCTGAGGGAGCGAGGCTTCCTCGAGGAGGTGACGCACCCGGAAGCTGGAACCCACCCCCACCCCGGCGCTCCCTGGAAGCTCGGCGACACAAGACCGCGCCTCCGCCCCGCCCCCTGCTTCGCGGAGCATAACCAGTATGTCCTCCGAGGGCTTCTGGGGATGTCCTCGGAGGAACTCGAGCTGCTGCAAAAGAGGAAAGTGATCGCCTCCTCGCCACTAAGGCTGGAGTAAAGAGCAGGTCTGTTGTAAAATGGGACAAGCACCGGAGGAGGTTCAGAAATGACGGAAAGGGCAAGGCTTCTTTTTGGCCCGGCAGGAGTACCTCACAGTGCCCCTTCTCGCAGCACCGTGGCCGGGGTGGAGGAGGTGAGTAAACTTGGGCTGGACTGCATGGAGGTGGAATTCGTTCAGGGAGTTCGAATGAGCGAGGCCGGAGCTCTTGAGGTAGGCCGGGTCTCCGCCGAGCACCGAGTTAAACTCAGCGCCCATGGGCCTTATTTCATCAACCTCAATGCCAGGGAGGAAGAGAAGGTCATCGCCAGCCAGGAGCGGATTTACCAGACAGCCCACATTGCCCACCTCTTCGGGGGCACCGGGGTGGTCTTTCATGCCGCCTTTTACCTTAAGGACCCGCCGGAGAGGGTCTATGAGACGGTCAAGCGGAACCTGGCTGTGGTGGTAAACCGTCTGGTGAAGGAGGGAAAGAGGATCTGGCTCTACCCGGAGACCACGGGCAAGGTAACTCAGTTCGGAACGCTGGAGGAAATACTTCGGCTTAGCCAGGAGCTTGAGTGGGTGGCTCCCTGTATAGATTTCGCCCATCTCCACGCTCGAACGGGCCGGCTCAACTCCTACCAGGAGTTCTCCTGGATGCTGGATCAGGTCGGCGAGAAGCTGGGACGGAAGGCATTGGAGAACCTTCATATTCACGTCTCCGGGATCGAATATGGCAAACAGGGGGAGAAGAAGCACCTCAACCTTAAGGAGTCCGATTTTCGCTTCGAGGAACTCCTCCAGGCCCTCAAGGAGCACAATGCCCGGGGCCTGGTCATCGCCGAATCGCCAAACCTGGAGGAGGACGCCCTGCTCCTGAAGCGAACCTACGAAAGACTATAATCTCAAGGTATCACCTCTTCAAAAGACGGGAAATATTTGGTAAAATGACTTTGGTATTACTGTTAGGTATTACAGGAGGGTTATGCCTAGGGTAACGGTCAAAGGGCAGGTAACCATTCCTAAAGAGATTAGAGAAGCATTGGGGTTAGAACCGGGGAGCAGGGTTAGGTTCAAGATGGAGGGGAATAGCTGTATCCTAGAGAAGGAAGTGGAGGCCGACCCTTTTGCCAAGTGGGTTGGCTATTTGAAAGGTGATCGAAGTTCTGATGAGATCATTGAGGAATTGCGGGGGAAATCAGGTGGTGAGCGCAGTTGACACGAATATTCTGCTGGATATTCTTTTGCCTGACCCTAGATTTCTCGAGCCCTCCAAGGAGTTATTGAGGAAAGCCGTTTTGGGTGGGAAGGTAATAATATCGGAGATTGTTTATGCCGAACTTTCCGCCCAATTCAGCCGTCAAGAGGAACTCGATGCCTTTCTGGGGGATATGGGCATAATAGTTCAGCCCAGCAATCGGGCTGCTCTTCGGGAGGCAGCCCGAGCCTGGCTTAGATACATCCGGCGCCGAGGGAAAGAGTTGCTGTGTCATAAATGCGGGTTCAGAAAGCTGGTGAAGTGTGAGAGATGCGGGGAGATCATTTCCACAAGGCAACATATAATCAGTGACTTTTTGGTAGGTGGGCATGCCTTGGTGCTAGCTGATACCCTGCTCACCAGAGATAGAGGATTCTATCGCACCTATTTCACCGAGCTAAAGCTTAATGCGGTTGCGCCTGAGCAGTGAGCGGTAGGGAAGAATTCCGAGACCATAATGAAGGGGAAAGCTGAAGATTTTGACTCCTTATAGTCAGTCTCAAAAAGACTTTTGGGCCCCTGAAATCGATTTTTGAGCTTCAAGTGCTGAAATATTTCGGCCTTAGGAAGCGTAAGATGGCGCACGAAAATGACTACTCCTTCCTCGATCTGCCGGAGATCCTGGAGGTGCTTTTCCCGGTCGCTTACTCCCCGCTCTATTTCCGGGTGCCCAGCTACCCCCTGCCCGGCATTACCTGCTTTATCGAGGTCGAGACGGGAATCAAAATTGGGTGTGGCTTCTGGGCCCGGGGAAAGGAATTGCCCACCATTCTTTACTTTCACGGGAATGGGGAAACCGTTGATGGTTATGACTGGATCGCCCGGTTTTACAATGAGAGGGGGATCAACCTCTTCGTGGCCGACTACCGGGGTTATGGCCTGAGCAACGGTAGGCCAACCGTCTCGAATATGCTGTCCGATGCCCACCAAATTTTCCGGGGGTTTAAGAACATCATTGAGAAAGAAGGATATAGATCGGCTCTCTTCGTCATGGGTCGCTCGCTGGGAAGCCTGCCGGCCATCGAGCTGGCCTATCATTATCAGGATGAGCTTAAAGGGTTAATCGTGGAAAGCGGCTCGGCCAATAACTTCCGCCGCCTTTGGAGCTATTTAAAGCAACGGGAGAGGGAGGAATTCCTCGGCGAAAGTCCTCTCCTCAATAAGGTAAAGATCAGGGCCATCCACATTCCGACCTGCATCATCCACGGAGAATATGATGAACTCCTTCCCCTGGAGGAGGGGATGGAGCTCTACCAGAACTCCGGGGCGGCAGAAAAGGATCTGCTCATCATTCCCGCTGCCGGGCACAACGATCTGATGATCAAGGGGCACGAGCTTTACTTCGGCAAAATCAAGGAATTTGTACAGCAGGCATTGAAGGCCTAAAGTCGGTAAGATGTGAGCCGGTGATAAACTGGCGGAAGGATAACTCTGGGAATAAGTTTTGGTCCCATGAGGATGCTTCTAGGGTTGAGGACGGAGGAACTCGAGCAAATGGCCAGCGGGATGGGGCTGGAGCCCTACCGGGGAAGGCAGCTCGCCGGCTGGATCTACCGTAAGGGAGCGACTTCCTTCGAGGCCATGACCGATCTTCCAAAGGAGCTGCGGGAGAAGCTTTCCCAACAGTTTGCGATCACCCCGCTTCGGATCCAGGAGACCAGGCGCGATGCGGATGGGACGACGAAGTATCTGCTTGAGCTACCGGATGCCGAGCTCATAGAAGCGGTGTGGCTCCCCCATCGTGACTGGGAAACGATCTGCGTTTCCACCCAGGTGGGCTGCCCCATCGGCTGCGCTTTCTGTGCCTCGGGGAAGGACTTCGTACGAAGCCTGACCGCCGGGGAGATAATTGGGCAGGTGCTCCTGCTGAGGAGGGAGGTCAGTCCCAATGTGGTCTTCATGGGAATT
>Ga0190363_1001683_pt1 | contig 13016 bp, 11 predicted proteins | sample 48721867_MG_FD_161272 | JGI IMG/M metagenome (GOLD analysis project Ga0190363, IMG submission 161272) | Hydrothermal vent microbial mat bacterial communities from Southern Trench, Guaymas Basin, Mexico - 4872-18-6-7_MG | ecosystem: Environmental > Aquatic > Marine > Hydrothermal vents >...
AGGAAAGGAGTCCCACCCGTGTGGTCGCCCCCACCAGGGTGAAACGGGGGAGATCGAGCCTTATCGCCCTGGCGCTGGCTCCCTGCCCGATCACGATGTCGAACTTGAAGTCCTCCAAAGCAGGATAGAGGGCCTCCTCCACCGGACGGGGAAGGCGGTGGATCTCATCGACGAAGAAGACGTCCCGATCCTGAAGGTTGGTGAGGATGGCCGCCAGGTCCCCCGGCTTCTCTAAGGCGGGACCTGAGGAGACCTTTATGCCCACCCCCAACTCATGGGCTATGATATGGGCCAGGGTCGTCTTCCCCAGCCCCGGGGGGCCATAAAACAGGACGTGATCAAGGGCCTCCCCCCTCTCCTTGGCTGCGTCCACGTACACTCGCAGGTTCTCCTTTATCGACCCCTGTCCGATGTACTCATCAAACTTTTTGGGACGAAGCTCCTCTTCCCAGGGGGAAAGAAAGGGAATTTTCTCCAAAGCCACACCTTCGGATTCGTTTCTGGTGAAATTTTGACATAAAAAGGGCCTTTAAGCAAATGCCCAAAGGCCCACAAGGGGCGACAGTGCCTGTGTATCCCCTTCGCCTTGGTTAAGATGCTTGACTTGTTTTTAGAGAATATGTTAGCAATGGCTCGCGATGAAGAGGTTATTCGTCTTTTTTCCCCTTGTCATTCTCCTCCTTGGGTGTGGTAAAGGGGAGACCGGTCTCCTCCCGGAGGAGGTGGATGGATTTCAGGCGGCCGGCAGCGCTCGACACTTTGTCGGGGAGAAGCTCTTCGATTATATGGATGGGGGGGCAGAGCTCTTTTTGGAATATGGGTTCGTTCAGCTCTGGGTCAGGGGGTATCGAGGAGGGAAGGGGGCGATCAGCGTAGAGGCCTACGAGATGAAGGACTCTCCTGCCGCTTTCGGGATCTGGACGGCGGAGGGGAAGGGGAAGAGGGTCCCCGTAGGGCAGGGTGGGAGGTGGGAAGGAGGGCTTTTGTCCTTCTGGAAGGGGAAGCATTACGTGCGGCTCCTCTCAGAGGGGGAAAGGGAAGAAGGTCTCCTTCCCCTAGGGGAAGCCATAGCCGAGAGAATCTCCGAGGAGGGCGAGCTGCCCCATATCCTTACGGGGGGGGAGCTGCCTCAAGCCCTCATCGAGGGAGGCGATTATCTCTTCTTTCGCGGCCCCATTGCCCTGAACAACTTCGTCTTCATCTCCCATAGGGATCCCCTTAAGCTGGCCGCTGGGGCGGAGGGGATAGCCTTCAGGTGGCCCTCGGGAGGGAAGGTAGTCGTGGTGAGTTACCCTGATCCCTCGGTCCTGGCCGATGTATTTCGATCACTTCCTTCTTCGGGTACCTTCAAAAAGGTGACGAGGCAAAAGAAGGGGGTCCTTTTTGGGAGGAGTAGGAGGGGACTGGCAATGGCAAGGTTTAAGGGCAAGACCCTCTTTTTGGCCTTGGATTTCCCTTCTGAGGATGAGCTCCTCCGGTTTATGAGGGATTTTCTCCCATGAGGGGAATTCGAGCGATAGCGTTCTCACTTTTGGGTGGTTTTTTTGGCCTCCTGGGGTGGCTTCTCTCAGTGGCCGTCCATCATAGGGCCTTGGGTTGGGTGCTGACGGGAATGGCGGTGGGGGCCCTCTCAAGGGGCAGGAGGGCTTCGGGAGCGGTCCTCGGAGGGGTGGCGGTACTTGTGGGTTTTTTGATCGGGGGGCTGATCCATTATCCCATGCTCGCCTGGCCCCTCCTGGGGGTGACCCTTGGCTCGATGGGGGGAAAGGGGGTCAAGGGTTCCGCCCTGGGCTTTTTGGCCGGGTTTCTCGGTGCCAATATCCTGCCCCTTTTCGTCTTCTTCCTCCTGCCCCTTTTGGGCCTTCCCACCACCTTTGATTGGGACGTGGAGGCTGGGGCGCTGATCCTCGCCTCCGGAGCGATAGCGGGGACATTCGCATGGATGGGAGGGGAGAGATAGGACGATGGTGACGAGGAGGGACTTTTTGAAGGCGGCCCTGATCCAGACGATCTCCCTTTCCCTCTGGCGTTGTGGAAGGAGGACCTTGGAGGCGAGGAAGGGCAATTTGGGGCTGTTTATGGAGGATGGAAGGCCTCTCCTGATCTCGGTGAAGGGGAGGAGACCTGAGGAGATGTTGGAGGCGGCTTTCGATCTGCTGGGGGGATTGGAGGGGTTGGTTAAGGGAAAGAGGGTCCTCCTCAAGCCGAATTTTGTCTTCCCCCAGCCCTACCCTGTCACCACCGATCCCGATGTGATTTTTGCCACCGCCCGTCTCCTTAGGGATGCAGGGGCAAAGGAGGTGGAAGTCTTCGATGCCCCCGGGACCTTCCTGATCGGCACGGAGAAGGAGACCTTCAATTACAACAGGATAGTCGAAAGGGCAAAGGCAGAAGGGGTCAGGGTGGTGATCGGGGACGCTGCCCAGCGCGTTCAATACGTTAAGACCAGGCGGAAGGGCTGGAGGGCATATCCTGAGATAGTGGTCCACAGGAAAGTCTATGAAGCCCCGGTGGTCATAAACATGCCCTGTCTTAAAAGGCATCACACCTCCTATCTGACGTGTGCCCTGAAGAACAACTTCGGCGCCGTCTATGGAGCCCAGAGATGGGACGCCCACCTCAGGGGGGAGGGACTTAAGAAGATGGGGAAGGGGGCACGGGAGAGGGCCATGACCCCCTTCAGGAACCGGTCCCATTTCATGAGGGCCCTGGCGGAGTTCGCTGATGCGGTGCGGCCGGAACTTTCCATCGTGGATGCCAGGGTCATCCTCACCCGCGGTGGGCCGACCCGGGGGAAGGGAGAGCTGAAAGGAGGAGTGAACAGGATCATCGTCTCTGCTGATATGGTGGCCCTTGACCGCTATTGTTCTTCCCTGATGGAGAGGTTCGACGAGAGCTATACCAACGACATGATCCTTCCCTATCTTCAGGAGGCGGTCCGGCTGGGTCTGGGGACGATGGAGTTGAAGAATGTCAAGATAGTGGAAAAAGAGGCATAATAGGTGATGGAGTGGGTACTCTCGTTGGACAAGGAGGCCTTTCTCTTTCTCAATGCCATCCTGGCCAACCCCTGGTGTGACCGCATCCTCTACTTCTGGAGCTATCTGGGAAATGCCCTGGTGGTTTTGGTTCTGATGGTCGTCTTATCCCTTCGGAGGGCCCCCTTTCTGAAGGATAACCTCTTATACCTGGCCTTGACCCTTTTGCTAGGGGGGATGGTAGTGAACGGTCTGAAGGAGTTGATACAGCGTCCCCGCCCGGTGGCGGAATTCGCTTCCCTGATTGCAGCGGGGAAGGTCCACGTGCATGTGGTGGGGGCCGCCCTGACGGGCAATTCTTTCCCCTCAGGCCATACCCAAGTGGCCTTCTCAGCGGCCACCTACCTCTCATTAGCCCTGCCCCGCTTTTGTCTTCCTTTCATCCTTTTGGCTACAGGTGTAGCGGTGTCCAGGATTTCCATGGGGGTACACTTTCCTCTGGACGTGATGGCCGGAGCCCTCATAGGGGCGGTGACGGGGTGGGGTGGCTGGCGGATAAAGGGGGTCATCCAGAAAAGGGCAAGAAGATCGACGACTTGAAATTTTTATTGACAACTTGCCACCTTCCGTGTTTTTAAACAAGATAACGGCGTTTCAAAAATCCCAAGAAAGGAGGGGAAAGGATGAAGAGGTGCCTGGTTTTAATTTTACTGTTAGTGGGAGCTTTGAGTTTCTTGATGGTGGGGGGATCGATCTCCCCCACCCCTGCTAAGGCGCAGGGGAAGATCGTCTGGAGGGGGCAGGCGTCCTGGGGAGCAGGGGTCCCTGTCCTCTACGAGACGGCCGATTACTTCGCCAAGAAGGTGGCAGAGCTTACCAACGGGCGTTTGATCATCAAGATGAACCCCGGAGGGAGTATCGTTCCCGCTTACAAGGAACTCGAAGGGGTGCACAAGGGGGCAATAGATGTAGCTTGTACGGCGGCAACCATCTGGATGGGGAAGATAAAGGCCGCCCCTCTCTTCGGCTCCGTCCCCGGGGGGTTTGAGCAACAGGAATACTTGGGCTGGCTTTATGCCGGAGGAGGCATCAAGCTCTGGCAGGAGATGTACGACAGGAACGGGTACAACGTCCATGTCTGTCACCCCCATGCGGTCATCAGCGCCGAGAACTTTGCCTGGTCCCATAAGCCCATTCGCACCCTGGCCGACTTCAAGGGGTTGAAGTTCAGGACCATAGGCTTCTGGGGAGAGGCCCTTCAGAAACTCGGGGCTCGCGTGGTGACCCTGCCGGGAGGAGAGGTCTACCCGGCGCTCGAGAGGAGGGTACTCGATGCGGCGGAGTTCTCCATCCCGGCGGTGGACAAGGTCTTAGGGTTCCACGAGATCTGCAAGTACCTGACCGTCCCAGGGGTTCATCAGCCGAGCCTGGTCCTGGAGACCCTGGTCAACAAGAAGTCCTGGGAGAAGCTTCCCGATGACCTGAAAGTGGCAGTGGATGCCGCAGCCGATGCCACCATGGTCTGGTGCCTCTCCTGCGGGATAAAGAAGAACGCTGAGGCGATGGAGTTCTTCAAGGAGAAGGGGGTTCAGATCATAAAACTTTCGCCTGAGGTCCAGCGGCAGATAAAGAAGGTCTGCGAGGAGGTAATCGAGGCCCACGCCAAGAAGGACCCCTTCTTTGCAAGGGTCTGGGAGTCCCAGAAGAAGTTTCACGCCCTCTGGGGACCCTACAAGAAGATCATCACCTTTCAGTTCGATTAGCCTTTCGGGGTCAGGGCCCTGGGCCCTGACCCTAAACTTGAAATGGATAGGCCTTTGCGATCGATGTTGAGGTATATCGACCTTATGAGCCGGTGGTCGGGTAAGGTCACAAGTTGGCTCATCCTCCCCCTGATCTTCGAGCTGGTCTACGATACCGTTGCTCGCTATGCCTTCAACGCCCCTACGCCCTGGTCATACGATATCTCCTACATGCTTTACGGGACCCTCTTCATGCTTGGTGCCCCCTATACCCTGCTGGTGGACGAGCATATAAGGGTGGAGGCCTTTTACGAGAAGGCCTCCCGGAGGGGGAGGGCCATCTTGGACATCATAGGCTACCTTCTCTTTTTCTTCCCCTCGGTGGGGGCCCTTTTCTGGTTCGGGCTTGATTTCGCCTGGGAGGCGTGGAAGGCGAGGGAGACCTCCATCACCTTCTGGGCCCCTCCCATCTACCCCCTCAAGGCCCTGATCCCCCTCGTTGCCCTGATGTTACTGCTTCAGGGACTGGCCAGGTTTCTGCGTGATATCCACCTCGCCTTCACGGGGAGGGAGCTATGAGCTCGGAGTTCCTCGTCGTCCTGATGTTCGGAGGGCTCCTTTTGGGTCTTTTCATGGGGTTCCCGGTCGCCTTCGTCATGCTGGGGATCTCCCTGATAGTGGGGGTGATGGGGGTGGGAATGGGATTCTTTCACATGATGCTCATAAGGACCTTTCACGTGATGACAGAATACATCCTCGTGGCCGTTCCCCTCTTCATCTTCATGGGGGTGATGCTCGAGCGTTCAGGGGCCGCCGAGCACCTCTACTCGGCCCTTCACATAAATCTTGGTGGGTTTAACGGGGGGTTGGCCGTGGCCACGGTGGTGGTCTGCACGGTGATGGCGGCGGCCACGGGGATAATCGGTGCACCGGTGGTGACCATGGGCCTTTTCGCCCTGCCCGAGATGCTCAAAAGGGGCTACGATAAGGCCTTGAGTGTAGGGAGCGTCTGCGCGGGAGGCACCCTGGGCATCCTCATCCCACCAAGCGTGATGATGGTCGTCTATGGCCCCATGGCCGGGATTTCCGTCGGCAAGCTCTTCATGGGGGCCATCTTCCCAGGGCTTGTGCTCTCGGGCCTCTACGTCCTTTACATCTCCCTCAGGTGTGCCTTTAAGCCCGAGCTGGGGCCTGCCCTCCCTCCGGAGGAGAGGCGCCTTCCCCTAGGGAGGAGGGTCTGGATGGTCACGACCTCTCTCCTTCCCACTGTCTTTCTCATCCTCTCAGTGCTCGGGGTGATATTCTTCGGCGTGGCTGCCCCCACCGAGGCAGCGGCCATGGGGGCCTTGGCCAGCATGTTTCTCGCCGCAGGTTATGGGAACCTGAACTGGGAGACGCTGAAGGCAGGGGCTTACAGGACCCTGACCGTCTCCAGCATGATCATCCTCACCCTGGTGGGGGCCTTCGTCTTCTCCGGGACCTTCTACATGATAGGAGGGGGAGATGTGGTGACGAACCTTCTCCTCGGGCTCCCGGTGGGGAAGTGGGGGATGCTCGCCATCATGCTTTTCTCCTATTTTGTGCTGGGGATCTTCATGGAATGGGTCGGCATCCTCCCCATTCTCGTTCCTCTCTTCACCCCTTTGGCGGCCAAGCTCGGCTTTGACCCCCTCTGGTTTGCCATCCTCTGCTGCGTGGCGATGCAGACCTCCTTTCTTACCCCTCCCATGGCCCCGGCGATCTTCTACATCAGGGGGGTGGCCCCCAAGGAGGTGAAGTTCGGCGACATCGTTCGGGGGGTAGTCCCCTTCATCGGGCTACAGCTCGTGGGCATCACCTTAGTGGTGTTGATCCCCTCCTTGGCCACCTGGCTTCCCGGATTGATGATCAGGGCGAGATAAGGGGAAATCAGAGGGGCAGCCCCTTCTGGGGCGTCCCGAGGGTGAACTTCTCCTTTTTTATCCACTCTTTGAGGATTTCGGCTATCTCCCGGGCCTTGGAGTAGCTGGAAAGGGGAACAGTGGGGACTTCCTTCCCCTGAAAGAGGACCTTTCCGCTCTTGAGCTCCTTGTAATTCACCTCCCCCAGAACTCGCGGATTCCCCTGGGGGTAATCCTCACCAAAATCGACTATCTGAGCGTAGATCTCCTCGTCCTTCACCCCGGTGAAGCGGGCCATCTCCTCGTCAAGTACCGGGATCGGTATTCCTATCCCCACGAAGAGTGAAGGGCCGTAGCCCTGGATGCTCGCCCCCCTGAGCCACTGGGGGCTCATCCCCCTGAGGTCCCCGATCACCGCCAAGGTCCCGGCCGGGGCCTTGGGCACGCCGTTGGGGGCTCGGGGGGCCTGGGGGAAATGCTGGGTCCCGTGCCAGGCGACAAACCCCTCCCCTCCTCCCAGGAATATCCTCGTCCCTATGCCGATGGTCCGGTAAAAGGGATCGTTGAGCAGGGGGCTGAGCTGACCGGCGCTGCAGTAATTGATATTTCCCGCCTTCGGCTTTAAGACCCCCATATAAGTGTAGATGAGCCTGTCTGAGAGGTTGACGGCACAGTTATAGTTCTGATAGGCGTTCCTCGGGTTAAAGAGGAAGGCGTCTCTGAAGTCGGAAAGGCGCAGGTCCATTTCCACCTTCCGGTTGGGATAGGAGTGGGTCCCATATCCCTCGACCAGCAGGTGTACTTCCTTCCCCGCCACCAGATCCTCTATCACGTGCCCTCCCCCATATTCGAAGCTCCCGGGATAGATCTTGTTCAGAGGGTCGTCTATCGCCGTCGCTGTCGCCCCGATGTATACGTCCACCGCCGCCAGGCCAGCGTAGGCGGGAACGTTGTTTATCAGGACTCGATGGGACTTTATCCTCGGTCGGGTATGACCGAAGTTAAGGAAGGCGCCGGAGGAACACATGGGGGCAAAGGTCCCGGTGGTGACCACGTCCACCTCCTTGGCTGCCCTCTCGGGGCCTTTCTCCTCCACGATCTCCACCATCTCTTCGGCGGTGACCACCACCGCCTCTCCCCTCCTTATCCTCTCGTTTATCTCCTCAATGGTCTTCTGAACCTTTGCCATCCATGTCCCTCCTTTGGACAAAGGGCATCTTAATCTCTCTCCCCTTGCTCGTCAAGAAAGGTCCTCTTTTGGGATCAGAGAGATCGAGAAGGGGGAGGGAGGTCATCCCCTCCCCCCAATGGAGCAGAGCTATGTACCTTGAGCCGAGGCCTTGCGGATGGCGACTATCGCCTCAATGATCATCCATATCTCGAGGGCGAAGACGATTATGCCGACCACGAACAGCAACGTGTTATGGGTCTTGGCGAACTTCTGGATGTTCAGGACCATCGCCCATCCGGTCATAAGGAGCATGAAGATCATCGGGAGGGCAGTAAACCAGATGGGCTTCTTCAGCTTAGCGAGGTAAACGGTCGCCACCAGCAGGGCCAAACCGGCGAGGAGCTGGTTGACGGTGCCGAAGAGGGGCCAGAGGATGAGGGCTCCCTTTCCTCCCTTCTGGGCGAAGGCCAGCAGAAAGGCGGAGAAGACGGCGATAAAGGTGGCCACCCAGCGATTGGCGAGAAAGTCGGCCCCGATGTCCTTGCAGAACTCCCCGATCACGTATCTTTGGATACGCGTGGCGGTATCGAGGGTCGTGCCGGCAAAGGATACGAGGAAGACCGCCATGATGGTGGAGCCGATGATGAGAGGAATGCCATAAGAACCCATCAAGTTGGCAGACCCGACGATCACGGCGTTAAGTTTGGACCCGAGACCTGCCGCAGCCTGCCAGCTCGCATAGTGGGCCTTCCAGGCAGCTGCCCCGGTGAGGACCTCGCCCGCCTTGGTCTTGTAGGCTATGCCGATGGCAGCGGCGGTGGCCACTATCACCAGGACGGAGAGGGCCCCCTCCATCAGCATCCCGCCATATCCGACGAACTGGGCATGGGTCTCCTTGTCTATCTGCTTGGAAGAGGTCCCCGAGCTCACCAGTGAGTGGAACCCAGAGATCGCCCCGCAGGCGATGATCACGAAGATAAAGGGCCAAAGGGGCGGCGCACCGGCAGGATGAGCGTTCACCGCAGGGGCGACCATGGTAGGATGGGCGATGATGGTCCCGATGAAGAGCAGGCCCATGGCGATGATAAGCTCATGGGCGTTTATGTAATCCCGCGGCTGCAGGAGGGTCCAGACGGGTAGCGTCGAGGCGAAATATGAGTAGACGAGCAATATCACGAGCCACGTGGCCACCGGGGTGAGGCCCCAGAGGCCGGGGAGTTTGAGGGGCCAGTAGGCGCCGATGATCACCGTTATGTACATCAGGATGACAGCGGCGATTGCCGTCCAGGTGAGGCTTGCCCCCTTCTTGTAGATCATGTAGCCCATCCACATCGCTATGGGGATCTCCATCCATACCGGGAAGACCGACTGAGGGTACATCTTGAAGAGTATCCCCATGATCAGGGCGAAGATCGCGATGACGATCCAGAGCTCAAAGAAGATGATGAGGTGAAAGAGGGTCCTGGTCCTGGGGTTCACCAGTCCAGCGGTCAGCTCCCCGATGGACACCCCTTTATTCCTCATGGAGGCCACAAGGGATGAGAGGTCATGCACTGCACCTATGAAGATGGGACCAAAAAAAATCCAGAGGGCTGCAGGGACCCATCCCCAAATTATGGCTATGGCAGGTCCCACGATCGGACCGAGGCCAGCGATGGAGGTGAAGTGATGCCCGAAAAGGACTTCCTTCTTGGCGGGAAGATAATCGATATCGTCGCGGAGCTCATGGGCGGGGGTAACGGCCTCGGGATCGAGCTTGAATATCTTCTTGGCAAGGTACTTACCATACGTATGGTAGGCTACGATATAACCTACAAACATTATCAACGCCAAGATCAGTGAATTCATGGCTCCCCTCCTTTCCTCCCGAAGACTCTAACAGACATCGTACATCATCGATCTGTCCGCTATCTCCTCTATTTTCTCCACTCTCACCTCCTTTCCTTCCTCTTTCTCCACCCTGGAGGCCAGCCTTTTGGCCTCTTCCTTCGGCTTTCCGTCGGTCACCACTATCTCAATCCCTTCCTTTTTGGCTTCCTCAAGGACCTTCTCTGTTGGCCTCCTCTTCACCACCATTATTCCTCTGGAGGCCTCAAGGCGGGCCTTCGCCTTGCCACAGCCCCACACATCTATGATCCCTGCCGCCTCACCGTAGGCTATGAAGACCTTCTCCTTTCCCATGTGAAAAGGGTGATCAAAGCTTTATTTCATATTATTTCCATCCACTCCTTTTGTCAATCAAATGGGGGTGATCGTCTACAGGAGATGAGGATCTCTGCCGGATCATCTCGTAAAGGATTACCGATGCAGCCACCGAGGCGTTGAGGGAGTTGACTTTTCCCCTCATGGGGATGGAAAGAAGCATATCGCATTCCCTCTTTACCAGGGGCCTTATCCCCCTCCCCTCTCCCCCGATCACGATGGCCAAGGGGACAGTGAGGTCTCCATCGTAGAGGGGAGTAGGGGCATCGGCCGAGGCCCCGATGATCCATATCCCCCACCCCTTCAACCTCCTTATCGCGTTCCCTAAATTCTTCACCTTCACCACCGGTAGGTGGAAGAGGGCCCCTGCCGAGGCCTTGGCGACCGCGCCCGTTATAGGGGCCGCCCTCCTCTCCGGGATCACCACCGCCCATACGCCGCAGGCCTCGGCGGTGCGAATTATTGCCCCCAGGTTTCGCGGATCTTCGATCCCATCGAGGACCAGAAAGGAGGGGACCCCTTCTTCCCTCTCCATGACCTCTTCCAACTCCCTATATGGGAAGGAGGGGAGGCGAGCAGCGATCCCCTGGTGAGGGGCATTATGGGTGAGGCGATCGAGGGAGGGGCGATCGATCTTTTTGGGCTCTATCCCTTTTCTCCTGCAGCGCTCCAATATCTCCGTTACCTCCTCCCTCATTCTCTGGCGGCAGAAGAGGAGGTCTTCTACGGGAAGGCCTGCCCGAAGGGCCTCCCTGACCGGATTGACCCCGTAAATCCAGAAGCCCTCCCCTTTCACGGGACGGAAAAAGAGGATACTCCTATAAGGGGGAGAAAACAAGGTTTTTAGTCATAGAAAAAAGACAAAATTTGTGATATCTTTCTTTTACTCTTCCGAGGAGGATTATGGACATGAAAAGGAAGGTCTTGTGTCTGGGCGCCGCCCTGCTGCTTCTCCTTTATGCCGCGGCCTGGGGAGGGGAGCTTCAACGCCTCCTCCTGCCCAGTGGCGTGAGGGTGGTCCTTGAGGAGGATCACACTCGGCCCGTGGTCGCTTATCAGATATGGGTGGGAGTGGGGAGCGCAGATGAGGGGCCTGAGGAGGCAGGGATTGCCCATCTCATAGAGCACATGATCTTCAAAGGGACCGACAAATTCCCCCAAGGGGTGGCCGCTTTTGTGGAGGGGCTCGGAGGGGAGGCGAACGCGTATACGACCTATGACTATACCGTCTACCATGTGGTCATGGGAAGTACCTTCTGGAAGGAGGCTGTAGATGCCCTTATAGACGCGGTCCTTCATCCTCGCTTCCTCGAGGAGGAGCTCCAGAAGGAGAAAGAGGTGGTGGTGGAGGAGATAAAGATGGGGGAGGATGACCCCAGCCGAACCCTCCACAAGTTGCTCTGGAGGCGCAGCTTCTCCGTACACCCTTATGGCAGGCCCATCATCGGCTCTGTGGAGTCGGTCAGGGGCTTTGGGCGTGAGGACCTTCTGAACTTCCACAGGAAATGGTACGTGCCGGAGAACATGGTCTTTGTGGGGGTGGGCGACTTCTCATCGAAGAACCTCATCGAGAGACTCAAGGTACTGTTTGCTGAGGCAGAGGGAGGGGTTCCTGAGAGAGAAAGGGGAGTGGAACCTCCCCAGATGGTGCTGCGCACCCTGCTGGAGCGGGGTCCATGGAAAGAGAGGTACCTGGGCATGGCCTTCCATATCCCGGACCTCAGCTCTCCTGACCTTTACTCGTTGGAACTCCTCTCCGCCCTCCTGACAGAGGGGGAGGCATCTCGCCTTCAGAGGTCTCTGAAGGAGGAAAAGGGCCTCGTTACCTCCATCTATTCCTATTCCTTCATGTCGCGGAACCCTGGTCTTTTCGTCATCCGCGCCGCCCTTCCCCCTGGTAAGGTCAGGGAAGGGATAAAGGGGATCTGCGAGGAGCTGGCCCGGATAGCGGAGGAGGGGGTAGGGGGTGAGGAACTGAGGAGGGCCAAGACCCTCCTGGAAGCGGACCTCACCTATGCGAAGGAGACGGTTCAGGGAAGGGCCTCCTCCCTCGGATATTTTGAGGCCCTCTGGGGCGATGCGAGGAAGGAGAAGGAGTACCTGGAAGGGATAAGGAAGGTCCGGCCGGAGGAGGTGAGGGAGGCGGCCAGGAAGTACCTGAGCATCAAAAACCTCACCCTCGCTCTGCTCGTTCCTCATGAGGAGGAGATCTCAACGGAGGAGCTTTCCGATCTCGTCGCTCCCCTGACCGAGGTGGCAAAGAAGGCAGAGGTGAGGAAGCTGAGCCTCGAGAACGGAGCCACCCTCCTCTTCCTCGAGGATCGCACAGTCCCCGTTGTCGGGATCTGGGTGGTCTTTTTGGGGGGGTTGCGATATGAGACCCCTTCCAAGGCCGGACTCTCCCAGCTGGTGGCGGAGATGCTGACCAAGGGGACGGAGAGCCGCACCTTCCATCAGCTGGCGGAAGAGGTGGATCGCATGGGGGCGTACCTGAAGGGGTTCGCGGGGAGGAACACCTTTGGTGTAGAGGCAAAGGGATTGAGCAAGGATTTCCCCCGCCTCCTCCGGCTGGTGGCCGATGTGGTCATCAATCCCTCCTTTCCTGAGGAGGAGCTCCAGAGGGCAAAGGAACGGCAACTCGCTGCCTTGAGGCGCCAGAAGGATCACCTCCTCCGCCGCACCCTGCAGCTCTTCAGGGAGACCTTGTACGAGGACCATCCTTACGGTCTCAATCCCTTGGGTACCGAGGAGTCGATCGCCGGGATCACCAGGGATGACCTCCTCGATTATTATCAGAGGTTTGCCCTCCCGCAAAACATGGTCATTGCAATAGTGGGAGATTTGAACTGGCCTGATGTTAAGGCCCTCGTGAAGGAGGACTTCGAGGAGTTCATAGGAGAGGGATTCTCACCCCCGATGGTGCCTCGCCCTCGGAGGGAGATCGGCATAAGGAGGAAGGAAGCCCCTTACGGCAAGGGAGATCAGATCCATTTCGTCCTGGGATTTCTTGGCACCACCCTTACCGACGAGGACCGTTACCCCC
>Ga0190363_1001684_pt1 | contig 13015 bp, 14 predicted proteins | sample 48721867_MG_FD_161272 | JGI IMG/M metagenome (GOLD analysis project Ga0190363, IMG submission 161272) | Hydrothermal vent microbial mat bacterial communities from Southern Trench, Guaymas Basin, Mexico - 4872-18-6-7_MG | ecosystem: Environmental > Aquatic > Marine > Hydrothermal vents >...
TCGTCGGCGACCCTGTGACGGTGGTCGGGAAGATCAAGAGATACATAGACCTCGGGGTGGAGTACTTCATCCTAAGATTCGCCGATTTTCCAAAAACAGACGGAGCCAAGCTCTTCGCAGAAAAAGTAGCGCCTGAATTTCTCTAACCTCCACGGAAGCATAAGGCTAGTCAATTCCTTATTTTTTAAATCAAAAATGTTGAACATTTAGACTATTCCTAACAGCTGAACGCTGTTAGACCATTAAAACATCTATATCCACGATTTTTGCTATTTCTAGGAAATCTTTGTCAGAAGTCGCTATCTTATCTATCCCGTTTGCCTTCATTATCCCTGCTATCAACACGTCTAGTATGTTAACAGGTCTTCCGGCTTTTTCAAGCATATACTGAATTCTCGAAGCCTCATCTGCGGCTGTTATATCTAGAGACAAAACAGGGTAGACGGAGAATAGATGGGTAAAATATCTGAACTCGCTCCTACCCATTCTTCGGCGACTTCTAAAGATTTCGAAGTAAGATATGCTTGTAAGCGCAACCCCCTCTTTATCCGCTAGGTCTAAAACCTTCTCAGCCCTAGGTGATCCTCTAGCTAACAAGATGAGATAAGAAGTATCTAGAAGTATCATTATATCTCCCTCAACGTAGCCCGTCGTCTGAAAGAGAGAACCTCCTGCTCCATGCTCTCTAAAAGCTCAGAGCCCTTTAACTTTCCAAAGAAAAATCTTAAACTTGTCTTCTCTCTAGCGATGAGCCTATCTATGACATCAGAAAAGCTTTCTCCCTCTCTCTTCAATCTTCTCAGCTTTTCGTATACGTCATCCCTAATGCTTAACGTTTTCATGCATTAACATATTAAAAGATGGAGACTAATAAATCTACTCGTAAACACAGGTCAAAAATTGGGACGAGTGGTCTTTCCTCTGTCTAGAAAGCCACCGACCACGACTAGCCTAGGTTTCATAGCTCATGTGTTTAAAATGTGAATTCATACAAGCGGTATGTTCATTTTTTCTTAACATCTTCGCCTGCCGCAACCGTTATAAAACACTGTCATGTAGAAAGACCTTGTTATGACGAACAAACCCGAGACGCATCGACATTCGAGAGCCCAAACCCTATTGGAGCGGCTCATAAAGTGGTTTGAGGGTAAAAACGGTGTGTTGGTGGCCTTCTCGGGGGGCGTGGACAGTACGCTTGTGACTTATGCCGCTCATAAAGCGCTTGGTGATAGGGTTTTAGCGGTCACGGCCGACTCGATAAGTCTCCCACCAGGTGAGCTGGAGGAGGCTACTAGGTTAGCCAGGTTGATCGGGGTGCGGCATAGGGTCGTTAAAGTCGACGAACTAGCGGACCCCCAGTTCGTCGAAAACCCGCCGGACAGATGCTACTATTGTAAACGGATGCTTCTAAGCGTTTTAAGGGGCATAGCCTCGGAGGAGGGGCTTGAGGTGATAGTAGACGGTTCTAACGCAGACGACTACCGCGACTTCAGACCCGGGCTTAGAGCTTTGAAGGAGTTTGACGTAAGAAGCCCCCTGGCAGAGCTGGGTTTCACGAAGAAAGATGTCCGAGAGGTCTCTAGGCTCCTAGGTCTCCCTACGGCCGATAAGCCTTCTATGGCCTGTTTGGCCTCTAGGTTTCCCTATGGGACCGCTATAACCTATGAGCGGCTTAGAAGGGTTTCAGAAGCCGAATCCTTCATAAGGCGGCTCACGGGTGTTAAGAAGCTTCGAGTTAGAGACCACGGCTCTATAGCTAGGATAGAAGTCGGTAGAGATGAAAGACGTCTGTTGTTCGACGAAAAGGTTCTAGATACGATATGGTCTAAGCTAAGAAGCCTAGGCTACACCTACGTAACCTTAGACCTGTATGGATATCGGTCTGGAAGCTTAAACGAGCTGCTTTCGACACGTGACAACACCATATAGACCGTAAAAGTTCGAACAATATAGGCATCTTTTAAAAGTAGTGGGTCGCATAGATTTCCTTCAAGGTGTGTCGATGATCACCGCCATAAGTAGATGCCGAATCCTAAGGTTTAGAAGAGACCGGGTAGAGACGGTCGAGGATGTCGTAGCCGTCGAATACCCGGTGGAGATCCATGTAAACAAGCAGCTCTTGGCGGTGCTTCATGCTACTCCCCGGGATTTGGAGGCGTTGGCGATAGGATATCTCATGACCGAAGGCTTCGTTAGAAGCTTGGACGAGATCCTGGGTATACATGTGGAGGACGGCAAGGTTTACGTACGGGTTTCAGAGACCGTCGATGACCGTATCAGGATACGTAAAGCCTGGGTCGTGAAGCCTGTCTGCGGCGGTCTACCGGGACAGTCGCTGAGCCTTCTAGACAGGATTTCCAACCTTAAGGTAGACTCCGATGCACGTTGGAGTTACGAGGAGGTCTTAAACGCCATAAAGATGCTCAACACAAACGCGGCGTTGTACCGTAAAACCGGAGGTGTACATGCGGCTCTACTGGTCGACGCTAGGGGGCTTAAGATCCTGAAAGAGGATGTGGGCCGTCATAACGCGGTGGATAAGGCCGTCGGATCATACGTCCTGAAGGGTTTCGAAGATTTTAGACGGGTTTTTCTAGCCTGCAGCGGTAGGTTGTCGTCTGAGATGGTTCTGAAAGCCGCTAGGGTCGGTATTCCCCTGCTCGCCTCGATCTCGGCTCCGACATCCTTGGGGTTGTCCCTGGCTGAACGGTTTGCCGTGACACTCGTGGGCTTCGTTAGAGGGTTGCGGTTTAACGTATACTCCTACCCCGATAGAATAATCTTCCCCCTGTAGCATACCTGAGAATTTCTTTATCTTCGTAGGATGATCGGAAAAATTCCGTTGAAGACGTTTGAATAACATCATGGCATAATAACGTGTACGTCGAAGGTTAGAACCGCTAAAGACGTTGGCGATCGCGTTCAGGGCAACCTGTATAGGAGAGCTCACCGCCTAAAGTCGTCTCGAGCGAGGAGATGGACACCTCGGAGTGACTCAGAAACCTAGTCATAGTTGAACTTAAGGTGCGTGTCCTCCTATCGTTTAAACGAGTTATAGAAAAGGAGTTAAAATAAAAATTGGGGTTTAGAACGGTACGAAGAACCTTATGGTTGTTAGTATGGTTCCTGGTATTAACGCTAGCATGTGGCCTGCTATGTATCCCCCGGCGAAGGGTGCGCCGTACTCCTCGTAGAGCTTGCTTCCGCCTATCCTAAGCGTTAGGAGTTTGAGGATCCACGCCGCAAGGGCTAGGTCCCAGAACCCCCACTCGAAGCCAGCCCCTATGCCCAGGATGAAGCCTACCGGCTCGAACGGGAACCAGACGAACCTCGCGTGGAGCCAGCTTAGAAGGGCTACGAATATGAAACCGGCGGTGAAGTGCGGTATCCAGGGCTCAGTCCCGGGGCAACTGTTCCACGTCTGCGGGTTGGCGGACCTCTCAAGCAGGGCGTTGCAGCCGTACATGCCCCAGCTCCCAGGTAGCCTCGTGATCCCGAGCGTGTAGGCTATCCACAGAAATGCTGGTATGTTGACTAGCGAATATATGATTATGGACACTACCAGAACCTTGAACACGCTTCTGGAGCTTATGCCTGTGAGGGAGGCGAGCTTGTAGGCTTCGAACGCTGTCAGAAAGTTCCCGCCGGTCCCGGCTCCTTTATCGGGCGCGTCGGTGAACTGCGTGTTGAAGAAGCAGGATAGGACGAAGTCCCTATCCATAACTTCGGGGGCTTTAGGCCACAGGAGGAGCCTGTGCAGGGCGTAGCCTTTATCGGTCTTACGGTAGTATATCCCAGCTAAACCGATGAACCTCATCGAGGCGAACCATAGGACGAGCATGTTTATGATCGTTAGGAGCCCTGACAGGAGGTTTATGCCGCACACCGCGTAGACCGCTATGGCCGCTACGAAGAATACCGCTATCATCAAGTAGGTCGTTCTGTAGCTTACCGGCTCGTTCTTCTCGAACTCGGCCCTCTCGCCTGGGCTCATCCCGCCGAACGCGGCCCTGAGAGTGTCCCTTATGTAGCGCCAGTTTAGGACCAGCAGGAATATCGCTAGGCTCCACATACCGCCGATGAGCACCGAGGTCCATTTGAATGGTTCGCCGTACGAGATGGATATGTCCCCGCACCAAACCCTGCCGCAACCCGGCGTCTCCGGGATCGCCGTGTAGTACCCGAACATGTAGGCTACTTGCGAGAGTATCACCAGCACGAGCCACCAGAACCATATGTTGAAGAGTATGTGCAGGGGTGCGAAGTACGCTATTGCCACTCCTAGAGGCTCCTTCTCTATCCTAGCCATGCCTATTATGCTGGATAGAGGTTCACCGGGCTGGATGAAGTAGGAGCCGAAGCCGCACGTGTTCGTTCTCCAACCGTAGATATCGGGGAACCAGGGGAACAGCTCTATGAATATCGTGGGGATCCATACTATCAGCCCGAGGAGGAGGCCTAACATAAAAGGCGATGTCAACCTCTCGACTCCACGCCTCTCCTTTTTCTCAGGCACCACCCTTACCAGAAGCTCGTAGGCCGCAAGGGTGTGGGGGAACGGAACCTTCTCGACGTCTATCCAGTTCTTCCTCCAAAGGGTCGCGACGAACATCGTTAATAAGCCGTGGATGACCATGAAAATCCACCAGAAAACTATCATAGGCATCAGGTCGGCCCACGGCGTCGGACCTGGCTCTAGTATCTGCTTGGCGACCTCTACCGGCGGGGCCATGAACCATGGGACAAGCCTATAGGTCTCCTCTGGAGGAGACATTATCCTGTTACCTAGGAAGGCACCGTAGTTCGAGCAGAAGGCTCCTGACTCGGGCATACCCAGGTAATAGGAGAGGCATAGGGTCGTGGTGTATAGCCAAGTCAGGGTCGCCAGGTTTACCTTCTTCTTGAAGAACCCCAGCCTGCCGAGGGCACCCGCGAAGTAGAAGGCTATGAAAGGCGTGGCTGTTAGAGCAGAGTAGCATATAATGACTACGCCTATGGTGGAGCTGAAAGTAGCCGGGTTCATCCAACACCCGTGGAGACTGGTAACCTGCCAAACCGTCCCGAAGAACCCAGCGACAACCATAAAGGGTATCAGGAAAATCCATGGAATCTTCTCCTCTTCTGTACGCTCTCTAGACATTCTCTTCGCCAAAGAGGTATTACTTTAAGAGAATTTATAAGTTTGATAGTCCAGGTCGTCATGGCTCCTAATCCATGGTTTCCAAGCCTTGACCTTCGCGTAGTAGCAGTCTTCGTTATGGTATTCCTCTGCTAGGTCGTCGTCTAAGATGGAGCTCCCCTTTAAACCGGAAGGGAGACGTAGTCGTCTTAAGAGCTGACGGGTTTAAACGCTTAGTCGAGGGTAAAGGTGTCGAAGCGGCTGCTAAGGAGGTCGAGGTCGTGGTTAAGAAGACTATATCTGTGGACGAGGGTAAATGCATGGATTGCGGCGAATGTCTCTCCTTATGCCCGGTCGACGCGATCCAGATGTCTACGGATCACAAGATAGTCTTCGACGAAGACAGATGTATCGCCTACGGCATATGCGTCGACGCCTGTCCTAATTCGGGCGCTTTCCATAATGATGCCTTAACCTAAGCGAGATAGGTTACGGTCTCCCCAGTTTTCCATGTATTTCCTGGTTATCTTACACAGTTCGCATATATCTACGTGTTCTGATTTTCCACCTTCCGACGAAACGATCTTCTCCACAGATTTCTCGACGAGCTCTCTGATCTCCTCGATGGTCATCAAACGTTCAGCCCACTTCCACCCGCGTTTAGAACGCATATAGTGGCTTATAGCCGCCTGCGTGGTGCCCAGCGCTTTAGCCGCCGAGACCTGTGTAAACCCATGCTCCTCTATAAGCTTCTTAGCAATCAAGAACCTGATGGCTGGTAGAATGTACTTTACGGAGATCTCGCATGGAGGCTTTGCATCCATAGATTCTCTAATACTAAGTTATAATTACCGAGGGTTATAAAGATTTAATTTAGCCCTCCATAGCGAGATTTTCCCTCACAAACTTTTCTCCATCCCATAGATACGCTCCGACGCTCGCCTTTCCCTCTATAAAAGAGACTATCAGGTAAACTAGGCCAGGATAGTATGCGCTTCTTCTATCGACCTCAGAGGGTTCAGGCTTACCTGCCGGATGGCTATGGTAGACTTCCAAAAACCGTTTAGAGATGATCAGGGTCATCGCCCGGTCTTTTTGAGATACTCCTCAAACTGCTCTGCGTATTTATACCCGGTATCAGGGAAGACTAAGACGTAGACGCCGTTTTCTTCAGCTATTTCCTTGAAAGCGTGGAAGACCGCCCCCGCGCTTAACCCTATGAGAAGCCCCTCCCTCCTAGCGACCGTTAACGCGCCTTCGATAGCTTCTTCTCTGGTCACGTCGACGATCTGGTCAAAGTCCGTCCAGTGTATCCACTTCATTCCCGTCTCCACCCTACGTATCCCCGGGATCACCTCCTCCGGAGCCGGTTGAACACCTATGAGCTTCACATCATCTCCATACCGGCTCTTGAAGTACAGCGATATCGCGCTCATGTGTCCTGAGGTTCCCAACCCGCCTATTATGTAGTCCGGCTTTAGCCCTATGCTTCGCAACTGTTCGTCTATCTCCTTCGCCGTGTATTTCAGATGCACCTTAAAGTTGGCGTCGTTCTCGAACTGGTTCAGGTGAACCGCGCCTTCACGCTTGGCCTTCGAATCGACCTCCTCTATAGCCTCTACGGTCAGGCTCACCGGAACCCTGACTACCTCAGCCCCTAAGGCCTTGAGAAACGTATCGCTGACCTTCTGGATGCTTTTAGGTATGAATAGCCTCGTCTTTCTTCCCAAGATGTTCGCGATAGCCGTTAGAGCTATCCCGGTGTTCGTCGAGGTCGCTTCGTAAAGGATATCCCCCAATCTCCCCTCTTCGAGGGCTGTCATGATCATGGACCATCCTACCCTGTCTTTAACGCTGTTGCTGTAGGGGTTGAACCCTTCGAGCTTAGCCCAGACGCTCCTCCCCTCTGAAGAAACCGAAGCCAGCTTAACCAGCGGAGTCGGCCAGCTCTTGTAAAGCAGCTCCAAGGTGTTCTCGTAAACGTTAAGCGTACTTCCCCGAAGCTTCCCCCAGATACCGAGCTCCTCTAGGCTGACTTTAACGCATGGAGGCTCCTCGTCGATATACACCTCGAAGCTTCTACTAGAGAGCTTCGGCCCCTCGACCCCGGCCTCGATGACGTTTTCTAACGTTACCGGTCTGAGGTCCGGTTGCAAAGACCTAATTCTGACCTTAGACCGGTCGACCTGTAATACCGGAGCCTTATCCGCCGAGAGCAAGTTTAACGACTCAAGTAGTTCATGTCCCTTCAACGCTACCATGCTTTCCCTGTCGACGATTATAGGCTTCTCTATAAGTCCGCTTCTAACGACTCTTCTATAGACGGGTATAACGTCTCGTATGTCTACCCTTACCGGCTGCCGTATTTCGGTTATATCTGCTAGCTGAACCTGGGTCATGGATCACACCGGCTATAACGCTGTTATAGCATTACCCTCCTTAATAAATTCCTGCCTAAGATGGATTTAAAATATGGCTTAAGCTCATCGATGGATCCGCGTTAAATATTTAGGGACCTGGGCGTAAACCTCGACCGTTGCGTCGGCGTCTCTACACCGTTCCTCCAAGATATCATGACCGCCAGGGAAGACTTGGCTAATACGTTGAACCTTCGTCTTAAAGAACGATACGCCTCTAAGAGGTCGATCTCCATCGGCCTAGGTGGGTTTATGTTAAACGCCGTTGCTTCCGCATAACCGTACAAGCTTCGAGAACTGGTGCTGAGATAAAGCCGTGATGCTTGGAATATCATCAACTATACGGTTTTTGGCTAAAGTTTAACGAAATCATGGCGATAAAAAGAATCTGCGCTATAACGTAGATAGGGCTTATCCATGGTTTCTAATATCGTCTTCGGGCGTCCGATAACTTTAATAAATCATTTTCAAATTATTAACCTAGATGAGTTTAACTGTATCTGAAGCTTTAAGAAAGCTTGGATTAACGGGCTATGAAACTAAGGTGTATATGGCGCTGCTGAAATACGGCTCTTTAACGGCTTACGAGATAAGCTCCCTGACAGGGGTGCCCTATCCGAAGGTATACTCCTCTGTGAACAGGCTCAGGGACCTAGGACTGGTTAGGTCTCTCGAATCCAGGCCTCTAAGGTTTAAGGTAGAGCCCCCCTCCATGTCTCTAGAGAAGCTTAAGAACCAGATCGTAGAGGAGCTTGAAGACTCTGTGGGTTTCCTGGTTAAGGAACTTAGCCCTCTTTACAGCGCGGTCTCTAAGATGGAGCGCTATGGTCGTTTGAACATAGTCGGTCTAAGCAGGGTCGTGAGGGGTGTGCTTAAGCTGGTCTCCGAGGCCGCCGAGGAGTTGCTGATGATCCTGCCTTCCAAGAAACCTGTCCCGGTGGCTAGGATCCTCAAGAAGGTGGCTGCAGCCGCGAGGAGAGGTGTAAAAGTTAAGCTGCTGGCTCAACAAGACGCCGAGAAGCTTGTGGAGGGATTGGATATAGAATTCAAGGTTATACGGTCTGAGAAATCTGTTCCTATACTTGTGGTCACGGATAAGAAGGTCTCCCTGTTGGCTACCCGTTTCATCATGGAAGACGGTTTCGAGCATTGGAGCGGAGTGATCTCGGTATGCGAAAACTGCGTAAAAAACGCCAGAGACGTCTTTCAAAAGCTATGGGAAGGCGGTCAGGTTTCGGTGGAGTTTGAGAAGAAGTGTTTGACTAAAGAGGAGCTCGACGCGTTGGCGAAGTACCTTAAGAAGTGGCCTTCGCTAAGGGCGTTGGGGTTGAAAACCTAAAGCCTCCTAACCTCCCACCACGGGAGGTAGGATCGATAACGTGTCTCCGTCTCTAAGCTTAGTCTTGAACCCATCCATCAGCTCGATGTTCCTCCCGTTTAAGAGAAACGTCAGAGTTAACCCGTTAAACTCTCCAACTCCATAGACATAGTCTCTAAACCGCTCATCATATCTTTCTGACAGCTTCTCTAGAAGCTCCTCCACTCGCGTCTCCTCATCTACTTCTACGTCTTCCTCTCTCTTCCCGGCTAGTTCCCTGAGGAGTGCGAAATACTTAACCTTGACACGCATAACATACCCAATCAGTTAAGCTGAAGAAAACCTATTAAGACTTCCGTCGTAAACTCTCCTTACTCCTGTCTTTTAGAACCGCATACGGGGCAGTCCTCCCGTTTTTCCACACGGATCTCCTCAAACCTCATGGCTCTCCCATCTACGAAGAGCATCCTACCTATCAGCGGCTCACCTATGCCTATTATAAGCTTGACGACCTCCATGACTTGTAAGGAAGCCAGTAACGCGGGGGCGGCTCCTAAGACGGGGGTCTTCTCAGCCTCCGGCGGAGTCTTGGGAAATATACACCGTAAACACGGCCCCTTCTCCGCTACTATGGTGGTTATCTGCCCATACATCTCTGAGACGGCTGTGTGGATGAACGGTATACCGTGAGATACACAGTATTCGTTTAGGACAAGCCTCGTCCTCCAGTTATCCATGCCGTCCACGACCACATCCACGTCTCCGACGACCTCATGAACGTTATCCCTCGTCACCTCCGCTACTATAGGCTCTACATCCACCTCGGGATTCAGCATCTTAAGCTTCTCCTTGGCTACGTGAACCTTAAACTTTCCAAGGTCTGTCTGATACCCGAGGATCTGCCTGTTCAGGTTGCTCAGCTCGAACCTTTCCCTGTCGATTATCCGTATCCTACCTACGCCCACAGCCGTCAGGTATAGCGAAGCCGGGCATCCTAAACCGCCTACCCCGACCACAGCGACCTTGGCGTTTTTAAGCCTCTTCTGCCCCTCCAATCCCCATCCCGGGATCAGGAGCTGCCTATCGTAGCGTTCAAGCTCCGACTGCGTAAGCTCCCGGATGTCCATTAATCTCCTTTTCATAGGAGACAGGGATATAAATATTCGAGGCTCGGAAGAGAAAACGTAGTGTGGTGAGCACCTCGGAGGCTTGGTTTAAACCTGTCTGGTTCGACTCCATGGGAGCTAAGTCTTCGTCTATTCTCGTGAAAACTAGGTCTGTTTCCGTGTTGATAGACCCAGGGGTCGCGATCATGCACGGAAGCTTCCCAGCCCCCTTAGAGGCTAAGCACAAGTGGTGCGTTCAAGGCTTTCAGGCTATTCTGAGAGCATCTACGGAGGCCGACGTGGTGGTTATAACGCATTATCACTACGACCACTTCACCGACTTTGAAGAGAGGATCTATAGGGGTAAGGTAGTATTGGCTAAGAACCCTAACCGTTTCATAAACGATTCTCAAAGGTCTAGGGCTTTAAACTTCTACAAGCACCTCTACGGGTCTGAAGGGCTTGATTTAGACGGGGTTTTAGAGGAGCCTGAAGAGCCTAGCCTCGTAGACCCTATGTCTGAGCTACCTCATGCATCCTCTAAGAGCTTCGGAGACTACGACTCCAGAAGAAGAGAGCTTCTGGCTAAGGGTCTAAAATGGTTCCGGAGACGCGCTGAGAAATGGCGTAGATATAGGCGAATACCTCAGCTTAAGCTTCCGAACTTGGAGGTCCGGTTTGCAGACGGTGGAGAATTCAAGCTCGGAGAGTTAACGTTAAGATTCACCAAGCCTCTTTTCCACGGTATAGAGTTCTCGAGGGTCGGCTGGGTCCTCGGTTTGGTTATTGAATATGGTAGACGGAAGCTGCTATACAGTTCAGACGTCAACGGTCCGATAATAGAGGACTATGCCGACTGGGTCGTGGCTGAAAAACCCGACGTGATAGTCTTAGACGGTCCGATGACTTACATGCTAGGCTATACCTTGAACAGGATCAACTTAGGTAGGGCTTTAGAGAATGCGGTACGTATAGTTCGGGAGTCTGGTGCCCAACTTATACTCTACGACCACCATCTACCGAGAGAGCCTAGGTTCAGGGAACGGACGGAGCCTGTTTGGGCGGCTGCAGAAAAGGAGGGGGTGAAGCTCATGACGGTCGCGGAGTATTTAGGGCTTAAACCAGCCGTGCTCAGATACGTTTAAACTAAAACAGTATGTTAACCGGATTCCTTCTCCTCAGATTCCTTAGCCTCCTGCTCAAGCTCTTTCTCGATCTCCTCTATCGGTTTCGGCGGTGGCGTCGTCGCGAGGGTGTAGCCTATCCATGCGAGTATCCCCAACACACCCGCCACGGCTATGAAGCCCGTAAGCTTAAGAACGGCTAGAGCCCATTCCGTTAAGAACACGAGGTAACCGTATATTATGATACCTGCTATGCCCCCTATGAGCAACACCGCTCCGATAAGCTGGTCCTTACTCATGGTCGACCATCTCTGGGATAACTTTTCCCCAGATAGGTTAATATAAGATTTTTCCACACGAAAAACCCATAGTCTACCTTAAAACCCGTTTTAAGGATAGTAATCTATGCTCTAAGCCTAACGTAGTTTCTCCCTTGAACTTTCTCGATCTCGACCAACCCTTCGCTCTCCAGCTTCTTAACGATCCTCCACACGGTCGTCTTAGGCAATCCTAAAGACTCCCTTATGTCAGATTCAAAAGCCGCTCCGCCTTTGATCCATAGAATCTTCAAAACGTTCTTCTCATCCTCGTCTAACCAGGGATGCCTTCGGAAAATCCGCTCGATACGTCTGCGTCTAATCCTCAAAACAACCGCCGCGGCTACAACCGTCAAAACCCCTACGCCCACGATCCAAGTCGCACATCTCGTAAACATCTGAGTCAGCGGCTGTTTAGCTTTCTCTGCGGCGTCATACGCTTCAAGAGCCCTCTGCTTAGCCTCCAAGTAGTCTCCCCTCTCATAAGAGTCCCTAGCCTCCGTCAAAAGCCTCTCGGCATCCTCTAGACCCTCTATCCTCCCCTCCGACTTGGCTTTCAAGATAGCCTCCTGTGCTTTAGCTATGGCAGTTAAGGCCTCGTATCTAAGGTCTGCTACACCCGGAGGTATTACGTAGCTTACGTTCTGCAACCCCTCAGGCATCTCAAGCATTATCCTATCGTCTTGGAGGGTCGCTACCGTAAGAGGTGCATCGGATAGATCGACAACCGTAGCATTCCACGGCAGTATAACACGGAATCTCACCGGTGAGTCCACTGCGAAGCTCCATACGATACCTTCCTTATGCGTTAAGTTCATAGTATCGTATTCGACGTAGACCTCGGATACACCTAAAGTATAGACCGTTAAGTTCGAGTCTTCGAGGTCGAAGTTCAGAGGGGTTCCCGACGCGTCTGTGACCAGAAGGTTCACAGCCGGTGAGCCGATGATCCTGAACGAGAAGGCAGGATACGTCTCGTTCACATAAAGCTTGATAGATACGTGGACCACCCCGTCGGTGTATATGGTGAACGAAAGCTTCTCTATACTAATATATAATGTATATATTTGCGCTTGGGCTAACCCGACTAGCGGCATCAACACGACTAGCAATACGGCTATACGCCTCAAGTTCCTCCTAGAGAAATGAAAAAGTCTTGAGGATTTAATGGTTTCCCGGCTCCTATGGTCGGCCATGTCTACCCCTAGCGCTAGAGCGTTCCTCATGGTGTTTCCTGCTATGCTTCTCAAGCTGGTGTAGTATGCCTTGGATCTTAGTCTTCACACCCATGATCTTCGCCTTCGCAAGTCCTAGATGCCCCTTACCTATGAGCGTCGCCGCCTCCTCCAACTCCTCCTCCGTCTCCTTTAGTAAATCGTCTACCGAAAACCCGAGTCGACCTGCTCTGCGTCTAACCCTAGCCGCAAAGCCGGAGAAGCAGACTACGATGTAGTGTTTAACCCTCAGCGCCATTACGATCTCGCTGTTTACAAGCCTGTTCATCGTCGCCAACGCTTTAGCGACCTTGGCATGCCCCTCACCTATAAGAGCCGCCGCTCCCGTCACGTTTCCCTCCTCTAACGCTTGACCCGCCTCCTCTGCAAGCCGTCTAGC
>Ga0190363_1001685_pt1 | contig 13012 bp, 10 predicted proteins | sample 48721867_MG_FD_161272 | JGI IMG/M metagenome (GOLD analysis project Ga0190363, IMG submission 161272) | Hydrothermal vent microbial mat bacterial communities from Southern Trench, Guaymas Basin, Mexico - 4872-18-6-7_MG | ecosystem: Environmental > Aquatic > Marine > Hydrothermal vents >...
TAATTGAACTTTATGATTCCCACGGTCTTGATCCGATATTAGTAAAAGAAGAATGTGATAAACTAGGTATCAACGTGAAGATACCTGAAGACTTCTATACACTTTTAGCGGAACGGCATCAAAAAGCTATGCCTAAAGTAAAGAGAGCAAAGTTAGTTATACCTTTAGAGGAAATAGAAGGTTTACCTGAGACTATTCCGCTATATTATAAAAACCCTTATGATCGGGAATTTCAAGCTAAGGTTTTAAGAGTCATTAAGGACAAGTACATAATACTAGATAAAACACTCTTTTATCCAGAAGGTGGTGGCCAACCTTCTGACAACGGCTATTTACTAAGTCCTAATGGTGAAAAAGTCAAAATCGTAGATGTTCAGAAGATTGGTAAGGTAATAGTACATATAGCAGAGAATACCAGTAATATCAAGAGTGGCGACTTAGTAAGAGGACTTATCGATTTCAAACGAAGACATGCCCTAATGCGTAGTCATACAGCTACTCATATACTCTTAGGCGCTGCTAGAAGAGTATTAGGACCACATGTATGGCAAGCAGGAGCTAGTAAAGGCATAGAACGTAGTCATCTAGATATAACTCACTATAAGCCTGTTACAATAGATGAATTAAGAAAAATAGAACTTCTTGCCAATTCTGTAGTTTTGGAAAATAGACCTGTTTCCACCTATATTATGAAGAGAAATGAAGCAGAAGCAAAATATGGCTTCATACTATATCAAGGCGGTGTAGTGCCTGGTAGAGAGATTAGAGTCGTAGAGATCAAAAATTGGGATGTAGAAGCTTGTGGGGGGACTCATTGCTCCTCCACGGGGGAGGTAGGTTTAATAAAGATAATACGTGCCGAGAGGATACAAGATGGTGTTGTTAGATTAGAATTCAGTGTAGGCGAATATGCCTTAAAACATGTTCATAAAGAAGAAGACATATTAAGAAATATCTCTCACTCCTTAGGAGCTCCTATAGATAAGCTACCTGACGCTGTAAATAAGTTAAAGTACAGGGTTAAGTCACTTAGAAAAGAGCTTGAGCTCTTAAGGAGTAAATACTTATCAGCTCTTAGTTTAGAGATAGAACGTAGAGCAGAAACCTTACCGGAAGGCTTAATTCTCATTGCTGAAACCTTCGAAGGATCTAGAGAAGAAGCAATCAAAGTGGCTGAAGCTATATGTAATCGCAATCCTAATTCTATTGTAATTTTTGCAGGATCTGAAGGAGACTCATCTGCTTATTTAATCTCAAAGATTGGAGAAAAGGCTAGGGAAAAAGGCATCTCAGCTTTAGAGATAGTTTCTGCATCTTCAAGGTTATTAAAAGGTGGTGGAGGAGGTACTCCTATTTTTGCACAGGGAGGAGGTAGTGCTATAGAAAGAATTGAGGATGCTATTAAATATGCGCGAGAAATGGTCATCAAAAAGCTTTCTACCTTAAAGAAATGATAATTCTAGAACGATTGCGTAATGCTATAATTGACGCTAAATTTTTACTTGATAGAGGCTATCCTAAGTCAACAGTAATTGGTATTGTAGCCCAGCGTTATTCCTTAACGAAGCCTGAGAGATCATTAATATATAGAGCTTTACATACAAATCATGAAATTTCTATTATCAAGAATAAGTTAATCCGAGACGTAGATAAAGTAAGGGATCACTCATTAGTTATTGATGGTTTTAATGTCTTAATAACTCTAGAAAGTCTAATACGTGGAGAGCCTATACTTCTATGTGACGATGGGGTTTTCAGGGATATCTCAAGTTCCTTTAGAAAATACAGAATAACCGAGTTAACGTTAACTGCTTTGAACTTACTTCTAGAGATTATTTCCATTATAGTTCCAAGTGAAGTTATAGTAGTCTATGATTCTCCGGTAAGTCATAGCGGTGATCTAGCTATGAAGACGAGATCTCTAATGAAGAACCTCAATATAGAGAGTAAAGTTATAGTTTCAAGAACCCCCGATACGACTATTCTGAGTCTAGGTGAAATAACTGCTTCAAGCGACACTGTAATACTTCTTAGAGCTAGACACATTCTCGATATACCCGGTATTGCTATCTCAAGGTTCCCTAATGCTACTATTATAAACATTACTAGGTTATATGCGGAAGCTATACGTGATTTCTTTGACCACTCCAAGTAAGAATTCTATCGTTAAACTTATTTGCCACTACTACTGATAGAGTTTATAGGCCCCGTAGCTCAGCTTGGATAGAGCACGGGCCTTCTATGCCTTCCTGGTCGAGGAAAGCCCGGGGTCCCGGGTTCGAATCCCGGCGGGGCCGCCATTTTCATCAATTATTACTGAAGCACATTAATTCAAGTTATTCAAAAGTGAATATCTTCACTTCTTCAGGCTTCAAGCCTACTTTCTTAATTACTTCTTCCTGACTTTTAAATGGTCTATTGACGAGTATCTTAGTAGCTCTTTTCTCTCCTATACCAGGGATTCTAACTAATACTTTAAAACTAAGTCTGTTAATGGGCACTGGATAAGGAACCCCTGTAACACTTCTATACCCATGATCTACTATCATGAAATCCATCCACCTTTTTAAGGGAAGTTTTAGAGGTATGGCTATTAATAATGGATAACTACCCATTTGACGCGCATAGGTTAGTTTTTTCTTCTCATCATAAGCCTCTGTATAAGCTTCTCTTAGTATAGTTCCTTTAGGAGCTACTCTCTGTAGCATTGGTAAGTCTATTTCCTTACGCATTCTCTCTTTATAGATCCTAAAGAGCTTCTTATGTCTTCTAATAATCCTTTCTCCTATTTTCCACATATCGGTTCCAGGGAAGGCCATGACTTGCCTTATGTTAATTCTTCTAACTAGATATCCCTCTTCTAAAACTCTCTTCATAAATTCTAGATTGAGTTTATAAGTTATCTCAGTCTCTCCTATTAAGCCATAGACAAAATTTACACCAGGTAAGAGGTGGGGTAATCCATTCCATCCTCTAGAGGCTCCTATTTCGTTAATTATCCTAATTGCTATTAATGCTTCATCAGGAGTTACCTTAAGATTGTTCCTCTTGATGACCTCTGGATCAGCAGACTCTATACCCATAGCCGCTACATCACCAGGAGTGTGGTATCTCACTATAACCTTTGTAATCTTCCTAGATTCCTCTTGCCAGTGAGCTATTGTACCTGGATTAACATTATCAATATGTAATGTTCTAATCTGAGGAGCGACATTGCGTATTCCTTTAAAGAGCTTTTCTATGGCGTCTACATTAGGTCTAGGGAATTCACTCTCTCCTATACCCTCAGCCATATAAGTGTATAGATCTGGTTGGCGGCCTATTCTGAAATGTCTAGCTCCTAACTTATATAATTCCTCTACTTCCTTGACTATTGCTTTAGGAGATCTAAAATCTGGTTCACCATAATGTCTCTCTATACAGAAAGAGCATGCCTTACCATAATATGCTCTTGGACAGCCTCTATATGTTTCGATTTCTATCATTAGGTGATCTGGATATTCTGGATGATCCTTTATTATATGCGCTCCACGTAATGCTATACTCTCATGAAGCTTACTATTACGCTTCAATTTTATTCCTTGGTCAACTCGCTCTATAGAAAGCTTCTCTCTTATTAACTGATATACGAGCACTTCAATATCTCCATAGGCTATTAAATCAAAATGTTCCTCTAACCTATGCTTAGGTATAGCTGCTCTTCCACCTTCTACTCCGAATCCAAATCGTGCTGCTGGTCCTCCTAATATTTTTAAAGGCTTATCTAGTAGTCTAGAGTATGTTATAAGTTCACTTATTGAAATCGGGCTTCCTCCCAAGTATCTTCCAGGGACGGTAGTGCCTGCTATAAATATAACAACCTTGGCTTTATTTGCTATTTTTAGTACATTACTTTGATTCTCTCTTAGTTCATCTATAGTGAAGTATCGTACTTCCCAAGAAGGATCCGCAGTCCAAATAGCTCCTGCTACATACCTTTGAATAGCATCTAGATATGGAGGCACTCCTAGGCCTGCGGGCTCATCAGTATATCCATCAACTATTACAGCATCAACCATGCCTATCAACTATGACATTAAAGATCTCTTTAAAAATCCTTACTATAATGCTCCCATCCTCTTCGCTCTATAGGTATCGTTTTATTCGCTTTCTGAATAAATACTCCCTTCCTTTCAATTACCTTCCCTATAATATGGACTTCTATGTTGTTCTTCTTCATATTCTCTAAAACCTCGTCTATGGCTTCGGGCCTTACAGAGAATACTACTTCATACTCTTCTCCACCATAAAGTGCTAGTTCTTTTACATCTAGATTATTGGTATTAGCATACTCTAATGCCTCATCAGCTATAGGTATGTTATGGATAAGGATTCCTAAACCGTTAATTTCAGCTAACTGATAGAGACTCTCAGCTAACCCATCGCTTGAGTCTATTGATGCAGTAATGCCCTCTGTATTAGCTAATAAAACTCCCATCCTTAGTTTAACTCTGGGCTTATATGCTGCCTGTATTATATTATGCATAGTGTTCTCACTTACTGCAATTCCTCCTTTAAGTAAATAATGAAAAGCAGCCCCTGTAAGGCCATACTTACCAGTGGTTAACACATAGTCACCTAATTTCATTCCTTTCCTAAATATTGGTTTTTTCGTAGAGTATCCTACCATAAATCCATCTATTGTAACTTCGCTCGCTTCCCCCATGTCTCCTCCCCATAGTTCAAAGCAGTACTCTTTAGCAGAGTCTATTAATCCTTCATAAATCATCTCAACAGCCTTAATCTCAAGAGACTTAGGAATGTTAAGAGAGATCAGCATACCTAATGGTATTGCTCCCTTAGCTATTAGATCGCTAACACACATTACACCAAGTCTCCATCCAAAATCATGCCAACTCATTCCTGGTAATTTATCAGTTTTTTCATTTATTCCGTCATTTGTCATCACTATGTACTTATATCTACTCTCAAAAGCAACTGCATCATCGAATGTATTTGGAATAGCTGTGAACCTTAATTCAGCCCTTATCTGATTCCAAATTCTCCTTATTAATTCTCGTTCTCCTATATCCTTCACGCACTTCATACTAACTTCACTTATTCTAAGCGATAGTCAAGCTTAAATATTCAGAAACAATATTTTCTTCATCAGAAAAAGCCCCGGTAGCTCAGTAGGCAGAGCGCGGGCCTCGTAAAGCCTACACTTTATGGCATGTAAGCCCGTGGTCCCGGGTTCGAATCCCGGCCGGGGCTCCACTATTAGAGATTCCTGAAGTAATAGCTCATTACTTTAACTGGAGCCTTTTAACAATTGTTATCTTATGGAGTTTTATGGTGAATATAATGAATATTCCTGTATATAGAGCGGTCATGGAAATATCGAAGAAATAAGGAAAGTAGTTATCTCCTCCATATAAGCCTCTGATTAGATCGGTAACATACGTTAAAGGTGAGAACAAAGCTATATACCTCATGATTTTCGGTAGCTGATTTAATGGCATGAACGTCCCACTTATGAATATCAATGGGAGCTTCACAGCACTGGATATCATCACGATATCCGCAGGTACATCGGTCGGCATAGCAGAGAAAAGCACCCCCAAAGTTGAGAATTCTAAGGTAGCAAGCACTAATATACCCAGAAGCACGGTTAAATTACTGGGCGTGATGCCTAGTAATAAGCCGTATAAGACAGGAAGGAGCGAGAAGCTCAATCCGAAAAGCATTGAAGCCAGCATATCGCCTATCAAGATTCTAGTTATGGTTATAGGTCTTGCCAAGAGCATCTCAAGAGTCTTCTGCCTAGTTTCCCATGGTAGGATTATGGGCGTAACTGCTGAAGAAGTGAAGAAAGTCGTAATAGCGATTAAGGGAGCTATTCCCTCTCTAACCTCTAAGCCTCTACCTATCTGAAAGGCTAACCATAGGAAGAAGGGGAAAAGGATTCCCATGACGACTATAGGCCCTTTCGCATAGTATGTCTTGACATCCTTCCAGCATATCGCCCATATGCTCCTAAGAGTATGTTTCCAGTTATCCATCGCTCTCACCGTCTCACAAGTCTCAGGAAGACCTCTTCAAAACTAGGCCGTGAAGTCCGTATACTTACTATCTTAACTCTACTACTCTTAACGTAGCTTAGGAGCCTTTCTACGATATCTTCTAGATCTTCACAGATCACAGAGAGTCTCCTTCCCTCAACTCTATACTCATAGGGGTCTAGAAAATGAGCGAGCTCTCCCTCTTTTAGGGGTTTATTGAAGACCACTAGAAGGTACACATGCTTACTAGCTTTAATCTTAAGTTCATCTGGATTCCCAAGGGCTACTATTTGTCCTTTATTTATTATAGCTACTCTATCACATATGGCCCCTGCCTCCTCTATATTATGCGTAGTTAAGAAAACTGTAACTCCAGCCTTAGCAAGACTTCGGATAAGATAGCGTATCTTTCTAGCGCTTATCACGTCTAGTCCTGAAGTTGGTTCATCTAGAAAGAGTACTTGAGGCTCACTAATGAGTGCCATCGCTATCAATAACCTCTGCCTTATGCCCTTGGATAATGCCTTGGCCTTACGATCGTATACCTCATATAGACCCAAGGTCTTGAGTAGGTCTTTCATCTTACCTTTTATATCTTTCTGAGTAAGTCCATAGAGCATACCAACTAAGGTCAAGTTATCTCGCACCGTGAGGTCTGGGTACGGATTAGCTTCTTCGGGGACGACGCCTATGAGACTCTTCGCTTTTATGGGTTCTCTATGAATGTCAATTCCCATGACCTTGGCAATCCCCTCATCGGGTTTAAGTATGCCCGTTAGAATACGGATAGTAGTAGTTTTCCCAGCGCCATTAGGTCCTAAAAGACCGAAGACCTCTCCTTTCTTGACAACGAAGCTTACGTGGTCTACGGCTACGATATCGCCAAACTTCTTGTATAGATTGGACGCTTCTATTGCATACATCAGATCCCCTCCCCCTAGCCGGAAATCAGATGATCTATTACAGCCTTGACCCTAACCAGCTTCTTCAGGGCATCCTTTAGGTATTCTTCACCTCCTTCTGTTATCCTATAGATCCTCCTAGCGGGGCCACGCCTACTTGTGTCCCAGGTTGAAATTAAGAGGCCCTGTCCCTCTAACCTTTGTAAGAGGCCATAAACCATAGCCCTTGGGACATTTATCGCGTACCTCTCCCTTAAGATGCGCTGTACCTCACTACCATACGTTGGCCTATCCTTAATCACCTTGAGGATTGCTAAACGAAGTAAGCCTCTAACGGGCATATTACTAGGACATTTCCTTCTCATTCCACGATGGCAGTTAATACATCTTTTGTGATTGTTACACATGTATACTTACCTATCTAGATAGGTAAGTTACTAATCAAAATATGAACAAAAGAATTATTAAATAATTTTCTACAGAAGAGATAATGCTAGCCATAAAAGATATAACCAATCAGGACATCTCGTTCTCATTAGCTGAAAGTCTCTAATTAAGTTCAAGTTTATTGCTTTCAAACTAAAATGCTATAATTTAATATCCTCTCAGAGAGGGAATATTTCCTTTGGGATTAGCTATGAAGGTATTCATAATGACTGATTTAGAAGGAGCAAGTTGCGTAGCTGGTACATGGAATGATATAAATCCTGGAGGAAGAGAACATGAAAGAGCTAGACGTTTCCTAACAAGTGATGTTAATGCCGCTATAGAAGGTGCCTTCGAAGCTGGTGCCAAGGATGTCGTAGTGCTTGATGGTCATGGAGCAGCCTTTAGTATACTACCTGAAGAATTGGACAAACGAGCTAAGCTAATAAGGGGGAGAAGAATCCTTGAAATAGAAGGGTTAGATAGTTCTTTCGATGCAGTTCTTGCAATAGGAGCACATTCCATGGCTGGTACTCCTGATGGCTTATTGCCTCATACTCTCTCTACATCAATCATAAATGTGTGGTTAAATGGACAGCTTATCGGTGAAATAGGCTTATGGGCTGCTATTGCTGGACACTATGACGTACCTTTAGTATTAGTAACAGGCGACCTTGCCGCAACTAAAGAAGCTCAAAAACTTTTAGGTAATGTGGAAGTAGTGAGCGTTAAAGAAGCTACCAGCATGTATACAGCAAAGTGTCTATCTCCTACAATAACATACGAACTAATAAAGACCGCCACTAAGAGAGCTCTTTCTAGACTTTCAGAATTCAAGCCCTTTAAAGTAAAGATACCTATAGAAATAAGAGTTATGTATCTTAATCCTCATATGGCTAAGAGGATTGCTTTAAGGCCTGGTGTAGAACTAATAGATGGACGGACAGTAAGATATGTAAGTGATAATATAATAGAGGCTATGAGTATGGTCTTTTAAACTCCCCATAATTTTTTAATATCTCCCTAGTTATTTAAGAACGGTAAATGCGGGGGTGCCCGAGCCAGGTCAAAGGGGCGGGACTCAGGTTCTGCTCTCTATTTGGGGCTGGATGAGAGCTCCCGTGGCGTAGGCCTGCGTGGGTTCAAATCCCACCCCCCGCACCAATAGAAGTAGAATAGCCTACTTTAGGGTGATTCTCTTCTCTATAAGCATCACTATATTCCATGGACTCATTCATGCGTACTTATTCTTACTATAAGGAAATAATAATTAAGAGTTTTTCAAATTTCTTTAATGATTTTCTAATAGAATTGCCTATCTTAATTTAGCCTCTAAGATCCTTGATATTAAAAGGCCTTCCTTTTTCAAGTATCTCTCCTGGGATTCTTTCTTTCCACTTCCTCAGGAAATCTAGATCTTCTTTTTTATCTCTTAGCTCATCTGGTAACATATGTGGTATGGCTTCTATAATAGGATACCATCTATGGCATTTTGGGCAATATATCACACCTTCTTCTATTTCTTCTTTTTCAACAAAAACGTAGAGCTCCAAAGGATGGTGCTTACATATAGGACATGCTAAAATTTCCATTAACCATTTCTTCATAGAGTATACCTCCTCAAATTTTAGCTATTCGTTAGTACTTAATAGTATGTTTCTAAATTTTTCTGCACTTCTACGCCATGTAAACTTAGTAGCATACTCTCTACATACCCTTCGCATTTCTTCTAACATTTCTTCTTTTTCTAGTAGGTTTAAAATAGCTCTTGACAATCCTTTAATGTCTCCCCTAGATACTAATGTTCCTATTCTCTCGTTGATGATCACATCCCTTATTCCAGGTACATTGTATCCTATTACAGGAGTCCCTGATGCTAATGCCTCTAAACAAACTATGTTAAATCCTTCTTTTAACGATGGTAAGATTAATATCCACGCCTTCTCAAGAAGAGCTACCTTCTCTTCTTCACTTATATTAAACTTGACTTGTAATTTTTTCTCTAATCCAAATTTCTTTATTAAACCTTTTATGTAATTTGCATATTCACTATTAACGCATTTTCCTGCTATTACTCCTCTAATATTGCTGACTTTCTTCAATACTAAATTGAACGTCATAATAGTATCTTCAACACCTTTGTATGGTACTATTCTACCAAAATAAAGTAGTAACGGCTCTTCATCTTTATTAGAGTATTTATATTTCTCAATGTCAATGCCTGGCTCGACTATATGAACATTTCTTAACCCTATAGCTTTTAACTCCTTTGCTGTACTTTCTGAAACCGCTATTATGCAAGTATCTTTATATACCCTTAAGATCTTTGATTCCATCCTTTGAAAGAACGGACTTAGCCATTTAATAGAACTTGGTATTTCATAACGTATTCTTTCTCCAGCCAATAGATGAACCAAAAGTACCTTCTTTTCCTCTTTTACATAAAGCGGTGTCATAAAGGGAGCTGTAGTATATTCATCAATTATCACGTCTACTTCGCCCTTAAGTTCTCTGTAATAGATAAGAGGCATAAGCGCATGTATAGAATATCTTCCTCCTCTACGTAGTATCTTTACTTCTTCAAATGTTTCCTCTTTAGGTAGCTTATGGTCTTTAGAGGAAATAATGAATACTTCATCGCCTAGTTTAATTAGATTATGAGCTATTTTGTGTACATATATCTCTGCACCGCCTGAAAGGGGATTTCTTATATCTATACTCTTTAAGAATGCTATTCGAATCTTCTTCGCCTCCTAGATATGAGCTCTCTAATAAACCCTAGTATGTACGCACTACCTGTTAGTATGTCTAGAACAGGATATACTAGGGCTTCTATCACGCGTGCATGTTTCTTTAGTCTATACGTAATACTATAGGTTAAATACCATACGCCTTCAATTAAGATCATGCTTATAACTCTTAAGTAGCCCATTAACGTGAAGAATATTGGAGTTGTAATTATAACAAGTCCGATAATCCATGCTATTAACATCATGATAGTTATTTTAAGAAATTGAGGTTCCTTGTGTTTCATAAGAAATAGGTAATGCCCTCTGCCATAATTATGAACCTGTTTAAGTAATCCTCTAAGTGTGTTTCTATGAAGATGATAAACCTTTATCCTTGGTGAACATAATATCTTGTAACCTTTCTTACATAATCTCCATTCAAGATCGAGTTCATCATATCCTCCTCTATATTCCTCATCAAAAAGCCCTACCTCTGTGAGGACTTCCTTCTTAAAAGCCATATTGTTACCTGAAGGTGGCCTAATAAGCGGCATTAATTTGAAAAAATTGTTCTTCGTAATGATAATCTCCCTTGGGTAACGTATAAAAATGGGAATTATACCTCTCTCAGAATAACGCATTAATAAGTTAGTTGTTATATGAGGCGGTAATTCAACACATCCTCCTGCGGCTACGTGCTCTTTTAGAGCTTCTCGTATATTGTTAACCCAATCTTTTTCTACTATGCAGTCACCATCTGTGAATGCTATTATAGAGCCGCTGGCCATCTTTATACCTAAGTTTCTAGCATAATTTAGGCCTGATTTCTTTACTCTAATAAGCTTTACAAAAGGATAATTACTAATGATAGTAGGGGTGCTATCAGTTGAATTGTCAATTACTATGACTTCTATTTCTTTATCATGACTATAAAGTTCTAAGAGAGATTCCATGAGAAAAGTTATTGTTCTTTCACAGTTCTTTGTAGGTATTATGATAGAAACTAATTGTTTAGATTTTTCTAATAACAAATTCCACTGTACCTCCACTAAATTTAACTATACCGTGAGGCTCTTTTACTTTATCTACAATTCTTACCATTCTAGCTCCTGCTCTCTCTTTGAATTCGTCCATTATGTTTTTGAGTAACTCTAGTAGTTCTCTAGTACCGCTAAGTTCTATTTCAACAGGATCAATAGGTCTAAATCCTAACTTCTTTCTTGTAGCTCGTATGTTCCTTGCAAGATCTCGCATTAACCTTTCAGCCTTTAACTCCTTAGTCTCACTTATATCCAAGCCAATAGGCCCTAGAGTGGTCTCTTGAATTTTCACATATTCTAATCTAGGCGGCTCTTTGAAGATTACTTCTTTTACATTCGCTACTCTCATTATGAGATCCTTAAAGTCTATTAATTCTTTTGAAGGAATGTAAAGTGCTTTACATGGCCATCTAGCTTTTACTCTTGCCTCTTGTTTCAAATGTTTAACGACTACTGATAACTCTCTTATTAATTCAATCCTCCTATCTAGCTCCTCATCAATCAACTCTATTTCAACTTCTGGCCATGGAATCATATGTATACTTTCTACTTTTTCATGAACTAACTCCTTCATGAATTCTTGATATATTTTCTCTGCGAGCATGGGGTTTAATGGTGCCATTAATATTAAGAACCTCCATAAGGCATATTTCAATGAGTATAGTACCTTCATAGCTTCCTCAGGATCCCTAATCCTCTCTCTTACTAACTGTATGTAGAAGTGACTTACATCTTCTACAATGAAGTCATAAAGTGCACGTGCATAATTAGGTAAATCATAAGATTCTAACATTGAAGTTACTTTCCTTATTAATTCATTAACTCGAGAAAGTAACCATAAGTCTTCTGGTTTCAGGTTATCCTTCATCTCATCCTTTGCATAGTAATTTGCTAGTTGTCGTAAATAGTTGTATGTATTAATCACAATATTTACATATGTCTGGGCTCTTCTGAGTAGAGAATAACCGAATCTTTGATCTTCTCCTGGAGATGTAGCGCTAACTTGATAAAATCTTAGGACTTCAGCTCCTGTCTTTCTAATTACCTCTTCTGGTGCTATTACGTTACCGAGTGATTTATGCATAGCCATACCCTTTTCGTCAGTTACAAAGCCATGCATATAAACTGCTTTGAAGGGTATCTTATCAAATAATACTACCGAAAGAACGAACAATGCACTAAACCATCCTCTTATTTGATCCTTACCTTCTAGAATAAAGTCAAGGGTATCCCATTCATTAAAATTCTTTCCATAGCTTATTTGGGGAAGTACTGCCCATATGGCTGAGCCTGAATCTATCCATACGTCAACTACATCAGGTACTCTTCGCATTTTTCCTTTACATTTCGGACAGACTATAGTGACTTCATCTATTTCAGGTCTATGAACGTCCTTAACCTTTGTTTTGCTAAGAGCTTCTAATTCTGCTATTGATCCTATGACTTCATAATTGTCGCACTTTTCACATATCCATATAGGTAAAGGTGTACCCCAGAACCTCTGCCTTGATATACACCAATCATCTATATTGCTTAACCAATCTATGAATAAATTCTTAGCCCATGAGGGAATCCATGTAGTTTCTTTAGCTCTTTCAATAAGCTTTTCTCTGCAGTCTCTTACCTTAAAGAACCATTGTCTTGTAACTCTATAAACTAATGGTGTCTTACAACGCCAGCAATGTGGATATTCGTGTTTTATTTTGCCTATCTTTATTAGAAGTCCTTTCCTCTCTAGTACTTCAACGACTTTTTGTGTAGCTTCATTAATTGTCATACCTTTAAATTTGCCCCCATCTTCATCAAAGATGGCTTTTTCATTAAGAAATTGTACTATGGGCATGTTATACTTCATACCCATTTCATATTTTTGG
>Ga0190363_1001686_pt1 | contig 13005 bp, 10 predicted proteins | sample 48721867_MG_FD_161272 | JGI IMG/M metagenome (GOLD analysis project Ga0190363, IMG submission 161272) | Hydrothermal vent microbial mat bacterial communities from Southern Trench, Guaymas Basin, Mexico - 4872-18-6-7_MG | ecosystem: Environmental > Aquatic > Marine > Hydrothermal vents >...
TACTACTTAGTATAAACCCCTACTTTTTCTTAAATATGAGTCAACGCATTCCTTAACACAATCTAAAAAAGCTGTACCCGAATAACCGCTTTCAGCACATAACTCACGGCATCTGCGGACAATGTGTTGTCTATCTAGTTCCTCATTTAATGAATTAGGCAAGGAATTTACTCCCTCACTAACTTATATGTAATGCCGTGGTCCTTAATAGCTTTAATAGTTTCATTTCTCCACTTATTCCTGCCATACAGCACGATTACAGGTATCCTACTTAATTTCTTTGAAGCTTCAGTAATTTCAGTTATTAATTTCTCTGCATTCTTATCATTAATCGCAACACCTATGATTAAGTTACTGCCCTCCTTAGAAGCTAATATGAAGTTACTCTGAATCCTTATAGAATAACCAGCTAATAGATAGCGTGCTGCTACTTTACCCAGCACACCGTATTTTTCCACTAACCTATTTGACTGATATATTCTTCTCCACGTCAATTCTTCTCACCGTAATATCTAAGTATATAATATGAAGGTAAAAATCTTACTTGAAATATCAAGAACGTTAATAATTCAGCATATTTATTTGATCTTACTAATAACTTATTTGCTCCTTTACCTACCTGGTAAGTGAATGCTTACATCAAATAACACGTGAGGTGATACTCATGAAGTATCTCATAAGAGCTAAAGCAGAAATCGATGGAATAGTAGATAAGTCAGATATAGTTGGGGCTATATTCGGTCAAACAGAAGGATTATTCAGTCCTGACTTTGACTTAAGGGAGCTTCAGGATAAGGGAAGAATAGGGAGGATTGTTGTTGACATTAAGCAGCAGGGAACTAGAACTATAGCTGAAGTACTAGTACCGTCAAACCTAGATAAAGCAGAGACAGCGCTTGTAGCTGCTATGATAGAGTTTGTGGATAAGGTGGGTCCATACAGCGCTAAAATTAAGGTTATTGATATAATTGACGTTAGGTATGAAAAAATTAAAAAGATAACGGAGAGAGCTAAGGATATTCTGAAGAAGTGGTTTAGAGAGAAGACAATAGATGTCAGGGAGATAATTAATGAGATCGAGACTTCCATAAAAGCAGGAGAACTGGTATACTATGGACCTGACAGGCTACCTGCAGGTCCGGAAGTCGATACTTCTGACACGGTAGTAATTGTTGAAGGGAGAGCCGACGTCATTAACATGCTTAGGTACGGATATAGAAATGTAGTTGCATTAGAAGGTGCTAGAGGCAGGATACCGGAAACTATAATTAATCTCTCTAAGCGGAAAAGAACAATAGTATTCTTAGATGGTGACCATGCTGGTGACTTAATACTTAAGGAGTTACTTAGAGTAGCTAAAGTAGATTATATAACTAGGGCACCGCCAGGCAGGGAGGTCGAGGAATTAACAGGAAGGGAAATAGCTAAGGCACTAAAGAATGCTATTCCAACAAAAACATACTTGCAGCAGCTAGCTAAGGAGGTACCTGAAGTCAAGGTAGAAGAACGCAGAATTTATGCTGAAGTCAAAAAAGAGACTAAGCCTATTACTGAGGTTACTGTAGCTGAAACAATTCAAGTGCCTGCTAACATCGTAGAGAGCATAAGGAATATGAGGGGTACGCTAGAAGCACTTATATACAATAGTAAGTGGGAACTACTAGATAAAGTTCCTGTCAGAGACTTAGTAGATTATTTGCTATCAACTGAGAAGAACGGCATTTATGCTATAATTATGGATGGCATAATAACGCAAAGAGTAGTTGATGCGGCTTCTGTTAAGGGAGTAAAGTTGATTATTGGAGCTAGAGTCGGTGTAATATCTAAGAGACCTGCAGATCTCACAATGCTAACGATGGACGACGTACTGCACTAACATAAAAACCTACTTTTTACCTCCAAAGAAGTCAAGTAATGTTTTAGATGCTTTTCCAATTCCCTCTAACTGCTTTTCAGTTACACCAAAGTAACTGAGTATTCTAAGAGCTGCTGGAATTATCTGGTGCTTAACGTAGTACTCAACATCGATATCCTTTGGTCTAACCATCATGTAGGGGTAGGCGCGTGCTGAGATCTTGCCCTGACCCTTGATGATTACATAGCCTATTTTGTCACCAACCTCAACCCTACCTCCTGCCTCAATAAGTCTTTTAGCTGCCATAACGTGAGGAGCATCTACCTCGTACTCACTTAATCTCCTAGTTATTGTTTTCCATATTATTAGCTTCTCTATAGATATTGCACCCTTCCTTAGTTCCCCAATTATCTTTCTTACATAATCTATCGCTTTTTCAACCTTGCCCTCCTTGAGAACTATCTTAGCAACATTCTCCTGCACCTCCTTGGCTAACTCGGTCCAGTCCCCCCTAACTGCTTCAAATCCAACTATATCTATTGATCCATCTATAGTAAGTCCAACATATCTCTTCTTAGCTTCAGTAAAGAACACCCTAACGTAAATCTTATCTACCTTAATCTCAAGTCCTAGCTCATCCATAACCTTCTTAATGAATTCATTAATCTTCTTTTCATCGTAACTAACAAAGAGTGAGTCTGTATCGCCATAAATAACCTTAAGCCCGAGCGACTTAGCTATTCCTATCGCCTTCTTTATGGTCTCCCTGCCTAATGCTGTAACAGCTTCAGCACCTTCTCTAAAGTACCACCTAGCACCAACCCAACCCATATACCCATAGGAGGCATTGGCTAGTATCTTCAGTGCTTTCTGCCTTTCATCTAGTAGCCTGTATTCCGGTGAGTCCTTAGGAATCTTTTTCATTTCTTCTCTAATCTTCTTCCTGAGTCTCAGCAACATCTCTAAAACACTCTTATAGAAACCAGGTGGGTGTCTCCTAAATTTATAACCTAAGCCAGGTATAATGTGGCATTCTTTCTCACTGCACTTACTTTCAATGTACGTATCAGGACCTACATTGTATTTAATCATTAAGTTCGGGTACATTGAAGAGAAGTCGAGTACTGCAATATTTTCGTGCACACCTTTAATAGGTTCAAGGACTATAGCCCCTCTGTAGGGCTCGTAGGGCCTTTCAACTCTGTTAGGCACTAATTCGCCATATTTAAAGGCCTCTCTCATTAAGTACCACTCAAGTCTGAAACCTACTGAAGCAGCACCCACCTGATCAAGCGGCAGGCCTGTTAAGCTAGATAATTGAATGGCAAATGGCAGGAATTTTTCCGCTAAACCCATGGTTGATACAACATCATCTTTAGCGTACTTCAGTAACTTATCCCTTCTCTTCTTATCGTCCCAGTAGAGATATATTTCATACCAAGGAATATTAGTTCTTTCGTTTTTCTTCATAACTCCTAAGTAGTCGGCCACTTCATCTAATGACTTAATCTTAACTTCAGGTATTTCTTCAGCGAAGTTATATAAATCAACATTTAGCCTTCCTGGCACAGATATGTGGCCATATACGGATGTCCTCGGTATACCCCCTTTAACCCTGCTGACATCTAGCTTTATTCCTAAGTAATTACTTCTCTGTAGTAGGTAGGGCCAGTCGAAACCATTGGAGTTATATCCTACTATTATATCTGGGTCGTACTCGATAACGTAATTAATGAATTCCTCAAGCATACGCTTGTCAGGTTTATTGAGGGAGTCCTCAGCAATAAATTGCTTAATTTCTCCTTCGGAATTCATTGTAGACACAATGATTACGGGATCTTTTTCAGGTCTTGGTGCACCTTTTGGATTATACACTTCTATGTCAAAAGCTAGTACCTTGAGTTTTGGTGGAAGTGCCCTATCTAAACGTCTGAAGCCACCAGCTACTCTGTAGATTTTAGTAACTCTGTATTTAGGATTCGGGTATTCTTCCTCAGCTTCGACTTCATACCAGGTACAAGGACTTAAATCCTTATCAATAAGGTAACGCATTGCGAATCTAATGTCGGCCTCAAGGACTTCCTTAACTCCCCTCAAATGCTTAACCTCCTCTCTATACGTTCTTACATATTCTGGTATAACAGTCGTAACCTTAATTACCTTAACAGGCTTACCAAAATACTTTCTATCAACAACTTCTACATTAATAATAGGTGAAGCTGCTTTACTCAAACGCTTTATTTTACTTATTAAATCATTAATATCAGCTTCATCAGGCATTACGTAGAAGTAAGGCCTGAAAGAATAGTCCTTTATTAGTATAGGCTCCCCCCTAGAGTTAACAGACCATAAGAGGATAATAGGATTCTTCGATGCCACTTCATAGCTGGCATCTAATAAGTAAAATTCAACCTTCAATATTGCACCAACAAAATACCCGTAATAAAACCTATATACTTTTAATAACAGAACTATAGGTGATTATCTGCTATGAAGCTGCGCCAGCAGATACTTTTTAATCTGTATAGCTAATTCCTTAGACTTCATGAAAACGGCATCCATATTAAGGTACTCCCAGCTGCCGAATCTGCCATGCAAGAAAATACCTGCTTTCATTAACTCAGCCTTTACCCTAGGCAGTAAAGCCTTCCTCAGTCTATCATAAAGTACGTACGCATGGTCCCACTTCCAAACATGCGCAACTTCAACATCTGCAGCAGATTTCACCAAGCCTATGCTTTCAAACCCATCAATAACTCTCCTAATTAGATCATTATTATTGACAGACCGCATAGATTCCACATTATGAAAGGATACCTCAGCAATTAAAGTTGATGATCCAGCGGGTGCGGTTAGTGGCGAGTAATTACTGAGGACTGCAGCACGGTGGAATATCAGGTCTTTATCGGGAAAGTAAATCCAATGGATTGGCGGGACAGGTCTTCTTAGCCCTAATCCTATAACTGAGACGGGGATACTTCTAAGCCTGCCTACTGCCTGAGCTACCTCAGGGCTAGCTACGTATTTAAAAAACTTAGTGTTGTTTAATGGAGCTGTATATACTACACACGAACATACGATCTCATCCTCGGGAAGCTCAATAATTTTTAATGTATTACCTCTCTTCTCATGAATTCTAGTAGTGAGTGCTGGAGAGAAGTACTTCACCTCAGCACCTAATTTAATTATAGTACTGACTAATGATTTAGCTAGTGACTCAATACCGCTTACCGGGTAATAAAAAAAGAGTTGGTGTTGATAACCCTCTACTTCAATACCAACAGCAGCTTTAATTACATCATCAATTGGTGGATTAGGTACCCTACCACCAACCCATTCAAGAGTTATTTCCCGCAAATCTACTTTCCATAACTTCTCATTATATGGTATAAGATACTTCTCAGCTATTGATTTCCCAAATACATACAGAATCCATTCAAGAAAGTTTTCTGGCTCTTGCAACTCGCCTTTGATTCTTTTTATGTATGTATCAACTAAATTCTTGAGGCACTCATACCTTTCAGTTGCTGGGAGTTGCCCTAAACCATTTTCAAATGGATACTTTACGAAGAGGCCTTTGTAGTGTACCTTAGTATTTCTTCTATGGGCAATAAGGTCCTCACTAAGTATATTAATTATTTCATTGAGTACTCTGATACTTCTTGAAAATATTATATGTGAACCACCAGCATCGAATATGTAATTACCTACCTTCTCACTCTTCAATAGCCCTCCAGCACGGTTACTAGCTTCAACAATTACTATTTTGCGAATACCTTCCTTAAGTAAGTAGTAAGCAGCAGTTAGGCCAGCTAATCCAGCACCGACTATGCATACCTGGTAATATTTCATGATTATTTCACTCTATGGGTGAATACCTTACTGAGATCACCAACTTCTATTAATGCAACCTCCAGTAGTGCACCGACCTCAGCTTCTACTAGGTGACCACCATATGCTTCATTATGAGATCTTGTTAAGTTAACGTGTAGATGAATACTTATGTTATTACCTACCTTCATATAGTTACCTAAGAGTGAAGTTACTTCAAGCATATAGTCGTCTTTTCCACTTACTTCTAGTACGTCGTAGGTGCCGTCTTTATATATTCCTATTTTAGCTTTCTTAAATGCCCCTATGCCGAGTATGAAGCCTCCAACTAAACCTTCACTTCTTATTTTATCGGTTAGATAATCCAACGGATTAGCGCCTTCAGGTACCTTAACAGGAATAATCCTCATTATTACTCACAATATCAACAACTAACTAAACAATAAAACAGTTTTTCTTAATTTGCTGTGTGATGGGTATTGACAATTTATATTAGATAATTCTAATTTATCCTAGGTGATTCATCATAAGGGTAAGTTTAGGCATACCCCCACTTGATATGGCCTTGCCCGAGGGTATAATGCGTTCGTCAACAATCATAATTTCAGGGCCAGCAGGCACGGGGAAGTCAGTTATTCTAACTCACATAGCTCACAGTTTCCTCTCACGTAATGAGGAGGTGATTTATGTAACATTTGATGATTCTCCCGAAGCGCTGCTTGAGCTCTTTAGAAGTTTTAAGTGGGATCCAGTCAAGTTTATTGATCAAGGACTTCTGAAGATTGTGGACGGCTTCTCATTTAGGTTAGGGTCTTTAAAGAAATCAATAAAAGGTGTCGTTAAGGAGGTTAAGCCAGAGGAACCTAGCAGAGCGCTTTATACCATTAATGAGCTACTTGAAGAGCATAAAATTGAAAAAAGGGGCTGTGTAATTATTGACTCGTTGAATGAATTAATGTTCAAGCTTGATGTTACTCAAGTCCTTGAATTCGTTAAATCCATTAGAGCAGTAATTTCTAAAGGTAGGGGCGTAGTCACATTCTTCACACTACATACCACGACCGACATGCTCGTAGAGCTCAGGGCACATCTTGAGTACCTTGTGGATGGCTTAATCGAGACTAGGATTGAACCTAATCTACAGGAAATGGGCATACCGCTTAAGCAATTAATGGTAAAGAAAATGCGTGGTGTCCCAACTAATCCGTTGTGGATACCCTATGTTATTGTCTCAGAGGGCATTAGGCTAGTTGATCAAAGCAAGCTAGCAGCACTAGTAAAGGCAAGGCTTAAAGAGGCCATAAGCGGACTGCAGCAAGGTGCAACTTGAAGTTGCGTATAAAAATTTACTTAAGTAAGGAGCTCTGTACTAAATGCGGTCTTTGTATACGCTATTGTCCTACTGAAACGTTCATACTAGAAGAAGGCGAAATCAAGATACGTGAGGAGAGATGTATTTACTGCAGATCATGTGAGGTACTCTGTCCTGAGAAAGCTATAAAGACGGTATTACTCGATGATGACCTAACCATAGAGATTCATAAAGTACTATAAAGAGATAGGGATTAACACTTATAACCTAACATAAAAATCTATGAGAGGAGCCGGGGTCGCCTAGCCTGGTAGGGCGCCGGCCTGCTAAGCGTAAAACCCTACCGGCGCAGAAAGCCGGTGGGGGAATCCCCGCGCGGGTTCAAATCCCGCCCCCGGCGCCACATACTTTACTCTTTTAATTATTATTCTTGTAGATGTAGCATTGACGTAGGTAAACGAGGTATTTTTGTGGATATCTGTAGATAGTTCTTTCTGAATCCTTAGGATCTAAGAGTAGTAGCTGTAAATGCTTTCTTCAGGACTTCAGTAATGGGACTTGTCATCACGTATCAGCGAAGAGCGCTCACATCACATCATAATTTAGTGTCTGCTAGTATTATAAAGTCTGGTATTGTTGTGTTATGGGAAGTGAGGGTAATTGAGATTAGCTAGCTGGCGCTTAATACAGGAACTACTTGATATGTGTGATGTAGCACTTGAGGTAGTTGATATTAGGGACCCGCTATCTACGAGGAGTAGAAGACTAGAGGCATTAGCTAGTAGGAAAGGTGTACCTATAGTCATAGTATTAAATAAGGCTGACTTAGTACCAATTAGGGTTAGTGAAGCATGGAGGAGGTATTTTGAGGCTCGTGAAGGTGTTAGGACGGTCTATATTTCCGCTAGGAAGCGCTTAGGCACACGTGTACTTAGGAGAACAATAAAGGAAGTTATTAAGGGTAAGTTACCAATTACTGCAGGTGTCTTCGGAATTCCAAAAGTAGGTAAGTCAACTCTAATAAATACACTTAAGGGCAGGCGCTCAGCGGGCACATCCCCATACCCTGGAACGCCCGGATATACTAAGAAGTCACAACTATTTAAGATAGAGAGCAACATATATATGATTGATACACCTGGGCTGGTTCCACCAGATAGCAGGGACATAGAGTCCGTTATCAGGTCAAGACCTATTGATAAATTAGAAAATCCTGTTGCAGTTGCGCTGGAGTTAATTAAGAAAATACTTAAGTATAATCCGTACGCTTTTCTACAAGCTTACGATATTGAGTCCAGAAATCCTGGTGATATAATAGCAATGCTAGCTAGGAAGAGGGGCTGGGTGTATAGAAAAGATGGTGAACCAATACTTCATGAAGCAGCTAAGGCAATAATTAGGGACTACTTAGATGGTAAGATTGTATTTTACGTTATGCCTCAACAACTTGAAGAATTTCATTTTGGCTCAACTTAATAGCTCTAAAGTACTTGTAGCTGAGCCTTCTGAGGTCACTGTTCTCACCTATTATCATGACTGTTATCAATCTAGCTTCAACTGACTTAAGTTTCTTAGCAATAACTCTATCAGATACTCTATCCTCACCATCAGTAATGATTATTATGTCCGTAGGCCCCTTAACCACACCTTCAGATAAGTCATCGCATGCCGTTACTATGGCTCTAGTTATGTCGGTACCGCCGCCACCACGTACTCTAGCCAAGTACTTAATTAGGGTAATAATCATGTCGGGCTTCATCCTCTTAGGTACCTTAACTAAAGGATGTGGAAGCCCGTCAAAGAATCTCAAGTAGAAGTCTCTTCTTTCTCTTCTAGCCCTAAGAAACATTGCTATTGCTGTTGCTTTAGCCCACTTCATTTTCTCTCCTTCCATGCTACCTGACTTATCAACAAGTACGTAGAACGGGCCGAACGACTTAGGCAGTACCTTATCATAAAGGAGTATCTTACCCTCTACTAACTTAACTCTAAAGTAGATTTTCGGTAGAAGAAGCTCGGTAGGGACTACACGCTCTACGTCAGAGCCCACTTCATAGCCTACGAATTCTCCCTTGCTTGACTTACTCACTTTTCTCTTAAACTTACGTGTTAAGTCTGGTATGAGGGAAATTATGTTCATTAGCTTTCTAACATCAGTATTCCTGGCTAATCTAATTACTTCGTCTCCACTTTCCTCTAAATCAAGTACTGTACCAGTTCCAGGCTGGGTGCCTTCGGAAATTAATCTTCTCATACTTTTTATTACACCTATATCTTCCTTAACATTCTTGACAGCCCTATCAACAATTTTATTAATAATTTCTTCTTCAGTTAATTCGCCACCGCCCTCTCCTCCTCCAGCATACCTCATTTCATTCTGTAGTTCCTCACCAATATAATGAATAAGTGAAGCTGATATTACAGTGGCAGTAAAGCTATCCGCTATTGTATGTACTTTAACTTTCCTAACTTCAGGATTATCAATTAAGCTCTTAATAATTGCATAATTCATCTCCTGACCCACAGGTGTTTGCTCTCTCGGGACAAGTATAGGTACGGGTAGGTAGAGAGTGTAGAAGACATCTATTGATAAATTAATATCTGCGTACTTAGCTTCGCTACCTATTTTCTTAGCTAATCTTATGATTCTCTCGGCTCTATACCTAACGACAGGATCTTCATATTTAACACCCTTAAGAACTCCGGGCATGCTCACCCTAGCCTCTTCTTTATGCTTTCTATAGCTGTGTTGATTAAATCTAGTACATCATTAGCTACTCGCTCAACTTTAGAGTCATTAGCCTCTAAGATTATTCCGAGAACCCTCTCTTTCGTAACATCTAAGTCTCTAAGCATTTGTCTGAACCTCATTTCAATAAACTTAGACTCGATGCCCTGGAGTGAGTTAATGTAGTTTATTACTTCCTTGATATTAGTCTTAATCTCCTCCAGCTCTCTAATGTAGCGGTATGGGGTCTTCAACTCCTCTGAAAGTATTGTTATAACTTTATCAAGTTCATCCCAATCTCTTGGCACAACGTACTTCAGCACGGTTAAATCAGTCTCTTCTGCATGGTTCCTACCATCAATTACCGCATTAGCTGCTATGAGTTTTAGTGCCTTACTTTTCCTTCTGTCAGTTACGTGTATTCCTCTACCTTCAAAAATCGCAAATAACTTAACCAGTTTAGTCTTAATGGGCTCTAAGTTAACGGATAGTACAGCTTCATGAAACTTTCTCAGATCACTCATATCAAGCAGTTTTCTGCCACCTAAGTTACCCTTAAAGTACAGCATACGCTCGATTTCCCAAGCCTTGCTGAGAAGATCCCTCCAGAGATCCTCCGGAATAGGCTTAACAAAGTGTCTGACGACAAATCTATCGTAGAAAGCTTCTATCTCGGGCTCGTCAGGAATCTCATTACTTGCGCCAAACAGAGACCACAACGGAACACATAATTCTGTATAGCCGTCATACAGTATTCTTTCCTGAAGCAGGGTATTTAACGCATTAAGTATGGCTGAATTAGCCTTAAATATTTCATCTAAGAAGGCTATTTCAGCCTCCGGCAACTTACCGCCAGTTAGTCTGACATATCTACCTTCCTCAAGAGCCTTAATATCAAGTGGTCCGAAGAGCTCAGCAGGTTCAGTAAACCTCGTTAATAAGTACTTAAAGAACTTAGCATTAAGTAACTCAGCAGCCCTCCTAACAATAGCAGACTTAGCCGTATTATGGGAAAGAAGACCATTAGAGAAGAATGAGTGGGTTTCAGGTACGTGAAAATCGTATACCCTAACCCACTCATGAATGTATTTTATGTTGCTAACTGCATCATATAGTATATTACTAACTTCTGACCTTCTCTTCTTTACCGCTCTGCTTCTTGAAAGAATTGTCAGGCACTGTTCTAACTTCCTTCTTTTCTCCTGCGAAATAAATCCTACTTCATCATAGAATTTCTTAAGGTTGTCATACCCTGAAATTCTTAAGATGTAGCTTGTATATGTTTTGTTGTAGCGTCTATCAAAGTATTCTGTTCTGTATATTCTTGAAAGTATGCCGTGTCGTAGAAGAAGGGCCTGTACCCCTTGGAGAAGTTTCAGGCTTTTGCTCTTAAGGCTGATGTTATATGTTCTATGTGATGTATTGATGTTGATGTATGCGTCTCCTTCAAATAACCCTCTGAGAAAAGCTGCGGATACGCTCTTAGGTGATGCGAGTATCCACCTAGGCACGCGCTTATCACCATCGTGTGCGTGGTCTAGCCACCTAAACAGTCTTACCAGGTATATTGAATTAAATCGAAGCACAACTATGTTTTTAGTTCTTGTCTTCTTCGATCTTCTGTATGTTATCCTCACTTCTTGGATGTCGAATACGTCCTTCATTAGCTTTAGTATTCGTTCTTGAAAGTCTTTTTCATTTATTCCTATGCCGAAACCTATATAGCCATGTCCGAAGAAGCCTTCAGCTACGAATGCTCCCAGAAGTTCTGCTAGTGGTTCATCTAGGATTTTAGGATGTTTCAACTTAATTTTGGTTTTTATTTTTGACCATCCTAAGTTTCGATAAGGCTTACGGGAAGGCATTATTTCGCCACTAGGTATGCTGATGTACTCTTTAGGTGAGGGAATTTTCGTGAAAATTAACAGCTTATCCCCCACCTTAAGATTTCTTGCCTCTACCCAACCCTTATCTGTCATTAACGGGTGATTAGGGGTTACTCTAACTGAAAATCCCCTCTTCGTAGTAACCTCTACAGTCTCCCAAACATCATAGATGTGTAGCTCTGTAGCTCTTCCAGGGGGAAATACAGGGAAATCCGCAATATATACGCCGGGCACTAAGTTCCTCGCTATATCTTCGATATAGAATAATCTTCCATCCTCACTACTAACTATAGCATCTCCAGTCAAGCACCCCGGCTCACCAATAAATACCGTATGCTCTCTCGAAAGTAAAGTAAGGAGCACTACCCTGCACTCCTCCTCACGCCCCACAAACGGGGCCTGCAGGGTCTTAATGAACTCCTTAAGCACATTATTAGTTCCCACTAATGCTTCCCCTACATAATCAAGAAGTCAACTAGGTTAATAAGAAGTAACAATTAACACCATGATGACATCAATTAATAAACTACAACTAAAGAGAAGTAAAAATAATTACCCCCTAAATAATGATTCTCTGGCAGTAGGGGCCGTAGTTTAGCTTGGGAGAATGCGGGGCTTGGGTCCGCAAACTCACACGGCAAGAACCCCCGTGGTCCGGGGTTCAAATCCCCGCGGCCCCACCACCATAAAATGATCCCTATTTTACCTATACTCAGTATAAGCTAGCATATAGTAATACACTTTCTGAGTTAATTTACAAGCTAAATGTGTTATGGTCCAATATTTTACGGTGATTTGTTGCATAGTGTTACAGATTATAAAGTATCTTGTCATATTGATTATATGTAAGATAGATAAGATGTAGCGGTGTCTTTAATGGCTAAAATTTCCGTTTATGGTTATGAGTTTGATGAAAATCGTGGCGGAAAAGAGAAAGATTAGAATTTGTGACGCTTGACAGGGTCTATAATGGTATAGATCTTTCGGGTTTAAAGATACTTGATGGAGGTACGGGCATGGGATATTCTGCTAAGTATTTAGCCTCGCATGTAGGGGATGGGCTTGTAGTAACAGTAGATGTTGATACTAGTTCCTTTGAGATGCTTACAAATATTGTAGAAGAGAATGTATTGGATAGAATAGTATTTATTAAAGCTAATTTGAGTAAGTTAGACTTTATAAAAGAGAACTATTTTGATATTGTAAATCTTTACTTCACTGTGCATACTATAGAATCTGTAACACCGGGAGAAACACTTCAAGTACTTAAAGAAATGCATCGTGTACTAAAACCAGGAGGCATGCTTGTTATGACTGAAAATTATCCTACTTTTAAACCTGTGGATAGAGCACATGAACTTCTTATTGAGTTTTCAAGGATAGAGGATAAAAT
>Ga0190363_1001689_pt1 | contig 12998 bp, 11 predicted proteins | sample 48721867_MG_FD_161272 | JGI IMG/M metagenome (GOLD analysis project Ga0190363, IMG submission 161272) | Hydrothermal vent microbial mat bacterial communities from Southern Trench, Guaymas Basin, Mexico - 4872-18-6-7_MG | ecosystem: Environmental > Aquatic > Marine > Hydrothermal vents >...
ATTTCTATCCTCTAATGCTTGATATATAATGCTTCCTTCACAGTCTCTTGGAATAGGTATATCTGCTAAATAACATAGAGTGGGTACAAGATCTGCAATATTTACTATACGTTTAAGTATTAATCCCTTTTTAATACCTGGTCCAGAAAGCACCATTAATCCTTTCATCGAACCTATCGAATACTCTCCTGATGTTATTTGTCTACCATGAGCTCTAGGAGTTTCTGGATATAAACCAAAGACGATATCTCCGATGAGGTTGCCTCTGAGACCAAGAAGTTTAGCCTCTTCTTTACGCAATATAAATGCAAATGGACATTTTCCTGTTACAGGATCTCTATAGCTATATAAAGTATTTATTACCTCCCAACATACTTTATCATAATCCTCGTCCTCAACTATTCCATCAGAATATCGGCTTTTCAGATTTATACATATATAGGTTGACCTATCTTGAAATGCTTTTGTTTTAGACCAATCTATAACTTTGTTTTCTTTATCTAAATATTTTAGTAGGCCAGCTTTTTTAAGAATATCATTTATATTAAAATCTTTATAACCGGGCTCCGAGGGACAAGCACCATGATCAGAAACTAAAGCAACTATAGTATCCTGATCTAATGCCTCCAATATTCTACCTATCATTCGGTCAAGAGATATGTACATCTTTCTCTCCAATTCAGATAATTTTTGTCTCAACTTTGGATCGGGATCGTGGTCAAGTCTATCTAATATAAGATGATAGGTATGGTCTGGTGCATGGGCATGCATATAAAAGATATCCCAATCCTTATTTGTAAGTAAATAGTATACCGCTTCTCCAAGCCAAGTATTTTCTAAATCTAATAATTCATAATATGTATCATAGTCTATCCATCCTAAGGCTACAGCATCCTCCATAGCTCTTAATGGTAATCCTTTATCAATTTTTTCCTCTAACTCTTCAGCTAATTCTGGAGGATAAGTTGATCCTCTAAGTGAACAGAATGTAGTGAAATATAGTTTTATATCTTTACCATCATCGGATAGTTTTAAAAGCTTTACTTTAAAAAATGCTTTACATTCACCTCTACCAGTTTCAAATTTTAATTCAACTCTCTCACTCCACTCTCCCAATCTCACTTTAAATACCTCTTTCTCGGCATTTTTATTTAAAAATCCATAAACCATCTTATTATAAGGATCAATTAATAAGTGTAGCTTTATAGGTTTAACCCTATCTAAAGTATTGTATTTACCTACTTCTATCTCCGCCTCTAACATAGACTTATCGGGAAAATTTTTCCAACCCTTACATGGTTTAGGCTTAATTCTATCCGCCAGAGGTAGATCTTCTGTAGAAATACATTGATGATCTGCTAAATTTATTAGCCAACGCCATCCAGTTAAAGGTTTATAGTCACGTATCATACGCCAGTCAGTTATATGGAGACCATGTCCTCCAACTTGTATACCGTTTTTTATTCTTGGAGGCCAGGTAGTTGGATAATTAACTATAATCGATTTCTTACCAACTTTTTCAGCAGCCTCCCAAATGTATTCTGCCTTCACATCCCCTGAATAAAATGCCTGATAACTTTTTTCAGACGTACCTGGACGACTATCTTTAAAAGGTAGATGGAAACTGGTTATACCATGAGTTCCTGGATAAGCTCCAGTAGCTATAGTAGTCCAGTTTGGTGGAGTTATAGTTGGATGTGGAACCAGGCAATTCTCCATCCATACTCCATTATCAATAAGTTTTTTAATATTTGGCAAACATTCCTCCTTAATAAGCTTCCATACAGACCTTATTATAGGAGCATCTAAACCAATTACAACTATTTTAACCATCCCCATCACTACTAACATAGTTGATATAATTTAAATGAAAAACAATGGATTTATATACTTTGAGTTAACCTTATCTATTAGATATATTTGATGGAACAATGGCTGATATATTTTATAGCTGAATAATTTATCGCCTATTTAATCTAATATTATGCAATAAATAACTTAATCAAATAGCTTGATTTTACTTCCTGCTATACCCAAGAAACAAATGAAATGAACCTCAACCTAGCTTATCTTATTCAAGGAATCCGGTATTCTAAGATTCTTCGGTTTAATTATTTTTTAGGCCTATATCCTAGAATAAAGTATCTTGATTCCTCAAGGTTTATTAGATCAATACTTTTAAAGAATATCCATGTTAATGTAGCTATTTCAGCCAGTCCCCATAAAAATATCTCATATGTAATAAATCTAGGTTTTTCCTTAATGTTTAGGAAAACTCTTTTAAAAGCTCCTTTAATTGAATCATATCCTATATGCAGACTTAATCCAACATTATTTTCGCCTACAGATTCCGCTAACGCCCATTTATATCCAGTTGTAAGGAAACTCGTTTTTCTTCGATCCGCTTCATCTATTACAAATAACCCTCTTTTCGACAATATTCGGCTAATAGACGCATACATTTTAACGATATCCCATGGATTAAAATGAGGAGTTGAAAGCCCATAAAGCAATGCTATATTAAAATCCCTTTCACCAATATTATAAATATCTCTAACATCAATAACTATAGTTTTAATCTCTATTCCCAGAATCTCTCTACCCCATTTCTGAGCTGTTTTTAAGGCATCTTCTCTTAAATCAGCTATGAATAAATTTACTTTAAACCCTTTGTCCAGAAAATTTTAGTTAATGCTATACCACCTATACCTGTTCCGCCACAAACACCTAAAACCTTGATAATTTTTCTCCTATTTAAAATATTTTCATCCATCTATGTTTAGATAAAATTTCCATAAATTTTAATGCATTCTCAAACCTCTTTCTGCCAGCATTGTTATAGGGATCCTCAAGCCATCCTAAAATTTTATAGAGCTCTGAAAGATTAGATGACTCTCCTATCATATTCTAATATTCCATTATAGATAAAATAAATCTTTCTACGAAATCAAGAACCGAATAGTAAAATATTATTCAATATAGTCGAGAGCAATATTTTATGGGGAATAGTCTAAGCTAAATACAAAAATATAAGCTTGATATATTTATATACTACATCATTGTCTTTCAAGACAACTTTTATAATAGTTTAGGATAATGTATATTGTCTCCGGGTATCGACATGAATATCAAGTATTTGCTTAAATCTTTAGGTCTTAATAAAGATATGATTGTAATGATTACCACAATTCTCATAATCACCTTTGGTAGAAGCTTATGGTCTAGATATATTCCTAAATATCTACAGTTTCTAGGTGCATCGGCCTTTATTATCGGCGTCTACGGATCTTTAAAAACGATGGTTTCAGGATTCTACCAGTACCCAGGAGGAATAGTATCGGATAAAATTGGGTCAAAGAATGCATTAATTCTCTTCACCATTCTCTCAATTGGAGGACTAATTATATATATGTTTTCACCCGATTGGAAAATATTTCTTTTAGGAACATTTTTAGTCTTAATCTGGGATAGTATGTCCCTGCCAGCAATATTTTCATTAATTGGTGAAGCTTTGAAGAAAAATAGAGCTATTGGATTCAGTGTTCAATCATTATTGAAAAGGTTACCGATAATCATTGCACCTCCATTAGGAGGATATCTTATAGAAAAATATGGTATTGAATATGGAGTGAAGATAGGGATTATTATATCCATATTTCTAGCATTCCTAACCATATTGTTCCAGAAAAAATTTTATGAGAAAACTAATATAGAGAAAAGGGGGGTATCATTAGGGATAATAGGTGTATGGAATATCATGGACTCCGGTTTAAAGAAACTTTTACTGGCAGATATTATGGCTAGACTCGCTAGTAACATGGTAAAAGTATATGTTGTTTTATATATATTAGATATAGTTGGATGGACTCCGACAGGATATGGTATGTTAATATCGTTACAAATGATTACATCTACGCTATCATATCTTCCAGCAGCCAGACTAGCCGATATCTATGGTAGAAAACCCTTTGTTACAGCGACCTTTCTCTTCTTCTCACTATTCCCTATAACATTGGTAAGTATTCCAAATCCGTCCCTCATACCATTAGCATTTATAATTGCAGGTTTAAGGGAGATAGGTGAACCTGCACGAAAGGCGTTGATCGTAGATTTAGCTAGAGAAGAATATAGAGGTAGAATTATCGGACTATATTACTTGATAAGAGGCTTATTAATGATCCCTGCACCAATGATAGGAGGCCTATTATGGTCTATTTATCCTAAAATCCCCTTTATAGTTGCATCGATCATAGGCTTTCTTTCAATCCTTATATTTATCACTATAAAAGTTAAGCAATAATATATAGGGATTATAGATGAGAAAAATGAATACTAAGCCATATTATAGGAGATTAGATAATTGTAATAAATATTTGGTTGATTAAATGGAAATCAATATGATATATTTGTTATTAACCGGCATCATCCTTTTCCTCGCAAGCTTCATTAAATCTATCACTGGATTCGGCTTTGCACTAGTATTAGTACCTCTCCTTAATCTAATATTTAGTCCAAAAATATCCGTTCCATTTGACATTATTTTAGCTGGAATATTAAATATAATACTTCTTATACAATGTTATCGAAATATAGAAATCAATAAAATAACCTATCTTCTTATAGGATCCATTATTGGACTACCATTCGGCGCATATATATTATCAAATTTTGATGAAAAATTACTAACAATATTCATAAGTTTGATTACAATTATCCTATCTATACTTCTTTCCATAAATAAAAATATAATTTTTAGAGAAAACAGATCAACCTTAATAGGAATAGGATTTATAAGCGGTGGAATGGGCTCAAGTACAGGTATGAGCGGCCCCCCGATAATCCTATTGGGATTAGCCCAGAAATGGGATAAAGAAAAATTCCGTAGCAATCTTATTGGCTATTTCACCTTCATCAATATTTTAACAATATTAATTTATATGAACATTGGAATCTTCACATCCTTTATTATACAGCTTGCCATAATAGAATTTCCAATTATTTTATTAGGCATTTTTATAGGAAATAGATTGAAGAAAAAAGTCTCCCAAAAACTTTTCCATAAAATAGCTTTAATACTAGTTATATCGGCTAGTATTTCAAAACTTATCATTAATTTATCCTAAAAGTTATTAGCATTAATCATAGTATTAACTACTACTTTTATAAGAACTTAATATCATTGCTATTATTATGGCTAAGGCTCCAATTATTTGTCTCATACTTAACTGTTCTCTAAGCATTAGAAATGCTATTATAGACGCAAAAACAGGTTCCATAAGATATATTAATGCAGCCTCTACATTTCTTACAATTTTCTGACCATATAATTGTAAAGTGTTTGCCAATATTGTACAAAATATGGCTAAATATAATAAATGTGGCAATATATTTAAAATACTATTAACAGATGGTATTTTTATAAATGGTAGGATTATTAAGCTTCCAATAGCTGTAAAAATTATCTCAAAATATAGTAGATATAGTAGATCTAGATTTCTCGAATATTTTCCTATAGATATTATCTGAAATGCCCAGAAAAGAGAACCTATTAAAACTATTAGATCACCTACACATGGCATAAACATATCTTTAAAGGATAGGAGGTATAAGCCTATAATAGATAATACTATAACTGATAATAGTCTCATCGAGATTTTCTCTCTACCTGTAGCTACCTCAATTACATATACAAATACTATGCTTAAACCTGTTATGAAAGCGGCATTTGAAGCAGAGGTATATTCTATCCCCCATCCCTGAAAAGATATCCCTCCAAGAAAAAGTAAACCTAAGACTGCTCCTGGAACTAAATTTCTATAAAAAAGTTCTCTCCTATATTTAAATATAATATAGGGGGTTAGAAAAAATGATGCTAGACCGAAGCGTAGAAAAACATAATATGCGAAACCTATATTTTCAACCACAACCTTTATGATAGAGAATGTAGTCCCCCAGATAAAGGTTAAAAACAATAGGATAGCTTGCCCGACAACCTTATTCCCTTGATCCATATCATTCATACATTATCCTCATTTTTAGGAAGCTCGCTATGATTAATGACAATTATTATATAAATATTATCTAGTAACGGTTATGGATATCGGGTTACATTTCCAATAATTATGTATACATTTTTTCCAGACTTTGCCACTTCCTTTAACATTAGAAGTGTTAGATAGTTTTGAAGTAGTGAAGGATTAATACCAACAACTTTTTTAATAATATCTATAGATTCCCTTGTAGCGTTAGCTAAAATCATTTTTGCTTTAGCATTTCCTAAGGCTATTATTATATCTGCCTCAGCAGAAGCATTCGCTATAATTAATGTCCTATTTCTCCTATATTCTGCTGCAATCATTAACTGCTGCTGTGTAAGCTTCTCCTCTATAGCTTCTTTAAACTTTGCTGGTAGATTTATATTTCTTAACTCTACACCTAAAACTATTATCGCACCTCCAAGGCTTTTCTCTCCGCTTATAAGCTCCCTATATTTTTCATTAATTTTACTAGCTATCTCAGATCTCTTACTAATAGTCTCTATAGCCGTATAGTTTGAAATAATATCTCTAACAATCTTTCTAAGCCTAGGTGCAAGCGTCCTATCAACCCAATCCTTACCCGGATAATTTAAATATAGATATGTGACTTTAGATGGATCTATCCTCCATCTGAGAGTTATGTCTACATTTACTCCAAGTCCATCCTTTGTTAAAGCATTTATCGCAGGATACTCTCCCTTCTCACCAAATTTATAATGAGTATACATGTAGCATGCACTTATAGCTGTATAGATTACATCATAGTTTTGCCAAGGCATTTTAATAAAATATCTGGGACCTTCAACCGTATATACGATGCCTCCGCTGAATGGGTCGATTACAACCGCTACTTCACCTACACCTACATATCCTATTGATGTGGATAAAAATATTGGTAAAATAATCGCTAATACAAATATGATTACAACAATTTTATTAATTACTTTAATGTTCGTATATCTATTCATAGTTATCACTACCTATCCCCCAATATATTCTTTATCTCTCTAACAGCTTTAACCGGATCCTTAGATCTCAAAATATATCCCCCTACAACGACTACATCTGGTTTTATTTTCATTATTAGTGGAAGATTTTTTGGATTTATTCCACCAGCCAAAAATATTCTAATATCTGAATACATTTTCTTCAATTTGGCAGCTTCATTTAATAATATTGATATATCTATTCCCCTTCTTCTCTGAACATCTACACCAATATGTAGACATATATTTTTAATACCTAAATCAACTATTTCCCCAACCCTTTTCTCAATATCATCTATATTAATAGTATCCACAACTATTTCACCACCATATCTTTCGGCAATACTTAATGCATCCAAAATTGTTTCATCTTCAGCTAATCCTAGTAAGGTCATCATATCTGCACCACTCCTAAAAACTGTCTCAGCCTCGATTCTACCAGCATCAATAGTTTTTGTATCAGCTAAGATAACTGTATTGGGAAAAATTTCTCTGAAAAGCCTTATAATAAACACTCCATATGCCTTTAGCAGTGGTGTACCTATTTCTAATATATCTACTCCACTATATACAGATTTACCCGCAATTAAAATAGCTTTATCAAAATCTGTTAAATCTAATGCAACTTGAAGTTTAGTCATATTCTTAGCCCTCCTTCTTAGCTTCCTTACCCTTCTCCTCAATCAACTCCTTTAAACCCTTTAATCCAAATATACTAAAAGGTATACCCGCCTCAGGAATATTTGCTGGAATAAATATCAGTGTATTTGTACCTGGTTGCTGACCAATTTCATATAACATATTCATCCATCTCAGCATTAAAGCTATCCTATTTTTCGCATATATTTGTGATGCCTTCATCATTAGTTCGGCTGCCTGCCATTCAGCCTTAGCTAAAGTTACTCTAGCCATCCTCTCTCTTTCCGCTTGAGTTTGCCTAGACATAGCATCTTGTAGTATTCCGGGTATTATTACATCTCTAATTTCAACTGAAATCACCTTTACACCCCATTCCTCAGTCTTCTCGTCTATGATTTTTTCTAAGCTCTTGTCCAACCATCTCTCTATGAGACAATAATTCTTGTAGCTCTATTCTACCTATAACTTCTCTAAGCGTTGTCTGTGCAGCCCATCTAGATGCTGACTGATAGTCTTCAATATTTAGTATAGCTTTTTCCGGGTCAATTACCTTTGCATACATTACTGCATCTACATTTACAGGTACATTGTCTTTGGTCAACGTTTGTTCAGATGAAAATGGAATGGTCTGTATTCTAAGAGATACTTTAACTGGAATTCTATCGATTAATGGAATTACATAGATTATACCTGGACCCTTTAATCCAAGATATCTTCCTAACCTTAGTACCGGCGCTCTCTCCCATTCCTTTATAATCCTTATACCGCTTAGAAAGAATAATACTACGAATAATCCTATAAATGGCCAGAATATTAGACCTATATCTTCAATTTCATTCATATATTTCACCAAATAAATATATTGATAATGCTACTTATACTATTTTTGTTTCTCCACGATTAATGTTAATCCTTCACGTCCAACTATCTTTACTCTCTCACCTTTCCTTATCTTTCTTCCAAGCGTTTTAGCACTCCAATATTCCCCCATAACTCTTACCTCACCTCTCGGATCTATATCTGTTGTAGCTACTCCTACAGATCCGATCAGCTTCTCTACACCTACATGAGGCTTCCTCCTCTGAACACTTGCAACCTTATATACTATTATCATGAAGAAGGATGCTATGAATGCTCCTGTAAATAGGGTATACATCCATATCTTTGACACCTCCTCCGAAGTTAATAAAAATTTGCTTAAAGGTATAAGCATCAGTGAGCCTAAGATTATTAGAAATGTTCCAGCTAATACCAATATGCCTATATGGGTTTTTAACTCTAATAACGTTAATATAAATCCAGTTAAAATTAGTATTATTCCAGCTATTTCAACACCCATAAATCCCAGACCTATAAGTGATATAAATATCATTATTGCACCGAGAATTTCTGCACCAAATCCAGGAGTCTTTAAACCTATCAAAAATATGTATAATCCAAATACCAGCATTAAGATCGATATCAGTGGATTTGTGATAATTTTGAGAATCTTTATTTGAGGACCCTCTTCAACTTCAATTATTTTAGACTTACTAATATCTTTAAACACCCATTTCCCACTATAATTTCCTATAACACTATTCTTATCTACAAGCCTCCATCTAATTTCACCCTCCTCCCTATACGAAATGAGAACCTTGTCCTCTAATATTCTTAGAAGCTCATCCACACTATCAGCTATAAAATCTATTAAATTATATTTTTAGACTCGTATGCACCTAAGTTAAGATTCTCAGTTATAAACATTTCAGCTACAGTCTCATTCCTATTATGTAGACGGGCATGATGTTTAATTAAAGCTACAACAGCGTTAACTATCTTAGACTGATTTACATATATTATACCTGTAGGAGTTAACTCCACTGGCTGGGCTGAACCAACACTCGTACCACTAGCCATTACAGCTATATGTGCGGATACCAGTAGAAATGCTCCTCCACTCCATGCAGTAGCACCTTGAGGATAAACATATACATATATGGGTATTTGTGAAGACTCTATCATAGACATTATGTTTTTAACAGAATCCAGCATTCCTCCCGGTGTATCTAGTTTCAATATAATTAATTTAGCGTTTATTTTAGAGGCATATGATATTATGTTTTCAACATAATTCTCTGACGCTATATTTATTTCACCATTAAGTGAACCTATGATAACTGTATTTGATTCTCCTCCATGAAAAGATATGGGTGAAAGAATACTTAGAATTAGGACTATATGTACTAGTAGTATTTTAGACTTCATACAAATAGTATAATCGTATCGAACAATATAAATCTATATTTTTATCCCAATATCCTTTATCTCATGCGGCTTAAACCTGATTTCACCATTTTCTCTAATATTTTTTCCAAGAAAATCTGTTTCAAAAATTTTGTTTATCTTTTTAAAGAACTGTATTTTCAATGGAGTTTCAGCACCCTCTATCTCAAACATTCTCATAACAATACCTCTCCAATCCATGAATAAAGATGATAAAACTATGTTTTCTCTAACTATTTTTAGGAAGCTATAGGATTCCGGCAGCTTTCCTCCTCCTTCTACATCAGTAACATATATTAATGGATTTAAATATTCTTCAGCAATTCTATATATTTTCCATACCTTATCCTTTCCATGGAAATATAATGCATATTCAAATTCATGTCTATCTATGGCTGGCAATATTGGACATTTCCTAAACCTCCTCAAACACTCTGGATCAATCGTTATTAAAAGTATGTTTGAAACAATATTTTTCTCCAACATGAACCCGGAACCCTGTTTGCTAATGAATGTTACACCGAAATCCTTATCCGAATAATCTATAAAGTTGTGTGCACCAAATACTTTACCCATTTTACCATCACTTCTCTCACCTACATCATATATCTCCTTCTCGATACATATCTTCTCTAAATAGAATGGCTTATAGACCCTTAATTCTCCATTTAAAATACTTACTGGAAATATTGTTCTAAACCTTCTCCCAAACTTCTTTGCATCAATAATTGTTCTAAATTCTATTCTAGGAATATTATCATATAAAATTATTTCAATGGAAACGGGGTTTTCAATATAATTAAACTCTATTCTAATTTTAGCTCTAATTGGACCGTTTTCAACGACCTCGACCCTGCTCGGCGAAAACTCTGAGGAAGAATATAGCAATCCTATTACTTCACCAGTTAAGCCTAAACTCTTATTCTCAACTTTCTCGCATAAAATGCTATTTCCAAAATAAATTCCCACACCTCTCCTATTATCTATATTCAAACACTCCCTTCTAAATCTTTTATCAAATATGCTTACTATATGACCATTTGCAATCATAATTCTATAGAAATTGTTTTCCAAGACATAAAATATTGTCTCACATGTCTCTTTAACAAATATTTTTAGATTTGAAGAATATTTAGGTTCGTACATTGTTGGAACTACATAATATACACTATATCCAAGCGATGGAACACTTGCTCTAAATATTATCTTAGCTTCCTCTATAGAGCCATCTAATCCATATTTTATATAGATTTTCTGATATGGTATTTCATTGCCATTTCTATCAATTATCTTAAAAAACTTATATCCATTAAATGGATTGAAAAATATTTTTACTTCAACTATATCATCTCTATCCCATCCCAGCTGATTAAATACAACTATGGGCTTATACTTCTTTGATAGAATAATATTATCTGAAATATGTTTTAATGCACTGTATAATAGGTTTTGAACCCTATCTTCGATATATTTGAAATTGTTTAAAGCATTCTCTAAGTCCTCCAGATAAAGGTATCCTAGGGAATTATGATCCTCCCAAAGTACCTCTCTAATCCAAAGTTCTTCTAGAATTTTTCCAGGATACTTGTATCCAAATAAACTTGCTATCGTACAGAATTTTTCACATGTCAATAATAGTGATACTAGTTCTCTCTGCCTTCTACGAAGTCTATCTCCCCCAACTCCGTATAAAGCTGCCCAGCTGACATTGTCTAATGATCCGGTAATAGTCGGAAAATTATTTTCATCTTTAATTGCCTCAAAATATTCTGTAGGAGTCGAAATTTTTAGGAATGGCTTTAAATTTCTTTTATTCCATTCCTCCACAAATTTTACTAATTCTCTATATGGTGGATCCCAATCCCCACCTTGATAAAATAAGATATACCTATGGTTTGAGAAATTAATGTATTTTTTAACTTGCTCCAGAAAATCTTTCTTAGATTCTTCGAAATCTTTATATCTATTCGGCTTCCATGCAGATCCATATGGAGTCCTATTACATAAAATCTTGCTTCCATCCGGTGACTGCCAGTAAAAATTCATCGGAAACTTTAGCTCATTATATAATTTAAATGGTCTCTCAAATTTTAGAAATCTATATCCACATTTCAATGCTATTTGTGGAAGTTGTGAAAACATTCCAGTTACATCATTTAACTGTAGAACTATGTTTTTAAAACCGAATCCAAGCATCTTCTCTAAAAATCTTCTTCCATATATTATATTCCTTATAAACGATTCTCCACCACAATATGTTGATGCGATTCCAAGTAAATGAGGTGTGCTCACCATTCCACATGCAATATCAATTCTCCCATCCTTTATATATGATTTTAATTTATCTCTAAGCTCTGGATAATCTATCCAGAAGCTGAAAAATGTATATACTTTATCCAATCCAGTCCATCTATATCTAGGATATTCTTCAAGAATTTTTAATGCCTCCAGCACTATCCTACTATTAACTTTACATATATCTTTTATAGAATCTCCTAAATAGTATCCCCAACCCCAGTCTATATGAGAATATGGTACAATAAATATAGTATCATTCATAAAAAAAGAATGGTATATTGAATATTTAAGATTTACTCACCATACTCTTCAATTATATGTTTTATAATATCACTTGTACTTGAATACATATATTTATCATATTTTTTCTTCAATCTCTTTATTTCTATCTTTAACCCTTTCTCTGACACAATCTTTCTGATCATATGTTCAAGGTATATTTGATCAGGACCTAGCAATATTATATCTGGTCTATATTTTTCAATAACCTTCAATATGTTTATATTCTTATATCCTAGATAAGCTTCATCAACATATTTTATACTTCTAATAATCTCCAATCTCTGTTTCTCAGGAATTATTGGTACTTTATTTTTAAGTTTTTTTACAGTGCTATCTCTAGCTACAATTACAATTACATATCCGTATTTTTTAGCCCTCCTCAGGAGATATAGATGGCCTGGATGAATTATATCGAATGTTCCTCCAACAACCACTCTCCTAATCTTTCTAGACCTAGGCCACTTAAAATCTATTTTACCAAGCTTTCTAA
>Ga0190363_1001690_pt1 | contig 12997 bp, 15 predicted proteins | sample 48721867_MG_FD_161272 | JGI IMG/M metagenome (GOLD analysis project Ga0190363, IMG submission 161272) | Hydrothermal vent microbial mat bacterial communities from Southern Trench, Guaymas Basin, Mexico - 4872-18-6-7_MG | ecosystem: Environmental > Aquatic > Marine > Hydrothermal vents >...
TGCTTCTTTTTTAAGTTTTTCAAGCCACTCTTTTTTGATTAGGATTTCTTTTTTACCTTTGTGTTTTCTTATCTTGCATTCAATTAAATACTTTTTGCTCATGACATCACCTCCTATTAAGGTTTGACCAGATAAAGGAATCCTTACACCCTTAAATTCCTTTGCTATTCTGTATTCCATTTTTTTAAAGGTTATTCTTGCTGTCATTTTTGTGTGTTTTTTAAATATAAATAAAAAGCAAGTTTTAGATACCTCTTAAAGCCTCCACATCACGGTATAATTTTTGAAAAACAGCCCACATCATTGCACGATTTTTGAGTTTTTTTCTCAAGTAATGGTTTTATACCTTCCTCCTCTTTTGATATGTTATTTTGAGCAATGTTGTTTTTTCTTTTTCCTTTAAGATTGGGATTTTTACCAAGTCTATAAGGATATAAAGGACAATCTTTAAATTCACATTCTTTTACTTTTTTCCAGTCAAAGCCTGAGCAATCAAAACACCGCATCTTTATTGCTTTAAGAACTGAACTTTTAAACTCTTTTGGTTTCTTGCCTTCTCTTAAAGGATATAAAGGACAGTTCTCTACCGGGCAGAGTTTTACTTCTTTGGGATTATCTCCACAACACCAAAGACAATATTTTTTAATCGCATATAAAGGACCTCCTCTCATCAAATTACCTCCTTTATGAGTCTGGTTAATGTATCTTTGTCCTGATTTTTATCCTGATATTTAAACTCTTTGCATTTAGGACAATACACAGCTAATAGATGTTCTCCTTTCTCTATACGGATGAGTTCACTGAAGCATTTTCCACAAAATTCTTTCACTGTTTTCTTTTTAGGTTTCATTTATCTCTTCCTTTCCACTTAACAAATCAATGAGTTTTGAAGCTTCAGCTTTAGTTAAGGTTTTTATATCTTCTTTGTTGAATTTCTCTTTAATCAGTCTTTTGAATTCTTCATTTAAGATGCCTTTTTGAGATTTGAGTTTGTAGATATAAGAGAGTTGAGAAGGGGTTATTGGAGTTTCATTTTCCAAGATATCCTTTACCTCCTCATAAGAAGCAATACTTTCAATAATTCCTATTCCTAAAAATCCTAAACATCTTCCATAGGCTGAGGTCTCTGCATTTTCATAAGGGTTTGTTTTATCAACGATTGTTTTCCCATATGCTGCAGCAGTTGCCTCAACTGTTCCAAAAATCTGAGAATATACCTTTGCATGGCAGATTATGTTTCCCTGGGAATCGGTCTCAAAGTATCTTGTGAATTTGAATTTTTTGTTTTGTTTTTTGTGTAAGTCTGTAAATTCCTTTATTCTTCCTGCAACGGTCATGTATTCTGTTGTTACCTGAATGAGTTTTCCATCTTCTGTTTTCTTTAGGTGAGTGATTTTCTGGATGAAGGGAGAATAATCATTTTTTTCCTTTTTCTTCTTTTTGGATTTTACTTCCTGAGCCATAATTCACCTCCTTTTGCTTTTTTAAACAGAACTCAATAAAATCAGCCAGACATTCTATAAATTGCTCATATTGTTTTTCAGTCATCGGTTTATAGTGAACCTCCAACTTCATTTTTCTGGCATCAGGTTAAAAATCTTTAATAATTCTGCTATTGCTGGATGAGGGTGTAGATATTCTTTTGTATTTAATTCAAAATAAGAGGTTTTCTTTGTGAGTTTTTCTATTTTGTTGAGAGTTTGATAATAGATATCCTCAAGGCAATTGGCAAAATCTGTGATTACCTCATCTTTAAGGTTATTCTCCAAAGCTAATCCAGCAAAAGTCAGGGTTATGTCTTTAAAAGTTTTGTTGAGTATTTGATAGATTTGGGGTATTTCTTTTTTCCTCATTTTTATTTTCCTCCTTATAGAGATATGTCAGGAACTGAAGAAAATGTGACAGAAAATTTTTAAATTGAAGGATATGAAGGGGAGGGGTATAATCTTAGAAAATAGAAAAAGTTCGCATATATATATCTTGTAGGCAGTATGTAAAAGAAGATTTCCTTTTCAATATGCTACTGCATACCAGACAGTTTGTTACATTTTCTTCTAAAGGAAGATGAAAATAAATAAAATTCCTGTAATTTTATCTATCATAATGTTATTGCTTGCCATCCCACCAATGCCTTATGGGTATTACTCGTTACTTCGTTTAATTATTTGCGGAACTGCTATTTACTTAACCTGGTTTGCTAAAGTTATAAACAGACAAGGCTGGATGTGGACAATGGGATTTATCGCTTTACTATTTAATCCAATCATACCTGTACATCTTAATAAAGACTTATGGTGCTTAATAGATTTAGTAGTGGCAATTATTTTTCTTACAGCATTATTTAAGTTAAAGACCGTTCAAAAAATATAAAAGGTTGTAATATAATCTAGACTATTACACCATTGTAGAGAGAAAGAAGAAAAGGGATATGAAACCATCATGGGAACAAATAGTGAATGATATATTTAAATCAGAGAATATTACTGAGTTACAACTACGTGCTTTTTGTACGTATAATATCCTAAAAGATCGTATCTATACAGAAGTATTACCTGATGTGTTGAAAATTCTAAATAAGGAAGGGCTCGATATTGAAAGTATTTGGATTACTGTCTGGGGTAAATTGATAAGTGCGGCAATCTATTTAATGGTTCAAACAGTTTCACAATATTTTAAAGATAACAAAAACGATGCTGATAACTTTAATAAACTTGTATTTGCTACATTCTTAGAGGATTTTAATGAGCAAAAGGAGACTCTACTGGAATATGAAAAGAATAATCAAACACTTGGAAGAGGCCAGATGATATGGGCTCTAGGATCTCAAATATGTAAGGCAATTGGTCGTGAGGATCCTAATTTAATAATAAAAATCAACATATTAGTTTGGAAACAAATCGCTTGGATTGAAGCAAGAACAACTTGGAATATTTTAAAAATGCCTCTTGATAAATTAAAAGAAAAAATGTTGAAGTTAAACTATGTAAAAATGAAAGAAGAATGATAATATCGTCTACAATAGTTATAACACAACATTAATGTTTTGTCTTATTAGCCCTATCTAATTTTTGCTTATGAAAACTTCTCTAACTTGACATTTTATTTTCAAAAGATTTTGTCAAGTTACAGTAATTACTCTTCACTTAATTTCCAATAATTCTTTAAGACAGTTGAAAAATCTGTGATTGCCTCACCTTGAAATTGTTCTCCAAAGCTAATCCAGCAAAAGTCAGGGTTATGTCTCTGAAAGTTTTGTTGAGTATTTGATAGATTTGGGTTATTTCTTTTTTCCTCATCTTTATTTTCCTCCTTATAGAGATATGTCAAAAATTGAGGGAAGTGTGACAAAAAATTTTTGGATTGAAGAATGTAAAGGGAAGGGATATAATTTCTAAAAAAGATAGAAAAATTCCACACATACCTAAGTTAATGACTCTCTCATGAAGGAGGGAATTTACCATTTGAGTGAATTGTTCGAGGGAAATAAGATTTTTTCTATTCCAGAGTATCAGAGAAATTATGCTTGGGAAGATGAGCATTTAAAAGATTTTTATAACGATCTTTTTTATATAGATGGTGAAAAGGAATACTTTATGGGAACTATACTTCTAAGAGAGACCGATGAAAAAAGAAAAGAAGCTTCTGGCCTTCGTGAATTCAAAATCTATGAGGTGATTGATGGTCAACAAAGGTTTACTACAATTTGTATATTCATAAAATCAGCAATTGAAATTTTAAAGAATAAAAACGAAGAATCATTAAAGAATTATATAAAAGATCTGCAAGAAACATTCATTGTAAAAAGTGGTTTCTTAAGATTGGAACTTTTAGGAGAAGACAATCAATTTTTTAGAAATTATATAATTGAAGGACAAGAGTATCCGGATGAAACTATAACACCTTCCCAAAAAAGACTAAAAAAAGCGAAGAGGTTCTTTAAAGAAAAGTTAGGTGATTTATCGATAGATGGTATTATAAACCTTCTTTCTAAATTAACCAGAACAAGAGTTCTTGTCTATACAGTAAAGGAAAAAGGCGATGCAATGCTTATGTTCGAAACAATAAATGACAGAGGGAAACCTTTGAGTAATCTTGAAAAGACAAAAAGTTTCCTTATGCATCTCGTTTACATCTCTTCCGGAGGTATAGAACTTACCCAAGATGAATTATTAGAACTACCTGACGAAAAAAGACAACAAATTATAGAAAATAAAGAAAGGATGGAAAGATTACTGAGACTTATTGATGAGAAATTCGGAAGGATATACCGCTATATTGAAACAATAAATGAGAAATACAGTAAGGATGTCCAAGAAGATGATATCCAAAGATATCATTGGGCATTGTGGTTTGATGGGAATTATAAAGAGAGCTTCAAATATATTGATAAATTGAAAATACACTTTCGTAATTTAATGTTAAATGATAGAGATAAACTATTAAACCAAGTGGAGAACTATGTTATATCTTTGGAGCAGGTTTTTTACGCTTTTAAAGAAGTTTTTGTTAATAAAATAAATGAATTTAATGAACTGAAGTATATAGTTTCACTTGGCAGAGTGGGGAATTTTTATCCTTTAATTATATCTATATGGATGAAAAAAGAAGATGAAAAGGAATTCTCAAAAATTTTAGAAGCTATAGAGAAGTTCATATTCCGAGTGTTTTTAATAGGAAATAAAAGGTCGGATACTGGAGTCAGCTCTTTTTACAACTTAGCACATGAAATTTTCAAAGGCAAACTAAGTATAAATAATATCATTAGTAGAATTGAAGACGACGCTCTTTACTATGTGTCTGAATTAGATTTAATCAATGAACTAAATAACGAAAACTTTTATAACAGACATCCTTCCCAAGATATAAGGTACATTTTTTACCATTATGAATTGATGTTAAGAGAAAAAGAGGGAGAACCATCATCATTGAACCTTGAAGAAATATTAAGCGAAACATATACAATAGAACACATATTGGCAAAAGATTTGAGAAAAGAACACAGACCAGAAGATTTGAAAGATGATGAAAAATTCGAGAGACATATTCACAGACTAGGTAATCTGGTATTATGTTCTAAATCTTGGAATTCCAGATATGGAAACAAACCGTTTGAAGAAAAGAAAAAATGTAAAGGTGAGGAATATTCCTGCTATCAAAAATCAATTTTTAAGTGTCAGCAAAAATTAGCAGAATTTGAGACATTTTCAAAAACTGAGATTGATAAAAGGCAACAAGAGTTAATAAAATGGATAAAGGAAAAATGGAATTTTTAGAAACATCGCCTAACAGTGGGGCAACAGTTGCACTTTACTTCGTCCAAATTTTTTGTAAAATTCCGTATGTCTATAAAACGTTATAATGCTATAGCGAAATTTGGAATATGATGAGCATATATATGGCCGATGTAAAAGATGGTCTTTGCTTTTCTATTCGAACAATATCTGAAAATTTTATTCAAATTGATTGTGGAAGCAGTCAAGGAAGTGAAATTGCTTTAGCGGGCTTAAAAAGGATCTATGACTATTTTAAAACACCAGATATTTTTATTCTTTCGCACTTTCATATAGACCACTATAACGGTTTACTTTTTCTCTCTACTAATAAACACCAACGCAAATACTTTTTACCGGAGTTCGAAATCAAAAAAGCTTACTTTCCTAAGATACCCGACCTTAAAGAAAAAAGAGGATTAAAAAGAGAATTTATAGAAGCTTTATTTGCTATAAACTTATTAATTTTTGGCAACGAGACTGGTTTAATGGAGTATGACTTTTTAAAAGCTATTTATAGAATAAATCGGGAAAAATCTTTTAAGTATAAACTCTTATCACAAGGAGATAAGATAAATATTAATGGCTCTATTTTTGAGGTTATTTGGCCACCAAATCAAATAATAGAAGGAAAAACTTTAAAAACAATAGAACGAGCGTTAAATGATTTTAAAAAAGCGTTAGAAAAAGATGATAAATTAAAGGAGTTATACCAACGAGTAAGGAAGGAGGGCATATTTGAAAAGTACTTAGAAGTGGAGGGAGAAATTAATTATGAGAATGATAATAAACAAAATGAATATATACAAAGCAAAAGAACTCTCCCAGAGATAGTAAAAAAAGCTAATGATAGCCTAAAAAAAGCTGCAAATCACTTAAGCTTAGCTTTTTTCGAAGATAATAGAATTTTATTTATGGGAGATTTAGAAAATTACGAAATAAAGCAAGTAGTTGAATATTTAGAGAAAAACAATAGAAGAAACTTTTTGATTTTCATTCCACCGCATCATGGCACTCATTGCCACAAGAACATAGAAAAAATTAAATGGAATTGCTTGCTTTGTTCAAATGGACCTAAATTGTGTAGAAAAATAGCTCCTTATTTCAAATCAACTTCATCATTATCAACACATATAAACGGCGATATAGTTATTCCAGTACTCATAGAGCCTTTCCGTTGGAGGAGATGGTATTGGTAGAAGAGATAACTATGTAACTACGATGCATAACCTACAAAGTACGTTATCGGGAATTGCTTTGAAAATAGAGAGGCAAAATAGATGAGAATTGGTAATATTCTTTATTTTTCACCTAAATATAGATTTGATCAAATAAATTGGAATGATAAAGAAGAACTAATAGAAGCGTTCAAAGACAGAGTAGAAGGATTTTATCTAAATCCAGCGAGAGCCTTGAACGAACATAAATATCCATTTGGATCGGGTGTTTTATGTGTAATAACTATTGATTTCTTAGCAAGGATTGAAAATAATTCAGAAAGTGTCGAGAAAAGAATTAAGAAATGGTTAACAGAAAATATATCGGAATATTTTGATGAAACACTTGCGCAACGTTTTTATAAAGAATTCCGCAATGGACTTATACATGAAGGTCGCATTAAAAACTGTGGTCAATTTTCATATGATTTTGATGAATTAGTCCATCAAGAAAATGGTATAATGATAGTTAATCCAAATTTGCTTTTAGAGAAGATAGTTGATTCATTTGAATCCTATATAACCAAAGTTCGAACTGATAATTTTGCATTTCAGCTATTCAGATGTGCAATACTGAGAGATTTTCAAGAGGATATTAAATGTGCAAAAAAATAAATAAAAATGACAACTCCCGATACACAGCATATAATGCTCAGATTTTGTTATTGACTTTAGGATATTTTGCTATTTACAGAACGCCGTGTATGCTGGAAAATTATCACACATAGTTTAAATTAGATTCAAAAAAGTAATGGAGGATAATAAAATATGAAAGAAATGTTAAATAATCTTAAACAATTAGCTGATAGTCTTTTATCGTCTCTTAAATTACATTACGAAATAGCTAATAAATTAGATATAAACCGGAAAGAATTGGTAATTTATGAAGAGGTAACGAGCATAGTTGAAAATATTATCAAAAAGGTTAGTTCCGTAGGGAAAAATCAAACCACTATAGCAATAAATTACTTAAGACAATTTTATCAACACTTTAACAATTTTTACAATAATTTGCCTTATCGTAATAGAGAACAAACTATTATAGGGCAGATAAATAAAAACATCGAAATAGATAAACATAAAAAAATAATAAAAAACTCTTTAAATAATCTAAGAAGTCAATTTGAACAATTGAAATTCAATCTTGATTTCTTTATTAAATTAGATTTCTTCTCCAACAATATTGTGGTAATAGGAGCAAACGGAAGTGGAAAAACTTCTCTTGCTAATATTTTAAGAAGGTATCTTGGAAACAATGGTATTGTTATTTCTGCTCAAAGAATTCTTAGAATTCCTAACTTTAATTCTATTCCAAATCCTTCTCAAACATTAAACCAGCTCAAGCAATCCCAGACACAGGATAAGACAGCTAAATCGGAACAAAGTTATAGTATTTTACATAATGAATTTATTATTGTCTTGCAACATTTATTGGCGGATAACATTGCCAAAGAACATGAATATGTAGAAAGAGCTCGCAAATATGGAACAAAGGGAGATAAGATTCCAGAACCTCCGCTCACGAATCTTGAAAAAACTTTTCAAATTTGGAAAGAGTTAATAGGTCACCGATCTATTAGAACAAAAGATGGTATTAATATTGTTGTTGAAACTCCTGAAGGAGAAACATATCCCGCAATTCAAATGAGTGATGGCGAGAAAGTAGTTCTATATTTAGTTGCACAGATTTTACAAGCTCCAGAAAATGGTTTTATAGTCATTGATGAACCTGAAATGCATCTACATAAGGCTATTTTATATAAACTTTGGGATGTATTAGAAAAGGAACGTGAAGACTGTATATTTATATATCTAACTCATGATCTTGATTTTGCGGTAAGTAGAACAACAGCTAAAAAAGTATGGATTAAGTCATACACTCCTCCAGATAAATTTGAAATAGAAGATGTTCCATCAAATGAAATACCAGAAAATCTTATGATGGAACTCTTGGGAAGTAGAAAGACCATTTTATTTTGCGAGGGGAAGAGAGGAAGTATTGACGAAAAAATATATAAGATTCTTTTCCCAAACTTTACAATAATACCTGTAGAAGGTTGCACCTCAGTGATTAACTACACAAAGGCATATAATAAAGTACCAAATACTTATTCTAAAGCAATAGGTATAATAGATAGAGATTTTCGATCCCAAGAAGAAATAGAAGATTTAAAGCAGAATAATATTTTTGTTCTTGATTTTGCAGAAATTGAGAACCTGTTCTTATTAGAGGATTTTCTTGAATTAGTAGGGGAAAAGTGGGATGTATCAAATACAAAACAATCCATCGATAATATAAAAGAAAAGATTATTGAAGAACTCAAAAAGCAAAAAGAAATGCAAATATCACGATATGTAACTGCTAAACTTAACTTTTATTTTTCTAATTCTTCTATTGAAAAAGCTAATAATATTGCTGAGGTTAAGGAAAGATATAAAAAATTTATTTCTCAAGTTGATATCGATAAGTGGTGTCGTGAAAGAGAAGAACATATTAATAGAATAATTCTTAAAAAAGATTATTTAGAAGCCATAAAGATTTTTAACAATAAAGGATTAAAACAAAAAGTTAATGAAGAGTTTAAAATTAAAGATTTTTTAGAAAGGGCAATTAATTTTCTAAATACTTCAGATGAAGCAAAAGATATTTTACATTCTGTATTTCCTAAAGAGGTATTGAATGAGCACAATTGTTAGTATTCATCTATTATCTGATAACAAGTAGGTATGCAGCTATTTGCTTTTCATCTCTCACGGGCTCCGTATATCCATCACACGTTAGACATACTCAGAAACGGTGAGCGTGAAGCAAGAAGATGAAAATTACTGACTTAATAAATTTAGGAAAAAAGGCACTTAAAATGTTCGATGATTATATTGCGGAGAAAAAAATTGTACCACCAATGAGAGTTTATATTAGACATTTCATTACTGATTTAGAAATGTCAGAAACGAGTTGTAGAAGTCAAAGTTCTTCGGAGATTATCCAAAAACCAGATTGGGCAAAAATAGTATTTGATTTTATGGAAGAAAGGATTAAATCTTTGCCGGAGTTTAAGCAATTAGCCCAAATTATCGCAAAAAGATATAAGAGAAATATAAATAAACTCGCTCAAGGTTGTAATGAAAAGAGTCAATCTGCTTTTTGGTTGGAGACGTTTATTCAGAAATTGATATATGAAAAACTCGAAAACGGCATATCAGAAGATACCATAATAGAGTATGCCTCGTTATTTAAATCTGAATTAGAGCTATCACCTATAGAATATAGATATAAACATTGGTTAGAGGGAATATTTTTAGAGCCAGAATTAATAAAAATTAATGATTATGTGCTTATCCGAAAAACGCAAAAAGAAGATCTCGAATATACAAAGGACATATTTTTTGATACTCCAAGACCTAAATATATGAGTATTCCTTCAGCTATTTTGGAGATAACAGTCATTACTAAAGATGAGAGAGAATGTCAGGAGTACATAAATAGAATTCTTAATTCGTTGAGATTATATAAATTATGTTCTGTTTATCCTATAGAAACAATCCGAACTAGAAGAACAGCAATCTGGCCAGAAGACTTGGGCTATAGTTGGGGTTACAAAAATTATTCATCTTTTAAAAAAACCACTATTACAGAATCAGAAATTGATACTTTTGTAGATTTTATCAATATCATGGAACAGAAACTAAACTTTAATAAGGAAGATAAAAAGTATAGAACTCTTTATATTTCACTTGACAGATATAACAATGCCCTTTTGGAAGCTATTGACGTTGAAAGGAAACTGATGACCACTGTTATGGGGTTGGAGTCTTTGCTTACATTTGAAAAAGATAGAGGAGAAAACGCATTCAAGTTAAGTATTAGGTGTGCAAAACTATTAGGATTTATAGGCTTTGATGTTGAAAAAGTAAAAAAACTAATCGAAGAAGCATACAGTTATAGAAATAAAGTCGTTCATGGTTCATATATTTCTTCAGAAGTGAGAAAAAAAATAAGTAAAATACTTCTAGAAATTCTTAATTATTTAAGAGTATCACTAATTATATTTATTTCATGCCAAGAAATTGGAAAAGATAAAATTGTAGAGATGATCGATAAATCAATGATTAGTAAAGATGCACATGATGATTTAAAAAAATTACTTGAAAAGAATATAGGAAATTTTATAAAGGTACTTAAAGAATAATATTTGCTTAAAAAAATCATTACTCGTCACTTCTATTTTTCGTTCCTGATGTCCTGTTTAAAAAATTTTTGTTTTGTTTGGAATTTCAGATATAACCCAAGTTATTATAACCATCTTTTCATCTTCCTCACCCCCCTACTTTTCTTCTGCCTTACATCTTCATAACTTAAATTGAGTTCTTTGGCGATTTGTTTTAGGGGTTGGTTGTAGATTATAGAGGCTAAAAGGATATGTTTTTGAGTTGGGGTGATGATTTTTTGGTTTTCTAATTGATTTAATAGATTGATAAACTTTTCTTTTAATGGTGTTGAGCCTATTTCTTCAGTTTCTGGTTCTTTTTGGTATTCTTTCTTCGCTTTTTCTTCCAATAAAAGATTATAAAAATACTTCCTCACTTTGTTCTTTACTCTTCCTGTTATCTTTGAGAATACTTTTTTATCTGGTAAGGGTTGATTTAATTCTTCAAGGAAAAAGGATAAAATTAAAGATGAAAGGTCAGATGAGTTAAATTCTGGATGAGAAGGTAATCTTTTTTTGTAGAGGTAGAATATACTTTTTAATGCTGGTTCAAATATAAGGATGATAAAACATGATAAGATGTTTTTGTATTGCGTGGTTTGGTATTCAAAGAGAAGAGTTAAGATTATGTTGTCTTTTAAGGTGTAGTCTGTGTTGTCTTTTTTGTGAAGAAAATTTTTTAAATCATTGAAGGTTTTGAATTGTTTCAGGATTTTGTATTTACTTCTTAAATCTTGATAAATATCTTTTCTTTTTTCTGCTTCCTTTTTCAATTGCCAAAGAACAGTTTTTAAAGCATCCATGAGACCCTCCTCGTGTTTTGAGGCAGGGCCTCTTTGAGGAGGGCCTCTGAGAGCCTTAAGGTTTAATGATTAAAAGAAACTTATCTTTTTACATCTTCTACATTTGATAAAAATTAAGTGTCCTATGAGTTTTATTTTTGTGTATTTACAGTTTTTACAATGGAGATAGGCAAATATTTTCCCTTCTTTTTTATTGATGAAGATTTGACCTTTTATAACATTTCCACATCTGCATTTTTTGGTGTAAGTTAGTTCTTTAAGTGGAGGTCTTGCAATTTCAGCTAATTTTTTGTTGCATTTAGGACATCTTATTTCATACATGGTTTTAAAATAAAAAAGCCCCAAAGAGAGTCTCTCTCTTTGGGGCCTTAAAAGACTTTAACCTTATTTAGTTTTTGACTATTCGGCCTTTATTGTTTTGCTTTTATCTGGAAGCTTTATTTTATGTATTCTTTTACATCTTCTGCATTTGATATAGAGAGTGTTGTTTTTAATGGAGAATAAATACCTTCCACAGATACATTTAAAATCTGTGTTATTGGAGGTTTTAAGGAACTTCACCTAAAACCTCCTTTTTGTTTATTAGCCTCTATTTTTCACTGCCGGGGAGGGGTAGCCCCCGCCCTTTCCTGTGAAAGGGCGGGGATGCTGGTTCATCCGGCAATTGTTCTAAAGACACCTATCACTTTTCCAAGTATCAAAATATTTAAAGCAGTATCACGAGTTATTGTGATAGGTTTATAATTGGGATTTTCAGGTTTCAATTCAATGCAGTCTTCTCTTTTATAGAATCTTTTAACTGTTGCTTCATTGTCTATTAAAACACAGGCAATCTCGCCATTTTCAACAGTTGGTTGTTTTTTCACAATAACATAATCACCATCTAATATTCCTGCATTTATCATACTGTCACCTTTTACTTTTAGGGCAAAGATATCTTTTGAGTGTTTGATTAGGAATTTATCTAAGTTTATGTAACCTTCAATATTTTCTTCTGCAAAGATTGGTTTTCCTGCACTGATTTGTCCTAATATTGGGACTCTTACTGTATCTTTTAAAGTTTTTGAGAAATCTTCTAAGATTATTGAGCGGGATTTATTTGGGTCTTTTTTGATGTAGCCTTTCCTCTCAAGTGCTTTTATATGGTCCTGAACAGTTTTAATAGATTTAAAACCAAAAAATTGCATTATTTCCCTGAATGTGGGGGATACTCCTTTTTTAAACATTGTCTTTTTTATGAATTCCAAAATCTCTTTCTGTTTTCTGGTTAACTCTTCCATAGCAATCATATTATATACCATACATTTGTATAGTCAAGAGGAAATTTTGTCACATTTATAAATTTTTTGACTTAATAATTAAAGATGAAGTTTCAGGAAAGCTACAAAATAGAAGAAATATTTTTAAATAAAGAAAATGCTGAGTTTTGTGAGTGGTATAGAGCTAAAATTACCAGTCTTGCCTATCTATTTTTAAAGAAATACTTAAAAGAAGAAAAA
>Ga0190363_1001692_pt1 | contig 12991 bp, 11 predicted proteins | sample 48721867_MG_FD_161272 | JGI IMG/M metagenome (GOLD analysis project Ga0190363, IMG submission 161272) | Hydrothermal vent microbial mat bacterial communities from Southern Trench, Guaymas Basin, Mexico - 4872-18-6-7_MG | ecosystem: Environmental > Aquatic > Marine > Hydrothermal vents >...
ATCATCAACAGCCGCCCTGTCCTCGCTTATGAATTCTCTAGGGTCATGGTGATCAACTACAACTATTGGAACCCCATAAGCTCTTATACGCTTGTAGGCCGGGATATCTTCAACTGTACCTCCATTATCCACTATAACAAGCAGTGGAAGTGGATCTCCAAACCTTTCATGATCTTCTAACATAAAAATGATGTCCTTAAGAACGTCTTCAAGTTCATAGAATGGGGCTCTACTTGGTCTTCTCTTAAAGAACTTCCACTTTGCCTGCGGATCAGGTGAGAGCTCTTCAAGAAGGGGCACTATGGCATATTCAAGGGCCAGACCAGCAGTATAGCCATCGGTGTCTGCATGATGCCTTACAATTATTGGTCTCCCCTCAAAAATGGCTTTTCTAATTATAAATGCAGCTTGCATGATCTTGGGTTTGAGCTTCTCCAGAACCTCACTTTGGACAAGGAACCCTACATCCTCTGGTTGGGCCCTTTTGTTAAGCTCTTCCTCTATCTTTTTCTTTACTTCTGCAGCGTCTGGGCCCCAGAGGCGCGACATGTCACTTGTCTCTATTTGAATCTCACCAGCATGGAAGGAAACTTTGCCGATAATCTCAACTATATCCCCAACCTCAATACTTGGATACGCTCTAACTCCAGGGGCCTCAAATGCTGCGGCCCATGTTACACCAGTGCCATCTGTAACTGTAAAGACAGTTGGGCCCCCTGTAACTTGGATTTGCGTGATCTTGCCCCTAATTCTAATTGTTCTTCCTGCCATTTCCTTGGTTAACACACCAATCTCTGTAACTGGAAGCTCTTTTTTCACAAATACTTCCTTATAATGTCTCAAAGCAGACTCTATGAGGTCTACTTCCTTCTTTTCTGGTCTCACATCTAAGACCTGGACAAGGATTTCTTCTCCAGGCTTATATTCCCTCCGACCCAGAAGATCCTTTTTCTTTATTAAACCCGTTACATGAGGATTAAGACTAACAAAAGCTCCAAAGCGTTCTACTCTATCAATAGCACCCTTGTAAACCTTCCCAACTTCTACATCCTCATAGTCACAAGTTTTATCGAGAATATAAACAACCTTATACTTCCTCTCACACTCTGAACACACCCACGAGGTCTCCATACCTAGTTCCCAAGGCTCTTTAATCCTTCCACAGATATCACAGGCTAAGACCCTGCCGGTTCCGCCACATGTTGGGCATGTATCATAAACAGGAACAACCCCTTTCCCATGGCATTCTGGGCAGGGGATCTCATCTACTTCCTCTTCTACTCCAAAGTAATCAAGATTACGATAACCCTTAAGCTTATCCCCTAGCTTAAAATCTGCTGGCACGTATCCCCATCCATTGCAAACCTCACACTCTTTCTCGCCACTTTTTATTTTCCCGGTACCATGACACTCAGGACACTCTTTAACTACCATCTCGCACACCTCTTACAAAATTAGCATTATTCTCATCTAATGAAACCACCTTCTCTAGGCTTATAACTCTTTCTTTTATTCTTCTTTGGCAAAGAGTACCCAGAAGCTAAACATAGAGAGACCATAGAGTGCCCCAGTTATGAGGAATGGCCAAGTTAAAGAAATATCAAATATTCTGCCACTCATAAACTGCCCGAGAGACGTTCTTAAGTCAATTGGGAGATTGCGGAAGGACTGGAGAGCCAGTTTGTTCTGACCTCCTCCCCGTCCTAAAGGGCAGGTTTTGAAAAGAAAAAAGTAAAATTATTTTTATAGTTTGGGAGATAGTGACGGGATGGACATCCAGAGCCCTTGCTATTTTATTGTAGGGGATTTCAATTTTCCCACATCGGATCTTCCACTCTCTGTGATTCTGAGCCCACGCATGGACGTCGCTCCAAGCCCGAGCCACTATTCTGCTGGCCATTTCCCCAAAACAACACCAAAAGGATTGGAGCCTCATAATATAAATGCATATGGACCATGCCTTAAAAAACTTAAACTCAATAATTCTAACAACCTGATGAGAATTACACACTGGATACCTTAAGGTGAGGGAAGGTTAGAAACACGCCTTGAGCTAGGCAAAGTTTACGTTTAGCTAGGGCAAACTTTAACTTGAACTAGGGCAAAGTTTAAAATCTTTTAATCACAATATATAAATAAGCCAACCTAATAAATGTCTTGGGGTGGTTTTCTTGCCTGAAGAAACTTGGAAAAGTAGAGTAGGTTTTGTTGCAGCAGCTATGGGGAGTGCTATAGGTTTGGGAAACATCTGGATGTTTCCAATGAGAGCAGGGCTTTACGGCGGAGCAGCGTTCTTAGTACCGTATTTAATCTTGCTTTTCCTTATTGGAGTTGTAGCATTAACCGTAGAATTTACCCTCGGAAGGACAGCAGGAGGACCAATAGAGGCATACGGCAAAACTTTACCGGGAGGAAAATACCTAGGAATTTTCGTAAATGCAATGATGCTGATGATATTTGCATTTTACTCTGTTGTAGTCGGATGGGCACTTAAATATTTTGTTACAGCATTGACAGGGAAGTTACTTAGTGTAGATCCTGGTCCTTTCTTCGGTAGTATCTCCTTTAGTACAGAAGCTGTAGTATGGCAGTTTATTGCTATAGCAATAACAATAGGAGTAGTAATAATGGGGGTTCAGAAAGGTATTGAGAGGGCATGTAAGATTATGATGCCAGGACTATTCGTGATGCTAATTATACTCGCCATAAGAAGTGTAACCTTGCCAAACTCCTATGCAGGTCTTGAGTTCTACCTCTTACCAGATTGGAGCAAAATCTTAAGTGGAAAAACGTGGATGATAGCGCTCTCGCAGATGTTTTTCTCATTGAGCTGTTTGGGAATGTCAAACGTGGTTTATGGAAGTTACATAAAGAAAGATCAAGACATACCGCTGTCCGCCATAGTTACGGCATTTGGAGATACTGCAGTTGCTGTAACGGCCGGATTTGCAATCTTTCCTGCAGTATTTGCATTTGGTCTTGAACCTACAGCAGGACCTGGATTGGTCTTTGTGACCCTACCAGTAGTATTCCAAAAAATGCCCGGAGGGATAATCTTTGCAGTAATATTCTTCCTGTTGATACTCTTCGCTGCCTTTTCTTCAACGGTCGCAATGCTCGAGACTAATGTACAAGCGGCAACTACACATCTTAACATGAGCAGAAAAACTGCTACAATTCTCTTTGGTCTCTTAGCCTTTGTGATAGGAGCCCCTGGTGCTATAAATCCCACGTACTTTGATTGGATAATAAATATTTCAACAGTCTATCTAGGCCCATTAGGAGCGTTAATTGCAGCATTAGCATTAATTAAGCTTGGAATTGACAAAGCATACGAAGAACTTAGAAAAGGCGCTCTAATAGAATTTCCGGCAATATGGAAGCCATGGGCCAAATATGTGTATCCAATAGTGGTAATAATAGTATACGTCTCCCAATTCATACTGGGGTGATAAGATGGGCACAGCTTACATAGTAGGATTGTTTGTTATACTAATAATTTACGGCCCACTAGCATGGGGTCTCTATAGGCTTTCAAAAGCGGAAGCTAGCTCTTGATTTTAATTTTTTTGGAGCAACTAGGAGGTGTTATGGATGGCGTTGAGTGATAGGTTAGAGCTAGTGAGTGTTTCTGGAATTAGGAAGCTTTTTGATCTTGCTCAAGGAATTGAAGGGGTAATATCACTGGGAATTGGAGAACCCGACTTTGACACCCCTGAACACATTAAGGAGTACGCTAAAGAAGCGCTGGACAAGGGATTGACACATTATGGTCCTAATGCTGGGATTAGGGAGCTTAGAGAAGCAATAGCGGAAAAGCTGAAGAAAGACAATGGCATCGAAGTTGATCCAAAGAGTCAAATCATGATAACTGTTGGGGGGAATCCAGGTTTTTTAATGGGTTTTGCAACATTTTTAAAGGATGATGAGGAAGTTCTCATACCTTCACCCGCGTTTGTTAGTTATGCTCCCTCAGTAATTCTCGCAGGAGGAAAACCCGTGGAAGTGCCCACCCACGAGGAGAATGAATTCCGGTTGAGTGTGGATGATCTTGAGAAGCATGTTACTGAGAAAACGTGCGCTCTCATCATAAACAGCCCGAATAATCCTACTGGAGCAGTTTTGACAAAAAAAGATCTTGAGGAAATTGCGGATTTTGCAATAGAGCATGATTTAATAGTGTTCAGTGATGAAGTTTACGAGTATTATGTGTATGATGGTGTCAAGAGCCACAGTATTGCCTCTCTTAACGGAATGTTCGATAGGGTGATAACCATAAACAGTTTTTCAAAAACTTTTGCAATGACTGGCTGGCGTTTGGGGTTTGTTGCGGCACCAGAATGGGTAATTGAGAGAATGACTCGTTTTCAAATGTACGATTCAACCTGCCCGGCGACGTTCACCCAGTATGCGGCGGCTAAGGCTTTAAAGGATGAGAGGAGCTGGAAGGCAGTTGAGGAAATGCGTAAAGAGTATGATAGGAGAAGAAGTCTCGTATGGAAGCGCTTGAATGAGATGGGGCTTCCCACGATTAAACCAAAAGGAGCTTTTTACATTTTCCCACGCGTCAAGGACACGGGTTTAACAAGCAAAGAATTCAGCGAGTTAATGATTAGAGAGGCAAAAGTTGTTATGGTTCCGGGTAGTGCTTTCGGAAAAGCTGGAGAAGGCTACATAAGAATAAGCTACGCCACAGCCTATGAAAAGCTCGAAGAAGCTATGGACAGAATAGAAAAAATTTTGAAAAATAAAAAGCTTGTTTAATCTTTTTGGGGGGCGATATTGGTGTCTAAAAGTAGGATTAAGGAAAGTTTGGAAGAAATAAGACTTCATGGTAGAGGTGGCCAGGGAGTTGTTTTGTATTCTGAGTTAATTGCTCGAGCTGCACTATACGAGGGAAGTTTTGCCAGAAGTTTCCCGTGGTTTGGAATAGCTCGGCGTGGAGCTCCTGTCACAGCATTCGTAGTCATGGGGGAAGGAGATAAAATTACACGGAGCATGGTTTATAATCCCAAATACGTTGTGGTGCTTGACCCGCAACTTCATAAGGTGATGCCAGGGGTAACTAGAGGAATCAGGATAGGGGGTGTGTATATTCAGAACTCAACCAAAACTCCTGACGAGCTCTTGGAAGAGCTTGAGCTGGATACTAAGCTTAGTGTCATTGCCACAATAGATGCCACGGGAATTGCAATGAAGTATATGGGAGTTCCAATACCAAACATAGTTATGTTGGGCGCTTTTGCTAGAGTTACAAACCTTATAACATTCGATTCCGCTGTAAAGGCTGTTAAGGCCAGATTCCCCAAGGACGCTTGGGAAAATTATTTAAAGTGTCTGGAGGCAGGGTATGAGAATATCAGGGTTGAGGTGTTGGAAGATGGGGAATAGAGAAGAATACCCAGAGATTATTACTATTTCTACAAAAGAAATTGGCTCTGAGCCAGTGGCTCACTGGAGAGTCGTAAAGCCAGTTATCAAATATGAAACCTGCATAAAATGCTGGGTATGTGTTCAATACTGTCCCGAGGGCGTTATTAAAGAATCGGAGAAGGGCCCTATAATAGATTATAGATTCTGTAAAGGGTGTGCTATCTGTGCCAATGAATGTCCTGTGAATGCAATCAAAATGGTTAGGGAGGTGTAATCGATGGGCAAACTTGATTTACTTTCAGGTAATAAAGCAGTGGCATATGGAGCTAAACTCTCCAGAGTTCAAGTAATTTCGGCATATCCAATAACACCTCAAACACCCATAGTTGAATATCTTGCTGAATTCATCGCCAACGGAGAGCTAGATGCCGAATACATATACCCCGAGGGAGAGCACTCAGCAATAGCCGCAGCACTTGCTGCCACAATAGGCGGTGCGAGAGGCTTTACTGCCACATGTGCCCAAGGGCTTGGCTATGCTTTCGAAGTTGTTGCTCAGGCACCTGCATACAGAGCACCTCTTGTAATGGGAGTAGCCAATAGAACACTAGGGTGGTACTGGAGCGTGGCAAGCGATTACTCAGACTCCATGCCCACAAGGGATTTAGGATGGATTCAATTCTATGCTGAGAGCTGTCAGGAGGCTCTTGATGGTGTAATTCAAATGTACAGGATCACTGAGGATGAAAGGGTATTGCTACCCGGGATGGTGTGCTTGGATGGTTTTCACCTGTCTCACTCTTCAGAACCCGTGGACATACCTGACCAAGACGAAGTGGATGAGTACTTACCCCCAAGAAAGATATACAAGCACACAACTGATCCAACAGAGTCTGAAAGTTACGTGTATCCTTCACTGCCTGTAAGTTTGCACACCACATATAGGAAAATATTTGAGAATGCCATGCAGAGGACGAAGGATGTCATCCGTGAAGTCACAAAAGAGTTCAGCGAAAGATTTGAGAGAGATACTCATGGACTTGTTGAGGAGTATCACACAGATGGTGCAGAATTACTGCTTATAACCATGGGTTCAATGTCAACAGCAGCTAAGAGAGCTGTTGATAGACTACGTGACAGGGGAGTTAAAGTAGGATTGGTAAGGATGAGATTTTTCAGGCCATTTCCTTCCGAGGAAATACTTAGAATAGTTGAAAAGAATGGTGTTAAAGCTATAGGGATTGTCAATAGAGCGATAAGTCATGGAACTTCAATGGATCCCCTAGGTGCCGAGGTTGCTGCAACCCTATATGAACTCAAGAATAGACCCAACATAATCAATTTCATAGCCGGAATGGGCGGGGGTGATGTTTCAATAAGGGACTTTGAGAGCATGGTGAACAAGCTAACAAATACGCTGAATAAGGAGAACGTGAGGGAGACCATGTACGTAGAACACCCCATAAAGATAGAAACCCCCTCAGTGAAATTCAGTGATGCTGCATACTGCCCCGGGTCTCAGCTTTGTGCCGGGTGCGGTGCTACCTTGGCTATGAGACACATACTCAAGATCTTGGGTAAGAACTCAGTGCTCGTATTTCCTCCTAATTGTGTTTCAGCTTCTCTGGCGATGCACTTCCCCAGCAGTTGGATGGGTGTTCCTTATGTTCTGGCTAATTATGCGGCGGCTGCAGCTTATGCCAGAGGTCTTCAGAGGGCATACAAGTATAGAGGCAAGAAGGTTTATGTTACGGTCATAGCCGGGGATGGGTGTACTGCTGACATAGGACTGCAATCTCTATCTTCAGCCGCCGAGAGCAATGAGCCGATAATATGGATTAATTACGACAATGAAGCATACATGAACACGGGTATTCAAAGAAGCGGCACCACGCCATTAAATGCCTGGACGACAACAACACCTGCGGGAGTTAAGTGGCATGGAAAGAAGGAGGAACCCAAGGACATGATATCCATAATGATTGCACATAGGATCCCTTACATAGCCACGGCGTCTCCATCGTTCCTGCGTGACTTTGAGAGCAAGATAAAGAAAGCTATGAAGGTCGTGGAAAAGGCTGAAGGATTGGCTTACATACATATACAATCACCATGCCCCACTGGATGGAGGTTCCCCGAGAGCAAAACGGTCGAGATAGGGAGATTGGCTACACTAACCGGTGTGTGGCCACTCTTGGAAGTCGATCACGGTACATTTAAATTGAACCTTAAGCCCCGTAAGCTGAAACCCGTAGCTGAATACATCAAGCTTCAGGGTAGGTTCAGACACTTAAACGATGAAGATATTGCTATGATTCAGAAGTTCATCAACAAAAGGTGGGAGAAGCTCCTTGAACTTGACGGCAAGATTATGTGGTAATCTGGGGGATGCAATGTGAGTGAGTTCGATATAGAGCACCTGAAATATCTGTTCGAGCCCCGGAGTGTTGCGGTTATCGGTGCCAGCAGAAACCGGAAGGCATGGGGACACGTAATCCTGAAGAATATAATAAACTATGGATTCGAGGGTAAAGTGTATCCGGTAAATCCAAAGGCAGACAATCTTTTGGGATTGAAGTGCTATCCAGACATTAGAAATGTGCCTGGTGATGTGGATGTAGCCATCATTGCCGTGCCAGCAAAAATTGTTCCGCGTGTTATGAAAGCATGCGTAGAAAAAGGAGTTAAGGTAGCGGTTGTGATTACTGCAGGATTCAGTGAAATAGGGTCCGAAGGTAGGGAGCTTGAAAAGGAAGTGGTAAGAATTGCTAAGAAGGGCAACATCAGGATTGTGGGCCCTAACTGCATGGGATTATTCGTTGCCAAGAGCAAATTTGACCCCGCATTCACCACAATAGCGCCTAAACCAGGAAACATAGCGTTTATATCACAGTCGGGCGCTTTTGCAGGCACTATGATGTACTGGGCAACCATGAGGGGCATAGGGTTTAGTGCGGCAATATCCGTGGGCAATCAGGCTGATTTAGAGTTGAGTGATTACCTAATGTATCTGGCCGATGATGATACTACAAAGGTTACCATAGCATACATAGAGGGTGTTAAGGATGGTAGAAAGTTCATGAGGGCGCTTGAATATTATACCTCAAAGAAACCTTTGGTCGTCATGAAGCTGGGGCGCACATCAAGCGGTGCCAAGGCGGCATCATCGCACACCGCAGCCATGGTAGGAAGAGATGAGCTTTATGATGTGGTGTTCAAGAAATATGGAGTTATCAGGGTTTATGAGTTTGATGACATGTTTAACATAGCTCGGGCATTTGCGAACCTTCCGCTGCCAAAGGGTGATAGAGTAGGGGTTGTATCCGCTGGCGGGGGGTGGTGTGTGGAGGCTTCTGATGCTCTTGAAAGCTTGGGGCTTAAGCTCCCTCCTCTACCAGAGCATGTGATAAGAAAGATGGATGAAATTCTCCCACCCTTCTGGAACAGAAGAAACCCCATGGATCTCGTGGCACTTGTAGAGCCGGAGCCATTTAAGGTTGCCGTAGAGCTTCTCCTGAAGGAGGAGGACTTTGACATGCTGATGCTCTTGGGGTATGGGAACTTCGGGAGGATCTCGGACTTGCCATTCATAATACCAAGGGAGGATTCCACAGCTAAGGAAATAGCGGATCTTGTTAAAAAATATAAAAAACCTTTAGTTGCTGTTAACGTATTTGGGAAGGAGTTTAGCAATGTCAAGGTTTTTGAGGAAAACGGTGTTCCAGTATACCTGTCCATCGAGAAGGCCGCAAAGGTCATGAAGGCTTTAGCTGACTACGCGCATTATTTAAAATCGCTGCGGGAGGGAGAATCAAGCAAATAGCGTAACTCTATTTTTTATTTTGGAGTGATACAAATGAGCTTTAAAAGAAAATTTAGAAAGAGTCTCTTCGAGTTTGAGAAAAAGAGTTACGTCAAAGAGAGTACCCCCAAGAATCTCTTAGATTGCTCTCTTGGCACAAATCCCTTTGGATTTCCTGAAGAAATCTTAAGAGAAATAGAACTGGAGAGTTTTGATCTCTCAAACTATCCCTCTCCATATAATGATCTCTTAAGAGAAAGCCTTGTTGAGTATTGGGAAGACGCTTTTAGCAAAGACGAGGTATTCATAAGCTCCGGCTCAATTGGATGCCTCGAAAAGATAAACAAGTTCGCAATATCTGAAGGCTCTCGCGTGCTGGGCTACGTTCCACAGTTTCAAGAGTACATAACTGAAGTTAAGCTTATGGGTGGAATCTACGAATACGTGGCACTTAAAGAAGAGAAAGACTTCGAATTCATTCCAGAGGAGCTTATGGAAAAGATAACAGAGGAACACGTACTTGCTTACATAGACAACCCGAACAATCCTACTGGCCAAGTGATTCCATTGGACATTATTGAGGAGATAGTAAAGAAAGCCGCAAGCAAAGACGTTATCGTGCTCGTTGATGAAGCCTATGGAGACTTTATGGATAAAGAGAACTCTGCAATAAATCTAGACTATCAAAACCTCATAGTTGTGAGGTCATTCTCAAAGGGGTTAGGATTGGCAAACTTGAGGATCGGTTATGTTGTAATAAAGGGAGAAGAGCTCAGAGAGTTGTACTCTAAGGTAAATCTACCATTCCAAGTTAGTACCCTAGCCGAGAGAATAGCAGTAAAAGTTCTAGAGCACCCAGAGTTTCTTAAAGAGAGTATAAGGAAAATTTCGGAGGAAAAGAAAAAGATGGTGGATCACTTGAGGAAAGCGGGTTTCAAGGTTGCAAAAACTGAGATGAGTGTCCCAATCTTGCTCGCTGGCAAAAAGGGCCTTGATACCTATAACTACCTGCTCCAGAAGGGGATTTTAGCTGTGAATGGAGCAGACTTCTTAGGAGTGGATCCTTCATACGTCAGAATAAGGATTCCAGAAAAAGCGGAGACGTTTATAAAACAGCTGTAAAAATCAAAGAAAAATTTAGGAGAAAGTTTTTCTTAATACTTTCCCTCCTTTTTCTCCTCTCAATTCTCCTTTATTCAATCCTCTCATTCTTTCACCTATTTGTTTGGATTGTGAAGTGCTCAAATGGAAAAATTATGCTAACAGTATCTATTTAATCTAAAGTTACAACTATTAACATTATCTTCCATCCTATGTGGGATTTAACCTCACTAAAGCGGAGATTCTTACGCCCACATACTTGTACCTCTTTTTGAAACTTTTAACTAACCCTTAGGCATCACTCATCATTCCTCCTAATCAACTCTCACATCATTCACCATAAACTCAATCACAAGCCTCGTGAGCCAACACACACCCCAACTTATCCTCACAGTACCTATAAAATTGTCGAAACGCTTAAACCTTGTTATACTTTGCAAAGAAGAAGTAAAATATCAGAGTGGCCGTTACATAGAGTGTTGCAGTGACGTAAAATGGATAGCTGAGAGAGAGTGAGAAAAGTACCCCTCCTATATAATTCCCAAGACCCCTCATAAAAGTTGAGAAAGCCCTTCTAATACCAGCTGCCGTGGCTTTTTCTTCCATTGTAAAGAACCCCATCATAAAGGCATCATTTATAGGCCAAACTATGTTCATGAGAATTGAGCGAATTATGTAAACAAAGGCCGCTAAGAGGAAGAGCTCTAATGATGGAAAAATACCAAAGAGAAAAGCAGCAGTTATTTGGAAGAAAGATATCGTTTTTACCGGCCCAATTTTATTCACGAGCTTTGGAAGAACAAAAGAACCAAAGCCCATCACAAGCTGCTGAGCAAAGAAAACACCACTTATAACAGCCAACGTTTGGCCAAAACGAAGGTTAAAGTAAAGGCTCATATAGGGAATCGTTATACCTGCTCCCAAACCGATCATCGCGGAAGGAAGAGAAAACTTAAGTATTTTCACTACTAACTCCTTTCTCCAATTTATCCGCGGGTTTTTAACTGGGATATCCCTGATTATTGTGAGGATAGGGATTACAACTGCAAACTGAAGAACTGCCAAAGCAACAACAAGCCTATATGCAAGGGAAGTAGTTATACCAAAGTTCTCCATGAGGAAATCCGGAGCAAATCCAGCAATTAAAACCCCCAAGGCATTTAATATTGTCCCCAATCCAAAGCTGATGGAAAAGGCGTGATGTCTCTCTTTCTCCTCAACTTCTTCACTCAGTAATGCATAGAAATTGGGCTGTCTTATACCCATGTTGGCACCAATCAAGAAAAATCCCAGTGCAATCACGTAGAAGTTAAACGCCAAGACCTGAAGTATCCTCCCCAAAAGACCCAAGGAAGCCCCAAGAAGAAGAGTTTTCTTGTAGCCAAGCCTAAGCGATAGTTGTCCTGCAATCAGGAAAAACAATCCACCAACAAATGTTTGAATTGAAAAGAAAATTCCCATCTTATCCATTCCATATCCTAAAGCGCTTAGATAGAACGGCATTATGAATACGGAGAACTGGAGGAATAACTGGCCCGCCCCATTAGCCATTATGAGAAGTTTTGCGTCTCTGTTGTAGCTTCCAAGCATGGTTGAACTATAAATCATAGCGTTTATAAATTTATCGAAATGAAATCCGGAAAGTTTAAATACTCCCTTAAAATGGTTTTACTGGTTAAAATCAGCCAATAAGAGGCCCCATATAGGTCTAATCAGAGGGGCTAAAATAAGCTTTAACCTATTTTGTCACTTCTAATTTCAATTATAACGTTAGCAATTCTTCTAAAATTCTAAAAGCAGTTAACAGAGCCATTATAAGAAATACCACCTTCAGTTTCTTTGACCCAATTTTTACCGCAACTTTTGCTCCCAGCCAAGAACCTATAATCACTGGAACTCCCAGCAGAATACCAAGAGAATAATTAACGCTATCCTGTGATGCATAATTCAAGAATGCAACGAAGTTATTGGCAAAAATAATAACCTTAGCAGTTGCATTTGATTCCAAGATATCCATGTGTAAAAATAAACTAATTGCGGAAATTATTATCAGGGTGGAGGCTATTCCCAAAATCCCTACATAAACCCCTATAATTAGGCCTATTAATGCCTGCCAGAGATTGCCCTTAAGTACTGGAGTGGGTTTCTGTTCTTTCAAAGCAAAATATGTTCCAATTAAGAGAAGAACAAGCACGAGAATTTTGGCAGCCCTATCAGATATGCTGAGTAAAAATGAACTTCCCAGATAAGCACCCACAAGAGAGAACAATGTTAGAGTATTAACTAGCTTTAAGTTTTTTAACACTCCGGCTCTAAAGTATGCCATTGAAGATATCAAAGTTAGAAGCGCTATCACCATCTTTAAAGTCCCAATAGCAACTTTAGTGGGAATATCTAAAAGATTGAGAATGAATAAAGTAACTAAACTCCCTCCACTCATCAAAGAACCTATGAAACCTCCAAAGAGTGCAAGCATTAAGAAAGATGCCCTCTCCACTTAAACTCGCCATTATTTTATTTTGCTGAAAAGATAAAAAGCTTTATATCACTCCCACTAATTCACATAACGCGATGATGAATGAATCCAATGCTGACTGGATGATTGGCCCCAATTGGCTGAGCGTGAGAATTAGAAAATAATGGTGAAGCCGATGGTGAACTACCCCACCCTGAAGGGTGGGGTTTCGTGAGAGTTCATCCAGCATCCCGTTGCCA
>Ga0190363_1001695_pt1 | contig 12983 bp, 10 predicted proteins | sample 48721867_MG_FD_161272 | JGI IMG/M metagenome (GOLD analysis project Ga0190363, IMG submission 161272) | Hydrothermal vent microbial mat bacterial communities from Southern Trench, Guaymas Basin, Mexico - 4872-18-6-7_MG | ecosystem: Environmental > Aquatic > Marine > Hydrothermal vents >...
GTATGGATGATAACTGAACTCATGGAGAATTTTTGTTAGGAAAGTTTCAACTCCCTGTTGGAGCTCCATATTTCCACCCATTTTTAACCAAAGAATGTTTCGTATTTTCGATTTTTGTCATTGTCTTTCCCTTTTTATCCTGAGCTTGAATTTTGCTTTTCCCGTTAGTAAACTAAGGGCCGCTATTTTGGATGCATCTAGAAGTATGGGTTCCTTGAGTTTTATTTCTGCTTCCGCTTTAGTTTCTTCTTCAAGCCCAAGTTTCCTGACTATTTCATTGAACTTCTCCACAAAAAGCCTAGCTATTGCGACATCCATATCAGTTCCGGAGAAACTTGCTTTCTTTCCGAAGTTTATGTCCATATCTAGTTCGGCTTCAACTCCTAGCTTTAAGATTGTGTCCATGGTCTTTTTAAGGCTCAAAAGATTCAACGGAGTTACGCTGACGAGTTTGCCGCCCATGTGGGTTATGTCAATCTTGTCTACAATGGTCTCTATTTCTGGACTTAGTACTCTGAGGGCTACTTGTTCTGTCTTTCGAAGACCGTCAGAAGCTTCTACCTCTACCTTCAAAGTATATTCACCAGGTGTAGTTGGGGCTGTAATGTGCCATTTAGTTTTGAGCGGCAGTCCGCCTTTTTCTACGTCTACATTGCCCATAGTGACTTTTAGTTGAACTTCTTCAGAGTAGTCTCCTACTGGTTCTATGGAGATTGATGCATCAACTTTTTCTCCTGGTTCTACTTCAATTGTTTTGCGTTCGACTTCGATGATGAATCCTCTAGGTATAAGCTTTTCTTTTCGGAGGATGACCCCTTCCTTTAATGTTCTCTCCCAGTCTTTCATCTCCACCAGGTCTTTTAATACGATGGTTTGACCGGCTATTTCGACTTCGTACCATACTTTTTTCGCACCTTCGGGCTCCCTTATTAACCTAGGCTCAGATAAGAGTTTATTTGCTAAGAGTTGGGCTGCGATTTTATATGGTAGAATTATAGACGTGTCTTTAAGTCTCTCTGGTGTTTCTGAGCCGTTTTCAGGACCAACTTTCTTCCAGTAGATTTCATCGTCCTGTTTCACTCCAACTTCCAGGCACTCCACACCTTCGATTATTGCCCTTTCCACAGCCTCTCTGGTGGTGAAGGGGGCGGCCGTGTTTGTGTAGAAGACTTCTAAGATTTTTCTGAACTCATATCGTCTATTTCCTTCAATCAAGTCCCAGTCTAGAATGTTCTTCAGGAATTCCGCAAGGTCCAAGAAAGTGAAGTCTGTTCTCAGTTTTGGACCGCTACGGGGGTCTTTTAGTGCTGCTTCTGTTTGGAGGATTATTGATGTTGATGGTGTTGCGTCAACTTCGCTTACATCGTCTCCCGCTTCGGTTCTGACAGGGTAGGCTACTTTAGTTAGTGCGGTTAGGAGTTGTTGGGTGAGGAGGTTTTCATTATCTTGGATGTAGTCTTCCAGCTTTTTCCTCTGGAGTTTTCTGATTTCCTTATCGGTGTAGTATTCAGCGAGTGTTTCCTTGACTTCCTTTGCCGCCCTTATTTTTGCGGCGTATATCAGCAATGTTTCGAAATCTGCTTCAGGGTCAGGGTAAACTACTGCTATTGTGTTTGCGTAGACCCGTTTGCCCCCGTCGGGGCTCGTGAGTATAATATTTCTAACTTCTTCTGAATCTATGTTGGGTTTCACTAGTACCACAAGCTTCATGGAGGCATTGTCTTTGACTGTGGCTTTACCCCAGATGTCTTCGCCGTATCCCAGAACGATTGTATTGCGCCTAGTGAAGACCTCTCCTTTTTCGGGTGGAGCCTTCTCTTTTGGTTTTTCAACTAGTATTTTTTTGGTGTGTTCTTTCAAAGCGTCATAAAGGCTTATTTTCGGTCCTCTGAGTATTTCTTCGGCCATCTTCTCCACGTATTCTATGACCGATGGATACGGTGTGAACCAGTAACGTCCTTTTTCGGCCGCGAAATGTGGTAGCCTTCTCATCTCTTCTAGTATGGTTTTAATGTCTGGTGGTTGAAGACCTCTTGAAGCGAACGTTTCTGGTTCATATACCATCAGGGCTACTGTTTTTAGGTCTGGGAAGACTTTCAGGGGTTCTTTGAAGGTTTCATATGTGTATGTTTTCAGCAGGATTGCTGTGGCTATGTTCAAGGCCAGCCGCGGCTTGGAGCAGTCCGCGACAGAGCCGAGTTTTCCATCTTCTGAGACTATGTCTCTGTTTACTACGTCCCTGAACTCCTTGTAGCTGTCTGTTAGGATTCGACTTCTTATGTCGCCGTCTCTGAGGTCTATATGCCAGGGCATTATGAACTCTGGGTCTTCTCGTCCTCTGAGGATTCTTCTTACCACTTTTCTGGTTATTCTTATAGCGTCTCTAGTTTTTTGTAGGTCCTTGTTTCTTGTGACTACTTCTCCTAAAACTTCGATGTATTTTGGGTGGAATGGATACGTTTCGACTGCGGTGGCAATTCTACTCGTTTCTTCTGGCGAGAACTGCCAGTCTGACTCCACTCCAAATATTTCTGGCATTTCCCTGTAAGCGCTATACAGTCTATCTTGGGCTCTCCACGCCTCGTCTTCGGGTATCTCACGGAATATCCTCTTCTGCAGAACTTTCACAACATCGCTTGGGGTTACGGGCACGACTATTCTCGTTGTCTCCCTTGTTAGGGTTTTGAGAACTTTCTCGGCGTAGCCTTTGAACATGGGTTCTTCAACCAGGGTTTTTTGACCGGCTGTCATTCTGTATTCTGCATGAATTGAGGCCACTAACACTACGTTTGGTGAGGCCTCTACGGCTCTGGCTAGGTAGTCTAGGAATAGTATGCATTTTTCTCCGTAGTCTTTCAGTCTGGATTTGTACATGTTAAATATGTAGTGTGTTATTTCGTCCATGAGAATCAAGGTCGGTCCTCTTGTCTCTGATAGGATTGCTCTAATGGTTTCCATGGTTGGGGCAGGTGCGTCTTCTCTGTCAAGTTTTCTGATTTTAGCGTAGGCTCCGAGCCTGTATGCCAGTATGCCCCACATAGTCCTTATGGTGAAGCCTTCTGTCTGGTACGGTTCGTCTGGATGTGGCAGTAGTTTTGAGCTGCTGGCGTCCATGACGATTATGTTTACGTCTTTTAGTTCTGCGGTCTTAGCGGCCAATTCTTTGTCTAGGTGTGCGAGGGCTTCTGGGTTTTTGAAAGCATGGTATAGTGTGATGAGTGTGTGCGTTTTTCCTCCTCCGAAGAGTGATGTGAGAAGGAATATTCTCCCCCCTTTTCTCCCTTTCAGCGATTCTGCGACATCTTCTATGAGCTCTTTCATGGATCTTGTTAAGTATGTTCGTCTGAAGAATTCGTTCGGGTCTGCGTAGATTGGGGCTTCTCTTTTTAGGTAGATGTCACAGAGGTTTGGTGCTGCTTTATCGTCTAGTCTGGGCTGGTATAGGTCGTCCCAAACCTTGATTACTCCTTGGGTGGCTAGGGTTTTTATTCCCATTTAATTTTCACCTCCTTTTTTCAAACTCTAATCTTGATGGGAGTGGGGCTAGGTGGCTTACTATTCTTGAGCATAACGTTTTTTCGATGTCGTTTTCCGGAAGGACTTTTGCCATGATTCTGGCCATGGCTAATGCCTCTTTTATGTGTGTTGGGTGTATGGCTTTGAGTTCGTCCAGTTTTCTCCTGAATTCTTCTCTGGAGTGTGCGACGGCGTAGTATTCAAGTATGTGGAGGGCGTCTACTGCGCACCGTATATTGGGCTCCTTTACTCCTACGCCCCTCGCTTCTAGGAGCTCTGCAAGTTTTGACTTTTCTGTCGATGTGGGTTCCACCAGGATGAGTGTTTCTGCTTTGGCTACCTTTGCTCCCGGCTCTTCTTTCGCTCCTCTCAGCATTCTCCAATTTCTTATGGCTGTGTTTAGGTCTAGGGATGTTCCTATGGAGAATATTCTGATGTCTGTGCTCTCTAGGATTTTTCTTTTGGCTCCGCTTAGGGTGAACTTGACCAGGAGATAGAACATGGCTTCTGGGCTTCTGACCTCCTCTTTTATTTCAGCGATTCTTGATAGGGCTTTGGCTAGTCCGAGGAGGGCTGCAGGATAGACGTACTTATCTACGAGCGTTCGGACGTCTATTTTTCCCATGACCCTGACTTCTCGATATTGTGTCGCTTCGGCTAGTGCCGCCGCCAGCGACCCTATTACTAGGTCTCTGCCGACCATGCCTAGGTCTATCAGTTCTCTTGCCCTTTTTGAGGCCTCTTCGACCATTTTGTTATAGAGTGTTGAGGCTTCTGTGACGCCTCCCGTTCCCTTTCTCCAGGTTACGACTATGCTCGTGTCCATGGAGAGTTTTCCTCTCTTTACTACGCTTTGGGCGGATTCCGTGGTGAGTGGGAATGCGTTCGTTATTCTTAGGCCTGCGACTTCCCAGCCTGCCTCTAGTAGGGCTTTCCAGGCGTCTGGGTCTGTGTGGGCGTAGTAGGTGACGAGGAGTCCGTCGTCCTTGAGTTTGGAGGTCATGGTGATGAAGGAGGCGTTTAGGAGGTTTTGGAAGTGTTTGATTCCGTCTTCTCTTTTGGCGTTCGGACTCAGCCTAGGCGGGTTGAGGCTGACTTCGCTTAATGCGTATCTCTCCCACTGTGTGGAGACTTCAACCCAGCTTTCACCTATCTTCTCGAAAAAAGCTTCGGGTATGAATCTGGGCTCAAGTCTTCCATCTTCTACGTCGCTTAGGGCTCTTTTAAGCCATACATAGTAGAAATCGCTAAGCTCAGAGTATGGGACATCATCATAGTAGGGTGGGTCAGTAACTATTAGGTCGAACTTCTCGTCAGAGCTGAGTTTGCTAAGCACAGTAGCGTCGTCGCATAGCACCTTCACATTTGTCTTAGATACGCTTCTATTTCCGGAAGAATCGTTATGAACAGCAGAAACAAGATAAGACAAACCATGAATATTAGTCTTCAAACCTCTTACATAACTACCTGCAAAGTCTATAAATGGTAGTGTTTCGCACCAATTCCATACCATTGCTATACCTCTATAGGTCATTATATTGGCAGGTTTTAGTGCAAGTGGCGAGCCAAAACCTGTAGATGAGGTCCAAGGGGTTGCTAAGGAGGTATGTTCAGCATATCTTGCTAGTGCTATTGCTAGGTATGTTGTTACTGCCTCCGCGTACCTGAAAGCTTCCTCCCTGCTCCAACCCTCCCTTACCCTCTCCTCCTCGACTCTCTTACCAGCCTCACGAATCAGCTTAACAAGCTTAACAAGAACCAAAAGCTGCCTAGGATTGAAAAGTTGATACCAACTTTCAACACCAAGTATCGGTGTTATCCGCCTAACTTCATACTTCGGTATAGGTTCTGTTGGTATGTCTGGGTCTTCCGTCTCCAACAACTTTGCCACTCTCTCCCTAGCTTCCCAAAGCCTTTCGTTATCCTCATCCGCACAAGCAACAAACTCCAAGTTTCTCCCCTCAACCCTAACCTTAACGAGCAGCCTAGGCCTCGCCAGACTTTCATCACCCTCATTATACCTCGACAAAGCATACTTCACGTACCAAACAAGACGCCCAGACTCCCCCTTCTCAGGCTCAATCACATGACGTCCGGTCTCAGGATCAACGAACTTTATAGGCTGATGACAGAGAAGACAGTCGGCCTGCTCTCCTTTGGCATTAACGTTACTCCCAGGAACCCGATACTCTTTCCCACTAACCGAAACCTTACGACCCTCAACCCTAGCACCCCTAACAGCAGTATCGCCAAGCTCCCTGTTCAAGTCAACAATCCTAACCTCAACGCGGTCGCCTACAACCCTAGGCTCCATCCAAGCAAGCCTTGTATACACCTTCACCTTCTTACCTTGTTTCTTCTCCTCCTTAGTAACCCTCGCAAGCCACCAATTCCCAACAAGAGGAGTCCATCTCCCACAATGGGGACACTTAACCTCCCAAGTCCCGATATAAACAGCCACACCGGGCTCATAGAGCTCCTTTACCAAAGGATCCTCCTTAAGCCTCTCCGTAACCCACTCCCCCCAACGTTCCACATCCTCAACAAGCTGAGAACCATACTTCACCGGAAACTCCAAGACAGCCTTGAGGAAGACGTAGGCCGAGGGCACAAGCTCAACAGCCACAGCATCCAAACCAAGCCTCAAAGCCTCCAAAGGTATAGAGCCAAACCCAGCAAAGGGATCCAACAAAGAACCCCTGAAACTCGCTGAAGGCGGAACTCTATGAGGACTCTTCTTCCTGCCAAAACCGATCATATAGAGAAACCTACTCCTACCAAACTTCTCAGGCAACAAAGCACCAGCGACGATAGCCCTAGCCGAAATCAGGGGCTTGCGAGTCCACCAGAAGACCATCTCCCAATAAGGCGGCCTACCACGCCCTTTCTTCTCCTTCCCAGAAGCCTCACTCACCTCCTGAAAGGGAAACCTAGGAGACTCTATGAAACGCCTTCCCCCCTCTACAGCCGTATCACGCCTCCCAGAGAAAGCGTCGAGAGCCTCCGGACGCAAAACACCACTCAACGCCTCTCCCTCCAGAACAAGTGAATCCTACCAGAACTCCTGTACCTAACGTCGGGCATGGTCAAAGCGAGTTCCATCAACGCGTTCTTAGCAGTCTTATGAGAAACACCAACCTTCAAGGCAATCTCGTTCACCGTAGCGGGCTCGTTGGTAAGAGCCTTGTATACCTTCTCCAGAAACCGGCTTGGCACATAATCTAATCTATCGGACAAAACATTTAAGACTTACCACAAAACCCCCACACCCACAGAGCCGCCCTGCACACGAGTGTAGCCAAGTTATTTATATTCAAAGCACCAATCAAAAATGGGTCGGATTTATGTCAGATATTAGGTGCAAAAAGTTACCTGATGGCAGAGTCCTCATAGAAATAGAAGACCTCTGGACAAAATGTCCAGTCACCAGTAAAGAAGACATCAGCAACATCGTCGTAACATGCAAAAAGTCGGCTCTAGATTGCAACAAGTTTGAAGAACGCCTAGGCTATTACATAAAAGAAAAGATAGAGGATAAAAAAAATCGAAATGGAGGTCATCCCAATTGAAATCCTGAAAGGTTGCGTATCTGCCTGTATAAATCTGAGAATAGATGAAGAAGGAAGATATGCTGCACCGGAGGAAGTTGAAGTTAAATGCGTTTCATACAAAGAAGATAGAAGCTGGGGTATGTTTACAAAAGTAAAATTTAATAGAGAAGTTCTGGACAAGTGGAGGGTTGAACGTTTATTAACGAGCAGATGATAAATATATTAACAGAAAGGGTTTTTGACTTTATGAGGGAAAATTTAAACAAAACCTTAGAGTCTCCGAGAAGTCTAGTCTTTAAGAAGGGCAGACGGCCACAAACGTTTAGGATAGTTGAGTTCGACGACACTAAGCAACGTATAAAAATCGAGTTTCAGGAGAGCGGAACCAAACTCCCGCTAGAGTTCTGGAGGTTTGAACTGGCAATCGAATTCCTATCCCAACGGAGAGAGTTCGTCCGGATTGGGGCAAGCCTAGACGCCCAAGACAAAAACAGCTTAGAATGGGTCCTCCAAAAACACGAGAAGGAACTCTACGGCAGGAGAACCGGAACAAAAACCGCACCCCACGTCGGAGATATACTAGTCCTAGCAGGCGTCGCAGAATACGACGAGATTAAGAACCCGAAAACCGGAAGAATGACTCAAGCAATCAGACTAAAAACAGAATAGCCATAACGCCCACAACACCAACTTGCTTAGGACTCTCTCAACAGCCTTAGAATCAAATCGAAATCCTCTCTAGGTATAGACAGCATAGCCCTCCTCAGATACCCCGTCCACCTAGCCTTATTCCTTATGAAACTAAGCTTAGGAACGAGCTCGTCGAACATCAGAGGCTTCTCAGCGACCACGACGGGCTCCAACCTAACCCTAAACGGGTAGACCTCACGACCCCCAGCACCACCCCACGGAAAGATCCTCTCCCTGCTCTCGAACGGCTTGGAGGCAGCCTTGAACACACCCATAACCCTCTTCGGCATGACGTAGAAGACGAGGTAATCCCCCGGCCTAACGGCCTCGATGACACGCCTATACCTCTCAGAGACACCCCACACCTTCTTATCTCTGATGACCTTCCAGTTATCCTCGTTCGTCACACAAAGCCAACAACCCACCATAACCAAACAAAAATTCGCAAAACCACCTTAAAAATTAAGGTTCTAACAGCCCCCTATTCTACCTCACGATTCCGGGATGTGTTGCAACATATAGAAGAGCGGCCGAAGTACGCTTGGCACACTCCCCTCAACTTCCATAATTATTCCTGTAACTATGCTAATTATGCTAATGACACAACTTGTAACAAAAGGCTCTAACCACAAACTCGTGATTACTAATGACAATAACTGACCTACTGAACTTGCTTTGCTTAAACTCTCTAAAAATGAAAGAAGGTCAAGTAGAGAAAACAGAAAAGAGATATAATGGATGATAGCAACTAATGTTTTTACAAAATATTTAATCATCCCCCCTACTACACCGTCCATAACTCCATTCTGCATATATAATGAACCGTACTATTTAAATTTTTTCATATGCTCTGCACTTATAAAAGCGCCTCTGCCTTAAAAGCTTTCATCCCTCTATTCATTAAATTTTCGATAATCTTCCATTCATCACGCATTCTCTTTGAATGACGAAGGGAAACCTCCTCGAAGAATGCGTACAACTTACTGTTTGGCATGCGCTTAACCCCGCTCGCAGGAAAGCCCCACTCTACGAGGGATATGATAAAGTTTAGGGCGAAGTGATCCATCCACTCTTTATCTTCCTCGCTAGGCGACCAGTAAACCTCAAACCGCAACACCTCGACATCCCACGGGTCGCTTGACTCTCCTACAAAGTATGGGGCGTGAATCATGGGTAAAGCGTAAGGTCGTGGCGGGCTCTGTAAAGAGAGTTCAGCGGCTATTCTGAGGCAACCATAGGCGTATTCGCTAAGCTTGCTTTCAATGAAGTCCCACTCCGCGAATATCGGATAATCGTAAATACCCGAATACTTCGATATGCACTCCCTCAACTCGTCAATTCTATTCCTTACTTCAGAAACGGTCGAGGGGGGCCAGCCAGCGAAAAACTGAACTAACCCCATGAACGTCAATGCATAAGTCCTCCGCACAAGCCCTCCCTTAAACGGCTTCTCCCCAACCACTTTAACAAACCTGAGACCTCTCAAGCCACCCACACCCTCCACTATCTTGTGAACGGTAGACGGCGAAAGCCCGGTGCCCCTAGCAACCTCATAACAAGTAGAACCCGGATTCAAGGCTAAGAACCGTAGCACAGCAAACCTGTTTACCGCCCTATCCCGCCTCAAGACCCCCGCCTCCTCCAATTATGATGAGTAATAATCACATTTATAAGTTACGTTGAGAATAAGATACACGTTGAAATTATGGTGTATGTTGGGGTGTGGCCGAATGTCGGTAAGGACTGAGGAAACGGGGGCCATGGCCGGGCTTAACGACGCATACGTGTACGCAACTAAATACGTAAGGATGGGGCTGTCTGTTATCCCACTACTGCAACGTGATAAAAAGCCAGCCATAGCGTGGAGGGTGTACCAGAGGAGATTACCGAACGAGAGGGAGCTCCAGGAATGGTTTAGAAAGGGCGATGCTGGCGTCGGGATAGTCTGCGGCCATGTGAGCGGCGGATTCACGGTGCTCGACTTCGACTCCAAAGACAGCTTCAAGAAGTTCTTCCCAAAGTGGACAGAGCTCCTAAACGCAACCCCGGTGGTCGAAACTTCGAGAGGCCTACATGTGTGGCTTAGGTCGAACAAGCCCTGCCGATCCTTCAAGATCCCAGAGCTTCAGCTGGACGTGAAGGGGGAGGGCGGGTTCGTGGTCGCACCACCGTCAATCCACCCCAGCGGACACGTCTACCGCTTCCTGAACCCCAACGTGTTCGAGGAGGGACACATTCTTCTGGTCGAGGACGTCAAGGAGGATGTTTGGAGACGGGCCGAACAGCTAGGAGTGAAAAGGGTCTACGACCTATCAGACTTGGAGCTCCGACTGGAGCCGCCGAAGATCGAGGGGCTGCCTCCATGCATGGTAAGAATAGCGTCGGGCGTTGAGGAAGGCTTCAGAAACGAAGCTGGCTTCGCATACGCAGCCTTCCTCCACAGCTGGCTCAAGCTAAATCCGGAAGAAGTTTACAGCGCTGTTGTGGACTATGCAGAGAAGTGTAGGCCGCCGCTACCCAAAGCCGAAGTCAAAAACATCGTTAAAAGCGTCCGGGAGAAGCGCTACATCATTACGTGCAAAAACTACCGGCTTAGACGTTTCTGCGACCCCCTAGCACAGCTAACCTGTCCGCTGAAAGGTAAGCTGGTCATAGTCGGGGGTGAGGAAGGCTGACTAGGCCTATCATAGTCGAGGTAGACGAAAACACTAAGTTCGTGGCTATAAGGGAGGGAAAAGGCAAGTACACGGTGTTTGTGGCCGATGCAGCCGGCCGATTAAAGACGATGCTCCATAAAGGCGTAAGGGTGGACCAGCTTCTCAGCGCAAGAAGCCTCAAAGACATCCGTGAGGCCCTAGGAGACAGGGTGGTCGAAGCCGTCAAGGCACTCCAGAAGGAGGAACTTGGAGACTTTTTGAAAAGAGTCGTCTCTGGCAGACTGGCGAAGATAGTCTACACACCCTTCGTGGAACTTTCGGACGGACGTCTGGCGGAGGAGTGCTATGACCCGGAGGCCGACGAGGTTTACTACGCCGTCTATAACCCCGAGACTGGGCAGGTCGAGAAGGTGGGCGAAGTCTACGACGAGAAGAGGGGCACAGTCTACCGCCCGGTCTACACCGAGGAGCTCCCAGCCCGCCAGGTCCTGCTGCCAAGCTGGCCGGAAGAGTATGGAAGCGACGAGGAGCTCGACCGGGAGATCGAGGCGCATTTGGACAGGTGGCATGAGCAGCTAGACCGAACTGAGCGCCTCCTCGACATAGCCTATGTAAAGCTCACCTACATCCATGACCTTCTCCCAGCGGTACCCTACAGACGCATCCTAGGGCCCTGGGGTCGCGGAAAGACGGCGTACATCGAGACGATAGGCTATGTCTGCTATCGCCCCATGCTCCTGGCCGGATGCGACACCGAAGCTGCGATACGCAAAACCTTCGACGTGTGGAGAGGAACGGCGATAATCGACGAGGCCGACTTCAAGAACTCGACGCTCTACGCGACTATAATTAAAATCCTCTGCATCGGGGATCGTAGGAGCACCGGATGGTACAAGAAGTGCGACAAGGATGACCCGGAAAAGCTCATAATGTCCTGTGTCTACGGGCCGAAGATACTTGCAACGAGAGCGCGCTTCCAAGACACCGCTCTCGAAAGCCGCTGCCTAACGTTCATAGCCCGCGAGTGCGTCGGGAAGGTCCCGCTGTTCAGAGCCGAGAACTTCATGCGGGAGTCGCTCAAACTCAGAAACAAGCTTCTGATGTGGCGCTTCAGAAACTACCGTAGAGTTAAGGAGGCCATCAAGCGTATAGAGGGTACGGAGATATTCGAGGAGGTCTACGGCGAGAAGGCGGAGGGCCTCCACCCGAGAATCAAGCAGGTCTTCCTACCGCTCGCCCTGATAGCCCCCGAACACAGGAAAGAGTTCTACGAGAGGGCCGTTGAAGCCTACCTAACCCTTCAGAGTCTAGACGAGGACGAACAGCTCGAAAGGCAGGTGTTCGAAGCGATAGCCGAGATAGCCTCAGAGGTGTCTCAGCTGAGGCTCGGGGGTGAACATGGTGAACTTGGTGAACATCCTGTGCGGACAGAGGGGGTTTTGAGGATACCCCTCTCAGACCTGTCTAGACGGCTTGTGGGCGAGGACGCCGACCGCGGCGAGGTCACGGGCATGAGCAAGCGTGTAAAGCGCATATTGACGGATAGGTTCGGGCTGCAGGTGGAGACGGGTAGGGCTAGGAAGAGGTACGTGCTCGTGCCACCCGAGTTCCTGAGGAAAACAGGGGCTCTTCACATAGAACGTTCACCACGTTCACCATGTTCACCACCCGCCAAGCAAGCCGGCGATGTCAAGATCACCGAGCTACCTGAGCCATACATAGGCCGCTGCGCCTGGTGTGGAAGGGAGACGGAGCTCAGGTACAACATAGCGTGCGGCGACTTATCGGGCCACGCCTGCCAGAGGTGCAGAGACGAAATCGCCGGAGGGGTGGAGGGTGGAAGAGAGGGTGTTTAAAGTCCGTAGCGGCGAGATGGAGGTCATAGTAGCAGCGGCCAGTTTCGCCGAGGCTGCCGCGAAGGCCATTGTGAGGGCACCGCCGAGATGCGCCCTCAGCATCTTCACCTCCGTCAGCGACGGAGAGGAGACCGTCTACTTCAGGACAATGCCGCTGATGCTGGCGTTCAACAAAGTCAGCGCAGTGGCTGCGTGGAAGCATGCAAAACAAATCGTCAAAGACTTCGGCTTGGAGTTCAGCGCTGAGGAGTTATTCCTCGACTGGGTAAGGGCGGCTGAGAGGTGGAAGAAGAGGCAGGAGGCGGGTGAGCTACGCACCGCTTAAGTGAAGGAAGATACGTCAACAGCCCGAGCTCCGAGCACTCGATTCGGAGGCATGTCATGGAGCTCCTGGAAGAGGCTCTCAGAGAAGATGACATAGAGAAGGCTCTGGCCAAGTTCGCGGCCGCCTGGCTCATAGCCAGAGTTAGGGAGGCGTTAAGCCAGGAGCGGAGAAACAAGTAGGATGTGAGTTCGGGTCTTAATTTTGAGTTAGCTAGTTCAAACATTTGTTCAGACGGCGGGAGGCGGCGTGCCCGCCCTAACGCTCCCATCCCGAGTCCACGGGCATCATGGCCTCGGGCGGGTCTTACACGCCGATAAAACCTTCACAAACTGTAAAAATTTAATTTTTCTGGTATACCCGAAAATTTTAGACAATAAAGGGGTTAAGC
>Ga0190363_1001696_pt1 | contig 12976 bp, 10 predicted proteins | sample 48721867_MG_FD_161272 | JGI IMG/M metagenome (GOLD analysis project Ga0190363, IMG submission 161272) | Hydrothermal vent microbial mat bacterial communities from Southern Trench, Guaymas Basin, Mexico - 4872-18-6-7_MG | ecosystem: Environmental > Aquatic > Marine > Hydrothermal vents >...
AGTGTATCGGCGCCGCTGGGCTGTGCTAGGCTCCTTCTGCTTGGTCTTCTTCACCGCCCAGCTCCTGTGGATAGAGTTTGCAACGATCCCTAGAACAGTGGCGTTCGCCTACGGCCCATTCGCTGACCAAGGACTAATCGCCCTTCTAACCATTGAAGGCCCGATCGTGTCAACCATACTCTCCTTCCCATGTGGAGCCGTAATCGACAAGTGGGGGTGGAAGAAACCCGTCGGCGTGACTGCGGCCTCTCTCGCGGTTATAGGGGTGCTGAGGGCGTTCGCGCCAGATCTAGTAACGCTCCTGATCAGCCAGATACTAATAACAACAGTAGGACTCTTCACATTCGATGCAATATCGAAGCTCACAACCCAGTGGTTCCCGTTTAGTGAGGGGGCAACCGCTCAGGGAATAGGAACTCTCTCAAGCTTCCTCGGCTTAATGGTCCCCCTATTCCTCTCCCCAGTCCTAGTAAACGTGTTCGGCAACCCTCTCCTTGACCCACGTGGAAGCCTGAGAGACCTAAGCCTCGCCTACGGTGTGTTCGCAGTGATAGTCGCCATAATATTCTTCGCTGTCGCTGAGGAGAAGCCTCCGAAGCCACCTGAACCAAGAGTTAAAGAGGAAGAAGTTCCAATAAGGCAAGGCTTCTCCAAAATACTAAGAGTTAGACAGTTTCAAATTCTCTCAATACTATTCTTTGGAGGCTTCTGGGTGTACCTTGGATTAACAACGTGGATCGAAATGATAGTTTCATCTAATGCTCCAGCGCTCGAAAAAGCCTTGGAAATATACTTGGCTCAAGCATATCCATGGCTCCTACCGTTCATCATCTCTCAGTCGCAGATTCAGGGTGGAACCGTCGGCGCACTAATAACCCTCGGCGGGATCATCGGATGCATCATCTTACCGTCACTCTCCGACAAGGTAAATCGGAGGAAACCGTTTATAATAGTCTCCGTGGCAACGGTTCCACCACTCGTATACCTTATAGGAACAACAAGCGGGCTCGTAACGGCTGTAGCCGCCTTCCTTCTAGGGTTCTTCCTGCTAGCATGCCTTCCAATATCCTTCGAAATCGCAATGGAAACAAGGGAGATAGGGCCGAAGCTGGCGGGCTTAGCGGTTGGAGGACTATACACCTTCGGCAACCTAGGCGGATCGGTAGGCCCATTAGTGGTTGAGTCGCTTGAAACATCATCCATACCATACTTGATGTCGCAGCTTTACTACTGGCAATGCTACATAGCCATGATAAGCCAGGCATGGTGGCTCAGCATGATCCCGACAGCCCCCCTAGCCTTCCCCGGAGCCTTCCTCACCGCCATAATAGCAACCGTGATCATAGGCGTAATAGTCTTCGTGGCATCCTTCCTACTGAAAGATACCCATGCTGAATCACAAACATGAAAAGCAGTAAGTCAACATTCATTCATCAATCATTCTTCTTCTCTTTTTCCCCTTTGCCAAAGGGGAATGAACTTGACTACAAGAAGAGATTGAAAATTAATAGGCGTGAATCACTATCTTCACATCGTCATTAACTGTAAGGTTCCTCCTAACATGGAGCTCAGTAAGCTCCTGCTACAAGCAGCCCCTATCTGGCTTATATGAGAGCTAATTTTTCATGGTTCAACTCCTCCTCTAAGCCAAATACTTTCTCCTTCTGTTTCAGCATGAACCTGCCTCATTTAGGCAGTCCTCCTCTACGAGGTTCCTTCCAGTTTTTGGCTGCTGTTTGAAAGTTAGTAGAAAGCGGGAGAAGTACATCTGAAGAGAAGACTGTTCCTCTCCGTAATGACCTTCAAGGGATGATGGGAAAATTGCATTGCTTCGTGCAGCAAGGCAAAACTCGTAATTTATATATTCTTCTTCTTTCTCTTTATAGGTTAATTACGGGTAGTTGGTATGGTAACAATGCTCGTTGGGTATATGCTGCTTGACAGTGGCGGGACCCCTCTAGTTACAAGTAGCATTGTGGACGTGTTGGGGAACCAGGAGGTGTTGTTTGCCGGGGCGATGACCGCCATTAACAGCGTAGTTGCAGAAGTCACGAAGACGAAAGTTAAGTATGTAAGAACCGAAAAATATCATTTATATTTCGCCTATTCCAGCGACCTAATTCTTGTGCTTATATCTGACCATGAGGATTCAAGGTTGCATCAGCTTGCTGACATGGTGCTTAATGAAGTGTTAAGAACAGTTGATGATCCCTCGAAGCTCATATACGACTTCGAGGCAAAGAGGGTTATAAACGGGATTATTAAGAAAGTTATCGTTGAGTATTTACCATCGGTTTCTAACCTTACCAGGATAGCTGAAATGATAATTGCGTCCGTTAACAGCGTCGGGAAAGGGAGGAATATAGGGCTGGGGAAAATACTGTTTCTTCCTAGAGAGCTGGAGCCTACACCAGTTAGCGTGAAGCCATCCACGGGAAAGGTGCGCGTCGAAGGGCTTATCGAGTCCTTTTTAAAAGGGAATTTCGAGCGGGTCGTTAAGGATGCCCCTGCACTCTTCGAGTCTGACCATGCAAGAATTCTCTATGCGAAGGCAGCGTTGAAGCTTAACTCCTTTTCGCCTGAAGTAAAGGCTCCACCCCTAAGCCAGGTATACTCGGTAATACTTAGTGTGGAGGATGGGTTGGCGAAGGAGCTCCTAATGGCCGAGCTAAGAAGGTTTCTGGAGCCTGGAACATATTATGAGAAGGAGGGCGTGGTCGAGGATAACCTTTTCAGAATCAGCGAGAAATTTAAAGAACACGGAAACCATGGAACCATTTACATGGCTTTAACCATGCCGACAGGGAAAGCCGAGCTTCTAGAGCTGGCTGAGCTACTCATGGGGGACCAATACCCATATTTTAAACGCGTCCTAAAGACCTCTCCTTCCTTCATGAAGGCATCTATTCTGAGATCGGAGGGGTTTGCCGAGTGGAATGTTGCTATCGGTAACATAAAATATGAGTTGAGCAATGTGCCGTCCAACCTCGCGGAAGTCGCATACAACTACCTTATAGCATTACAGTTTGTCTTACTGAACAACCTCATGGAAAAAGATATGGATCTCGAGTCAGGCCGTAAAATCCTTAATGAGAACCTTGCATATGTGGAGAAGTGGTATGGCTCTCTGAAGAAGCTGTCCAAGCGTGTTCCCAACGACATACTGGCTGCAAACTATTGGTTTACATACAACGCCTTAACCAGCTTGCTTTTACTCGCCATCCCAGTGGAGGAAGCGAGAAAACTCGTCCCAACATACGGGAAGAAGGTCGTCGACGTGGTGAAGTGGCTCTTAAACGTAGCAAAGGAGAACAGGATATCAGTAGACATGTATGTCATGTCGATGATGGGCATGCTAGCAGCATATTCGCGTCTATCATTCTTCACGGGGAAATCGATCCCCGACCTGCCTTACTACGTTAAGCAGATAGTCACCCCAGAGCTGGAACGCATAGGGAAAAGCTCCCTCCACCATTACCTCCACGTCAGAGTGGATGTGCTCGAAGCCCTAGGATACCTAGCTAACTTCATCACCATAGATTCTGTGAGGAGAAAACTGCTCGAAGAGGTGGCCGTAAACCTAGAGGAAACATATAGAACATCTAGGTACATACCAATAGTGTCCACGCTAGCAGCATTAAACGCCATAAAATTCTACACCCTCTGCGGGACGGAAAACGCAAAAGAAAGGGCAAGGAAGATAGCAGAAGAAACATCCAGCATCAACGACTTTTTCACATCACTCACCATAAAATGTACGGAAATAAATGAGGTGCCAAAAGAAACTCCCACCCCCTATGACATATTCATATAACTTATGTTAGAGCGACTAAGCCTAACCATTGAAAACCGAAGAAAATACCAACGTGGTATTAAAAAATAAAAAAGAAAAAAATTTTTAATTTTAGTGTCATCTAATTTAAGTTTCGTTGTAGGTGAAGAATTATGGAAGTGAAGAGCTACCTTGCGTTTTTCACCATACTCTCCCTTGTTTTCATGGCTGTGTACGCTGCCTACACTATTCCGGCACAGACGAGTCTTGGAGGCGTTCCATACTTTGTGAACACCAGGGTATGGGCTTCGCTTTTTGCTTACGGTGCAATGACCGTAGCCGCGGCGATCCTGACTTTGCTTGCCTATAGGGCGTCAAGGCCCCTGATAGGAGTTGGGAGACGTGTAATGGACTACTTCACCTTGGCCTTCGCCTTCTACACGCTGAGCGTCACAACGATGACCACGGGATTAAGCTTCTTTGTGGTTTTTGGCGTATCATTTAACCCAACGACTTGGTATGGCTTCATTTACCCGTGCTGCCTGCCAGTAGCCATGATGTTCTCAGGCATTGCACCATACTTCATGCTCAAATTCAGCCATTTAATGTCTGAGCAGGAGGAGCCGAGCGCAAAAAGGGAAGCATCCGTACTCGTACCGTTGGCTGCGCTTCTAACCCTACTGACATCCCCGCAAAACTGGTTTGGGTGTTATGCTCCAAGACTCAGCCTCCTAGACATGCAGCTAAAACCGTACCTACTCGGAACCCTAGACCCGTTTTTCAACTTGGGCGTCGACATATACCCTGACTTAAGGCCCTTCTCGAACGGTTTACTCCTTGTAGTTAACTTCATTGCAATAGTACAAATACTCGTGTTCTTACGCTATAGAATAAGAAGAGAAGCGGAGCCGCTTAGAGCCGCTAGGCTTAAAACGGTAAGTTACGGATTTATGATGATCCTCGGATTTTTCGTGTGTTACACCCTCGACGCCGTGATAGGAGGACCCTACTCTGTGCTAATGTTCATAGGGTTTGTCTTCATCTTACTGGCATTGATACTCATGTACCTCGGAACGGTGACACCTAAATGGTACATATCACGCCTCCAGAAATGATATGAGCTCCCCGTCTATGCGCTAGCAGGCCGGCACCCACCCTCATATCCAAGTAAAACTGGAAGTGCCGTTTGTTCATCCTTTGCAGCGACAGGTGGGCAAATAGGGAGAGAAGCGTCTTACACCTACAGCAATCAATCCCCCGTAAACTTTTAAGAACGTAGAATCGAGATGCAATGCGTCTGAGGTGGCTTGTCATGAATGCTGTCCCGGGACCTCTGCATCTATATCTTGTGAAGAATCTTAGGGGTGTGATTTACTTTTCAAAAGATGTCTCTCCGGAAGCCGAGCTTAACTGGCTTAAGAGGAGGTTCAGGTACAGGGAGCTTGGGGTCTCCGAGGCTTTAGGGGTTAAGCTAGGCTGGAGGAAAATAGTAATCTTACCAAAGGTTGATGGGAACCCTGTTTTAGACTCGCTTCTTCAAGCATCAAGGTTCGTCTGCCCATTAATAGTTCTGAAAGAGGAAAGTCTTAGGGACTTCGACGACGCCGTAGTTGTCAGCCTTAAAACGCTAGAGGAGCTTGGAGACAAGGAGCTGAAGTTCAACCTAAGGCTGGTGAACTACTCGATCACGGACTTCTACTTGAAGTCCATAGAGCTAGCGGAACGGTCTGACATGGAGGGGAGGAGAAGGCTTGCCGAGGAAGACCTCAAAAGGTTCTGGAGAGTTAAATCGGACACCACGGGGAAAACGTTAATCGCCTACATCGACCCCCTCCTGATTAAAAAAGATATACGCGACCCCACGCAAACGAGCATAATCCCATGCTTAATCCTTGACCTAAGCTGAACCAGCCATCTAACATAAAAAGCTCGATGAAACGTTTCAAATCTTTAAGGTGCTTCCTCCTATAACCTTAGCTTTTAAAAGCAAATTCCGCCGCGTAAACGTAGAGTCCGCAGCTCACCCTCTAACCCCCTCCTCTTAACAATGCAACCTGCTTTTAACCGGCTTCGCAACAACCCCTTTCCAACGGGCAATACACCTAACCTGTGTCTTCCTCTAAGGGTAATCTTTAAGCTGGCTCCTAGCTAATCCCTAGCCGCGCACTAAGGACGTCAAACAGGATCTTCTTGAAGTCGTTGCTGTGCATGGACCCCTCAGCTATCATTATGCTGAGGGCTTCACTTCCAGTAAGTGCCGGCTCATCCCTTTTCCCTTAGCCCATAAAGCCTCCCTTAATCCAGCTTTCTATCTCCTCCTTAACCTTCACAGCCTCGGTTATTCTCTCATCGGTCACCTCAACCCCGAAGAAGGCTTCTACACCATCCTTAAGCCCTCCACTTCTTCCTTGAAGTACTTGATAGCGCTCTTATTGACCACGTGTGGAACCTTTAAGTAATGGAAAACTTCGGCTTCTTAACATAGTTCCAATTTTCAAACATGCCCCTCATGTGGTCGCATCCATTCGTCTCCATTACGCCGTCAAGGAAGTCATACTCCCCCCTTAATGCCAAATCTAAGCAGGATCTACAAAATGCACAGTTGAACCTTGAAAGGTAAGCGTCAGCCCTCGCCGCCTCCCTCTCGCCTAAGCCCTTAATCCTGTATGGAAGCATGCCTGCAGCCTCAATGATCTCCCTCGTGGTCGCAACGCAAGCATAACCAATAACCTTTCCTCCCTTATTCTTCCACCCTCTAACGTACTCGTTCTCAATGGAGGAGAGGAACTTGTAAACTTCCTCCAATCAGCTCACCACCCTCCCCAGAGACCCTCCTTCAAAGCAGCAATTCCCATTCAGAACAGGGTGCATCTCCGTGACAACTTTCCTTCGTTAACTTCTAAGAATTCACCTAAAAGGTAAAAGTGAATAATAAACATGAATAATAAACATTATCTCTAAAACCATCATTCCAGCGAAGGCGTGATGGTAACTTTTCCAGGCAACACCCACATCATGTTCATTTTCCCATGCACTCTGCAACGTTAAACCCTTTATGAACCCGCATTTACCAGTTACCAGTTTAAGAAGCACTTCATGGTCCACTATAAAAAAAGGAGGGGTTGTGTTTTCACCACCATTTTAGCTCTTGCCCTTTAGCAGCCCTCCAGGCAACGTAAATCACGGTCAGTACCACCGCTCCAACAGCTAGTAACGCCGCGCCATAGAATAACCCTGCCGCAAATCCTGCTAAGAACCCGTCTGAGAGTGATGAAAGCCATATTGCCGTTAAGAGAACAGGTACTACAAGTATGGCTAAGTATGCTGCTGCCATCCACTTCTGCGACGCCGCCACCTCAACTTCCCTCGCTTCCTCCGGCATTTCAACGATCTTCAGGAAGAACGGGACGGTCAGCAGTGCTAAACGTGAGCTTGCCGCCTCGTTCAGTATGTCATAGAGGTGGGATATCATCGAACCCTCAAAGTTCGCCGGGAGAAGCCAGAACTCCACCGGAGCCTTCACCCCCATCCAAGACAGCCAGGGGATCCAGGGTAGCCCCTTCACTATCCACATGTACGTGAACAGAAGCGATATCGGCGAGGTCCAGGCACCTGCCCCTATGACTGGGATAGCTACTAAGCGTCCATAGGCCCACGGCTGCTGCATGCAGAAAAGCGTTATGTAAAATGCGAACGCCGTGTAATGGAATGCGGCGAACTTCCAGTATTTCGGGCTTTGCCCGTTAAGCTTGGCAAGAACCAGAAATCCTATGATGGTCATCGACGTAACCGCTCCAACGCTTCCCGGGCTGAAAAGCCACCTTATACTGACGGCATGGTTCCAAACAACCCATGATAGCACGTGTCCTAGTGGGGGTATCCCTAGTATTTGCATGAAAAATGGTATGCCATTAGCCGCCATGATCTTCAGCGCCTGCTCCTGAAACATTAGGGCTGCTATGGTTAAGAGTGGCAGCGCCGCCTTCCTGTATTTCCCTGCGACAGCGTATTTAGCAAACAGGTAGGAGAGAACCGTCGGGACACCACCCTCCCTGATGGCCAGTATCAACGAAGGGATCGGGTATGAAACGGTAATTCCTCCAAGCAGCTGTATGGGAATTGTTATCCAGCGGAACCCCATAGCAGCCATGCCAACCTCGGCTACCGCCCAAACACTATAGCCATAAATGAATATCCAAAGAGGATTCCTATCGCCCTTCCTCCAGAAGTAGGCTATGATTACCACTCCAACTATCCCTAGTATGAGCTCGCCCGTGAGGAAGCCACCGTTAATTATGAGAACCATAAGAAGCTGATTGAGAAACTTGTCTATCATGCTTCCCTCCACCAACACCATTAGATGAAGTCATTGATGTAAAATTTATTAAATCATAAATATAAAATATATGGATACAAAAACTCTTTAAATATTACTTTCCTCAGGAGGGCTAATGTATGGTTCTCTTAGAGGAATCTGAGGTTAGAAGGATCCATAGTGAGCTTGCTGAAATAGTTGGCTCAGAGTACGTGTCTTCACGCGTCGAGGAGTGCTTCCTGTACCACATGGACTTCGTGACGGCTGAGGAGCCGGGGCGATGCGACTTCGTGGTCATGCCGAGGACTGCCGAGGAAGTCCGGGATATAGTGCTCCTCGCCAACAGGAGGCGCCTCCCGGTCGTACCTTGGGTTTCAGGGATAAACATAGGCGGAATATGTAACCCCCTCCAAGGGGGAATAGTGGTGGATTTAAGAAGGATGAACAATGTGCTAGAAGTCAACGAGGACGATATGTACGCCGTCGTCGAGGGAGGGATAACGTGGGGCGACCTAGAAGGATACTTGGAGCGCCACCACCCAGACCTTAGAGCCGGAATAACGTGGTCACCTCCTGGAACAGGAGTCGTCCCATCATACCTGTGCTACGGCATGCTTAACCTGAGTATGCTTGGAGGAACCGGATCAGAGTTTCTGAACGGGGTGGAAGTCGTCCTCCCAACAGGAAGAATCATTAGAACTGGAACCGGGATGGTTTCACCCTACTGGTACGGGAGAGCTCCTCTACCAGACATCACGGGGCTCTTCGTGGGGTGGGAGGGCACGACAGGCATAGTGACGAAGGCGTCCATAAAGCTCTGGCCAAACCTTCCTAGGAGAGACTTCGTCATAGTAGCTGACACCGTTGAGAGGGGTGTAAACGTGTTCAAGGCGCTTGTAAGGGCAGGGCTGGGGATAGTTGACATGTGCTGCCTCAACTACACATGGGCCGCTGCAGCTCAGGGATACGAGGAAAAGGATGACATGCCTTTCGAACCTGAAAAGGTGGGCTTACCCGATTTCAACGGACTGGTCACCCTAACTGCTTACACAGAGAAGGAGATGGAGGCCAAGGTGGAGGCGCTCACCGAGATAGCCGCAAAGCACGGTGCAACAGCAGTCCCCTTCGAGGACGCAGTAACCCTCTTCCCCGAAAACGCCAGAGGAGAGTTCCTGACGTTTCAGTCCCCTCCAATACACTTCTACTGCACTTGGCACTTTAAACGTGGGGGAGGAGGGGAATGGGTTGGATGCTACATCTCCTCAAGGCACATAGCAGAGTACTACAAGATCGCCAGGGAGGTAGCTAAAAAGTACGGTAAGCACGCGTCATTCTATAGCAGGGCGCTCTTTGGCGGCCACCACTGGGTTGCCAGGGTTAACATCGCGTTTAACAAAAACGACCCTGAAGACGTGGAGAAGACGCGCAGGTGCCTTATGGAGATCGACGAGGCAGTCAGACGCCTCGAAAGCCCGGTAAGGTATAAGGCACCCCCGTGGGCGTGGGAGCGGAACCTAGCTAAGGCAAGTAAGGATTCCGTTGAGTTCATAAAGGAGCTTAGAAGGTTCCTCGACCCCAACGGGATAATGAACCCAGGTCATGGACCCTAAAGGAGGCACTTCCATGTCTGAAAAGGTTAGGAGAATGCTCCGCGAGTCAATGCAAGTTCTCCTACCCGGGAAAGGAATAACGCATAAACTCTCTGTTCCAGAGCAGAAGACGTTAAGCCGCTTTGAGGACCTAAAGTACTACTCTGACCTCTTCTACCTGTGCGGCAAGTGTGGAACCTGCCGCTACGTTTTCCAAGACGCCTACTGGATGAGGACCTGCCCGAGCGGGGAGCTAAGGAAGTTCGAGTCATACTACCTAGGAGGTAAAAACCTTCTCTTATGGGGGCTGTCTACTGGAAAGCTTAAGTGGAGTGAAAGCTTAGCTGAAATATTCTTCCACTGCACCCTATGCGGGAACTGCGTTCAGCAGTGCCAGATACCCGAGATCCACCATTACGCTTTAGAGTGGCTTCAAGCGGTCAGGGAAGAAGCCGTTAAGAACGGGTACGGGATGCCAAAGCACCTACAGTTTGGACGGTACGTTGAAGAGAAACATAACCCTTATGGTGAACCGCACGAGGAGCGCGTAAGCTGGCTGAAGAACGAAAAGCTACCGGAAAAAGCTGAAGTAGTATACTTTGTGGGTTGCACCTCCTCGTACAGGAGGAGGAACATAGCTGAAGCAACGTGGGCCATCCTCAAGGCTGCCAACGTCGACGTGACCATAGCAAGTGATGAATGGTGCTGTGGATCCCCCCTCGTCTGGACTGGTCAGGCGGACATCGCTAGAAAATGTGCTGAGCACAATATTAACGAGATAGAGAAGACCGGAGCCGAGAAGGTTGTGACGTCCTGTGCGGGATGCTACAGAATGCTAAAAGAGGTCTACCGAGAGAAGTTTAAGCTCGACTACGGGTTTGAAGTCATCCACTCTCCAGCGTACGCTCTTGAACTGATAGAGGAAGGACTAATAAAGCTGAATGGAGGCGAGCCATTAAAGGTGACGTACCATGACCCATGCCACATTGGACGCCACATGGGCGTTTACGAGGAGCCAAGACGTCTCATAGAGAAGATCCCGGGTGTGGAGCTCGTGGAGATGCCTAGAAACAGGTGGAACGCTTGGTGCTGCGGAGCCGGGGCCGGCGTCAGGTCAGCCTTCCCCGAGCTATCATCGTTCGCAGCTAATGAAAGAATTAGGGAGGCTGAAGGGACCGAGGCCCAAATGCTCACGTCGGCATGTCCCTTCTGCAACAGGAACCTAGACGACGCCGCTAAAGCGTCAGGCTCGCGGCTTAAAGTGGTAGACCTGATGGAGCTGCTAGCGTCCCGCCTTCAAAGATAAACCGATCAAACCTTTTTACACCCTGAAAAATTTAATGCTAGCTTTGCCTAAAATTTAAGTTGATATGAAGCTGAGGGAGACTGGTGAAAATGGCTGGTGAAATATCGACTGTTAGCGTGGTTGGAGCTGGATTTATGGGGAGGCAGATCGCGGCTTGGGCGGCCATCCACGGCTACAGGGTGCGTGTCTACGACATAAGCCCGGAGGCGCTGGAGAACGCGAAGGAGTACATATCCCAGTTCATCAACCTTTACTACATGCAGGAGGGGGTTGAGGGAAATCCCGAGGAGGATAAAAGCAGGGTTACGTATCACGGCAGCTTACCGGAGGCCGTGGCTGACGCCGACCTTGTCATCGAAGCGGTGCCTGAAAAGCTTGAGCTGAAGAAGGAGGTCTTCGCCCAGATCGACAAGGCAGCCCCACCCCATGCAATCATAGCAACCAACAGCTCCTCAATTCCCGTTTCAAAGATAGAAGACGCTGTTAAGCGCAAAGACAAGGTTTTAAACATCCACTTCTACGCTCCAATCCCGGACAGGCCCATGGCCGACATAATGAGGGGAAGCAAGACCAGCGACGAGACCTTCGAGAAGGGAAAGGAGTGGATTGAAAGTATCGACTGCGTACCTCTCGTCGTGAAGAAGGAATGCTTAGGCTTCGTGTTCAACAGGGTGTGGAGGGCAATAAAGAAGGAGGCGTTGAAGATCTGGGCTGGCGGGTACGCTGACTTCAGGGATGTCGACAGGGCTTGGATGATCTTCACGGGAATGAAGATGGGGCCTTTCGCAATGATGGACGGCGTAGGCTTGGACGTAGTCTATGACATCGAAATGTCATATTACAACGAGAGCGGTAACCCGGATGATAAGCCTCCGGAGGCGCTCAAGGAGATGATTGAAAGGGGGGAGCTAGGCATGAAGACCGGTAAGGGCTTCTACGACTGGACGGCCCCCGAATTCATGTCCCCTGATTTCATCAAGCCAAAAAAGAAGAGGTGAACTGTTTAAACACCTTCCCCCACCTCTCCTCACCTTTTCTCTTTCACTTTTCTCTTTACCAGGAGGGTCGAACCTATGCCTCCACACTCCTTTACCAAAACCTATCACCTGTATTTCTAATGCATCTACGTTACATCTGTTATTGAGGGTTCGCCTACCCGTCCTCAATCACTAAGTACACCTTCACCATCGATAGAGCCCCTCCTCGTCAAGAGGCTGTAGTTCTTCACGGGAAATGTTCAGTACCGCCTCCTGAATGGATAAGCAACCGGCATTAACAGTCGAAAACACTTAAATTATGTGCGAGGGAGACATAAAGTGACGCGTTAACAAGGGGTTAAAGGGATGAAGGTTGCAAGTTTAAAGGCGAGGATGTTTAATAGGGCAGCGTCCAACCCGAAGAATAAGCCCGGCGAAGTACTGGAAGCCTTAGGATTAAAGCGGGGGGAATGGGTCGCTGACATCGGTTCTGGCGGAGGATTCTTCTCCCTACGTTTCGCCGAGGTAGTCGGAAGAAGCGGACGGGTGTTCGCGGTAGACGTCGATCCCGGCATGTTAGAATTCATCAAGGCTACTGCCCGGGGAAGCGGGCTAGCCAACATCGAAACAGTTCTCTCCAGAGGGGGAGAGCTGGCTCTACCCGAGAGAAGCATAGACCTCGTTTTTATGCGGAACGTGTACCATCACCTTACAGACAGGGTGGAGTACTTCAGGCGTCTAAGGCGCTTTCTAAAGCCGAAGGGCAGAATAGCCATAATAGAGTATAAGGGCGCGAAGCCCCTCACCTTCCGCGGTTTATTTAGACACTACGTTCCCCGGGAAACGATAATAGAGGAAATGAAGAAGGCAGGCTACGAGGTCAGCCAAGAATTCACCTTCCTCCCGGAGCAATCCTTCATAATATTCAGAGCCACCAACTGAAGGCTGCTTCATGTTGATGGAGGAAGTAGAATACGTCAGCTGTGAGAAGTCATGAAGATTGAAACGAAGATCGAA
>Ga0190363_1001697_pt1 | contig 12959 bp, 20 predicted proteins | sample 48721867_MG_FD_161272 | JGI IMG/M metagenome (GOLD analysis project Ga0190363, IMG submission 161272) | Hydrothermal vent microbial mat bacterial communities from Southern Trench, Guaymas Basin, Mexico - 4872-18-6-7_MG | ecosystem: Environmental > Aquatic > Marine > Hydrothermal vents >...
AATGTTGAGCGGTCGTGAAGCATGCGAGGAGAACGCTTATAAAGACCAAGAGGCTAAAATAGCTCATGGGCGTAGTGGCCACAATAACAGAACAGAGCGGGAATGACTTATCAGACTATCAAGTGCGGATAGAGATTACTGATTCGGCGTTTTTTGAGGAATGCACAGACCGTAAATTCATAGAGTGCTACTTCCAAGATGGTAGCTGGATACCGCATTACACGGAAGAATTCGACCCGTCAGCTAATAAAGCAGTGATTTGGGTTAAAGTACCGCAAATACCCGCTAACGGAGCGGTTAAGGTGCTGATAAAAGTGAATCCGACCAGAACGGAAGATTTAAGCGATGGTGAAGCGGTCTTTGACTTTTTCGATGATTTTGAAGGCGATGGCTTGGATACGGGGAAGTGGACGGTGGACTATACTGGCTCGGTAACGTATGAGTTAGTGAGCGGGAATTTACGAATAACAGATGCGGCAAAGAGTGATGGGACATATTGGATTTACAATAACACGGATACAGGTAGTCAAATTAAAGCTAACTTTACATTGCTTGATAGGATGATAATCGAGTGGAAACAGAAAATGGAAACGCAAAGTTCAATAGAACAAATGGGTGAAGTAGGTATTGGCTTGTGTAAGAGCGATAAGACGGTAGAAGTGTATTTAGCGATGTTTGACAGTATAGCAAGTGTGGTAGAGTATAAAATGGGATATGACATCATAAACGGTCAGGCGAAGACTCAGACGGTCACAATAAACGCTGATACATATTATGTCATGCGGATAGTGAGAGACGGGGAGAATTATAAGCTTGAGGCGGTTGATATGCAAGGTAACGTAGTTTATTCAGCTGTGACGGGCTCGAGCGTAGCGGCAATAGAATATATGGCAATATGCGTCGGTGCATACGGCGGAGAACCGTTCTCAGTAATGCAAATCGATTGGATTAGGGTTCGCAAATACGTTGAGCCTGAGCCGTCCGTGAGCGTTCAGTATGTTCAAGAAACAGTCACGTATAGCGACTACTTCTATTGGGGCATGGCTAAAATGCTAAGCGGAGCAATAGCTAACTTTATGCAACTACCGATTTCGATGGAGATTTACGCTAATGATACGCTATTAAAGACACTATCACTCAAAGAAATCAGCACGTTAACAGATACAGAGCGTCAGCTAATAATTAGCGTTCTTAAGTTCGAAGACGATAGTAGCGATAGCTACACAACAAATAAACAGATTGTGTACGTTACCGACCCGGATGGAAACACAAAGAAATTAGCGGAATCAACTTACGTCTTCATAAAGATAGCAGAGCTACCGCTACTGTTAGGATTCGAGATTCATACTCCGTATGAGGACTCTCAGATGATGTTATAACCGGGGGTGGTGGTTATGATAGAGATTAGCGTTAGCGATAAGGGAATTAACGTAACGCTAACATCTCGATTGAATAAGCGTAGCAATACCGTTTGTGCCGGCTTAGGCTACATGATAGCTGATGCAATAGCTTATCTTGGTGATTTTCATGAGGCTAACGCTATTTTAGGCATAGATGAGAACGACAACGAGATTTACATCGGTAAGAGTGTAGACGGGACATTCGAGATACACGATAACCTACCTCCAGTACCGGATGAACCGCTACCGTCAGAGGTTGTAGTTATCGCATCAGCAGTCGATAACAGCAAAAATCAGTATAAGCTAAAAGAGCTATACTTACTCTGGGTAGATGACTTTGATAACCCAACACAGCGATGGGTCTACTGCAAAGCGAGCGTTAGCATATTTAAGCCCGCATTAAAGTATTTGGGCATAGTTTGGCGAGTAGTGATAGAATGATTGAGTTCTTCATAAGCTTGCTAAGAAAGCGAAGAGCAATAGCTACATTACCTACAACACGAACAATATCTGAGTTGCTAAAGCTCAGCGGAAGAGTAGCTGACTACTTAGTTGAAGTAAGAGAGGAAACGCAAGATACGCTAAAATTCGGCGGTAACGTAGCGGATTGGGTAGTGAAGTATATACCGCCAGATTATTTAGCGACTAAAGGTAGCGTAAGCGAATACGGCGTTAAAGCAACGATTAGAGATAGCGTTAAGCCAAGCGGGCTGGTGTGGACTTACGGAGTAAGCGTTATAAATGTTGAGCGATTAGATTTTTCATGCTATATCAAGCAATATAAGAGCTGAGAAGGTGAGGCGATATGGTAACTTATGACGATGTGCTAAGCTCGCTAAACTCGCTAAAGCGAGACGTGCTGGAATATCTATACGCTGAAACGGTAAGCAGACGATATAGCGTTTTCAATCAAGCGAGAACTCGCATTAGCTCAGTTCTTAGCGACATTAACTCGCTACTGTCAGCTAAAGTTAGCGAAACAGCCTTAGGCTATCTAATAGAGCAATATTATCTTAGCTCTGCTAATGCGGTAGGGAAGAAAGCCATTAGCTTTAGCTATAACGATGACACGGTAGCTATGGAGGGCTTGGACGGTCAGACTTACTATAATCCCGTTTTCCCGCAGATACAGCTAACTTCAGCTGAATTAGACGAGCTACTTAACTCTATGAAAAACGTGCCAGCTGAGCTACGCAAGGGATTGTGCATATTGCGAATTAACGCCGCTGATAAGTCTGTTATGCCAAGAGACCCTGACGAGGAAGATTCGCTCTATTGCTACTACCTAGCGGACGCTTACAATCCGCTAGAGCATCATAGCGTTGATTACGGTGCTGTGTTCGGTCAGGACATTATTTTCAAGAGCTACGCTTATCAGACGATAGACCCGCTACTCGGCTCATTAGTCGATTTCAAGCTACTTAGCGTAGAAGCTGAATCGCTACTCATGGGCTGGTTCTGGAACGATTCAATTAACGATTACGACGTAAAGATGGGCGTGGATATCAAGCCAACCGTTTACTACTGCGACCCTACCGACGAAACTAAGGTAAGACAAACAACAGCTATGTTCGTGCTGAATATCTATAATCGGCTAAACGTTAGCGGTCAGGTCATCATTCAAGGCATGGAAATCCCGCTAAAAGCTCAAAAACATTATTTAGTGCTAATCGGTAGCGAGCTAACGGGATTGAGAGGTTATAGCGTGCTAATTGAGCAAACCTATAGCTGAGGTGGTGTATTATGAGCTTAATGAAAGCAGTTAGCTCTGGATTGAAAAGCGGAAGCCCTATCAAGATTTTTGAGGAAGTGGTAGACCTACTGGGAGCTAAAGACATGACTGAAGCAAGCTCACGCTATCTTAGGCTAAAAATACTTGAGACGCTCGTTGGCGAAAAATGGGTGCGTGATATTTTCACTTACTTCGAGAATCCAGACTTAATCGAAGCTATAGCTAAACCGCCAGCTATACCCTACCATCCGAAGCAATTAGCTGGCATTTACTTTAAAGTCATGGATAAAACCGTTGAGGCGAGTGCTTACTTAGGCGAGGAGATGGGTAGCGAGGCCATCATGGAGATGATTAGCGAGAGTATGAGTTCAGCTTTAGAGAGCAATTACAATGCGGCTCTTCAAACAATCTTGAATGTGTGGCGTGGATGCTTACCTCCAGACCTTAGCGTGGCTCAAGCAATGGGAATGCGTATCGATTCGGTGGATACAAAGTATGCGACATCTATCTTAGCTCCCACCTCTGCTTTACCTTACACGATTCTTGAGTCGCTTGTGCAAGGAGCTAATAATCGCTTACAACAGCTATACGGCGGACTGGATAACGCTTACGGCGAATTAATAGCTCAGAAGAACGCTATAATGCGTTCATTTCTTACTGCGTTCTCAGAATTCTATCTAACGCTAATCAACGATTTAGTCTTCGATTGCATGTATTTCGTTGAGCGAGTAGAAAGCTACGCTAACACAGCTTGCACAATAATCTTAGAGCGATTGACAGCTCGCTTAGATGACTTAAACGCTCTAAAAGCCCGCTACGATGTTGGCTTAGTAGATAGCGAGACTTACGAAACTATGCTACTTGAGATTCAAGCTGACATTAATGCTCTCAGCGATACATTTGATAGAATCAAGACTGAAGTCAGCAATCTAATTAGCGACTATATGAGCGTTATAGACGCTATTAGTGAAGACATAAAGACGCTATTGCTAAACTACTTGAGCGATGCGGAGAGTTTAGCGAACACTCACATTAATAGCGTTGTATCAGCTATTAACTCGCTAACCACTGTTAGCGACATTAAAGCTAAAGTAAAAGAGATTTATGAGCGAATTAGAGCTTATAGAGAATGCGGATTTGATTATAGCTAAAATGAGCGAGGTGATGTAGCTTGATTAAGCGAATTTTCAAAATTATACGCAAAAAGGAAGCGGTTGAGGACTATCAACCTGTTGTAGTGCCTGACTTTGTCAAACAGATTTTCGAGAAGTATCCTGAAGCTGAATTCTGTCTCGACTGTGGAATATTCGTAGTAAGCGCTTACGAGCATACTGCGAGAGGTCATATAGTCGTGAGGCGAGTGTTATAAGTGTGGAGGCGGTTTTATGATAGTGCGGGAAGATTATTATAATGGAAAGCGTAGTAAACTCTTCAGGTTCAGGGGAGAAGACGTAAAAATCATCGTTGAGGGGCAAGAATACAGCGAAGATATAGATAGCTTCGATGAAGTATGTGATGAATTTTACAAAGAATATAGCTATAAAGACGTAGCAAAAGCTTTCGAAGACTTCTTAAAGCTTGTAAGGAAGGATTGGGAGGAGGTAACGCTACGAATTGAAAGTAATACAGAACAAAAGCTAGAAATCATATTTGATAAGCACTGTTTCTTTGCTGATTTCGTTGTAACGCTCGATGAGCTGTGTAAAGACTCTGAAAAGCTAAAAGCTATCTATAAGAAGATTAGCGAAATTGAAGAAATTTTGCGTAGTTAGCATGGCTCGGAATCGTCATAGCGAGCGAGAGCGGTCGGATAAGCGGTTAAGAAGTCAATACATCAAGCAAGTGACTGTACAATATCTTAGAGTCTTTCACGATGTTGCGATAGCCCGGCTAAGGTATCTATCGAGAATTCATGAAGAAATCGAGAAAGAGCGAAGAAAAGCTATCAGAGAGCGAGCTAAACAGCTTGGCGAAGCGTTAAAGAAGCGTCAAGTTACAGTTTACGCTGTTTATAGCTACGACTCGCTAAGAGAAGCTAACATAGATAGCGTTCTAATCGAACGCTATGGAGAGGAGCTTGATGAACTGCTACTCAGTCTCGGAGAGCTTAGCAGAAATGGAATGAGCTACGTGCTACCGGAGTGGTCGAATGCGGACAAGCTAAAAGCGATAGGACGCTATTACTACGCTCCCTTCAACCAAGACGAAATACATTCAACAGCTTGTGCTATTCGCTTAACGCCTAAAACAGCTGACATTTTCCTGAATCAGCCAGCTGATTTCTACATTATAGCTATAAACACTCCAGAAGGCTTAACTTCGCTAATAGTGGAGCGTAGCAATCCCGTCTATCATTTGCTCGAATATTTAGCTAAGATTATGCGTAGAAAGAGCAGACGTGAGCGACACACCCGCAAGCGAAAAGGACATTACGGCGTTATAGCTAAAGACGAACCGCTGAACATGGTTTACACTAACTGGTTTGAAGAACGCTATACGCTACCGTTATGGCATGCTATCAACTGCAAATACTGTTTAAAGCTATTTAACGCTCATTCGGTCGGATTACCCGAAAGGGCTTTCCGTTTAGGCGACGTGAACGTTATAGCGATTTTGGGTAGGAAAGGGCGCTGGACTAAGCGATTTGGCGGAAAAATAGATAAGCTAACAGTCTATGAGCGTGGTAAGGCTGTAGAGGGTGTGTTAGCTAAGTATCGCTAAAGTGATAGCATGAGCTATTTTGATGAGTTTTTACAGCTAATAGCTCAGATGAAAGCTACATTTAGCTACGATGTGAACATAGCGAACCTATACGGCATAGCGGACTTTAGACGCAATGAATTCGTGCTATACGGCAAGAAAGCTATTCGTGAGTTCATTCGCTTGCACAAGAACGAGCTTGATAAAAATAGGCGTCAATACGTAGCTCAGCTACTAAATAAAGCTGTAATGACGCTCTATGACTATCCTAAGCTAAAGAGCTATTTTGAAGCTAAGCTCGATGAGCTAATGAGCGAGAGTTGAGCTATGAGGTGGCAGAAAAATGGCTCTAAGTGGTCTAAAGAAGAGGAGCTAATCATACGCTTATATTACGACTTGCTACCCGCAAGCGAGATAGCTAAAATACTCTGTAGAAGTGAGCGAGCTGTTAGAAACAAAGCGAGAAAGCTTGGATTAGCTAAAAAGCGACCGGGAAAGGTTCCGAAGTACCTAAAACCGATTCTAAGGCGCATTAACGACAATTATATAAATTCCGAAGATAAGTAGCCAACATGGCGACAATATATGAAGTCCATTTCGGGGTGCTGAACTTAGGGGAGCTACCGAGCGAGGTCAGCGAGATAGCTGACGATTGGGAGACAACGTTCAAGTCAAAGAGAGCTAAGATTCTCACGAACTTGCAGAGAGTAGTTCCTGACGAGGCGAGCTATAGGAGCAAGATAGTAGACAGAAGCAACGAAGGCTATAGCCAGTTCATCAGCACAGACCACCCAGATTACAATAAAATCATGCTCAAAAGAGTTGTTAAGATGCCAGCAAGAGCGAGCGACTACATCACGAACAGAGACGCCGCCTTCGCTGAGGGAGCGAATTTCGAGCAAGGAATCACGCAGAACAAAGGAGCATTCATGAACAACGTGAAAGTGATACTGCGAATAGTCGGAGACAAGGATAAGGTCTATGGAGCTATTCCAAAGCTCTCGTTCGCTCTCGATGGCAAGAAAGAGCTACTCGAGGAGATACTGAACGATACGTACGATCATCTCATCACTTCAACAGACTTAAAGAGATTCTTCGTCAAGAAGCAGTACAAGACGAGCGTAGTCTCGCTAATCAACGAAGCACTTGCCTACGTGGTTTACGCTATTGATGCGGGCTATGACGACACATGGATAACGAGCAACATCGCTAACGTCTATAATCCGCTAATCGCCGCTATGATAAACGCTAACACGGTAAACAGCGAGCTAGACTACTCTTCATGCTCTATCACTATCGAGAAAGACAGCACAACGGGAAGATGGGGCATTAAGCTCGTAGAAGCTACACCAAGCTGATTATTTTCTTTTTTTTAGCATGACGATTTTTGACAAGCTAACCAAGCTAATCAAGAATCTAATTACGATAGATACTCGCTTAGAAGAGCTACGCAATGACGTAGCAGAGCTAAAATCTTCGCTTAATAAGCTTGAAAGTCGCTTAGATTTAGTTAATTTGCGAGTTGATAAGATTTACGAGCTACTTTTGAAAATGAACAATCGCAGATAGCGTTTTAGCATAGCTAAGCAGAGCTACTTAGCTAAACGCTATACCTTGTCAATACGTATCCATCTGTATCGATTTGTAGCAATATGTATAGATTCGTGTCTATATGCAAGAAGCTATTTATACGTGAAGTTGCATAGTAGTGATTGAGGTGAGAGAGATGAGGTTTGAGCAAATAGTTGAAGAGCTATACGAGCGATATGCGAGAGTGGTTGAGAAAGAAGAGAAAATAGAGAAAGTGAGAGAGAAGGCGAGAGAGCTTGGCTTTGAGAACGTAGAAGTCAAGTTCAACGAGAAGACTACAGAAGCGAGAGCTGTGATTGTGCTAAACGAAGATGTGATAGGCGAAGGGAGCTACAGAAAGCTCAGAGAGACAGCTGAATGGCTTATGGGTGAATCTTACACAGTATATTCGCTAAAACTGCTAATAACGACTAAAGAGAAAGAAGACCAAGACCTGCATGACTACATTTACGACAAAGCACAGCAGGTTGGAATTAAGCACGTAACTTACGTACAGCTAAACAACGGTGTATACGTAGAATACTTCGAGATTGAGAAAGACGAAGAACAGCAGATATACGTCTATTTGCTTGTTTACAACGAATACTCTGAATAAATCTTTTTTTAGCGAGGTGAGCAAGATGAACGCTAAAGAGTTAGTATTTCTCGAAAAAGAGATAGAAAGGCTAAGCTGGCTAAAAAAAAGAATGAGCGAAGAGCTAAACGCTGAACACGGTGATTATCTGCGAGGATACGCTTATCTCAAAGGTTCGATGAGCGTGTGGCTTAGAGAGCTTGAGAAAGCGATAAAAGAGCTAAAAAGCTTGCTCGACGAGTAATATGTCAGCAAAACTACTTTTTTTATATTGTGACGAGCTAAGAGAGCACTTAGAGCAAGCGTACATTTTAGCTGAGCTACTAAAACCGCACAAGCAAGAACTCAACTCATCGCAAAGAGTGCAGCTACGCGATTGCATTTATTTCTGTAACTCGATAGCGAATGTTCTGCAAGAGATTCTCGCAAGAGAGTAACAGAAGTTGTATGGGAGCTGATGAGCGGTGCTCGAGTGCGGTCTATGCGGTAAGAAAATAAAGAAAGCGTATGCTTATGTCGATGACGGAATGCAACCACCATATCCAATATGCGAAGATTGCTACTGGGAATACTACAACGATTTTGACGAACTATTCTGAAGAGGAGGACTGATAAGCGATGGTAGTTTATGAAGTAGTGGCGGTATGCACACACAAAGCGTTGGACTATGCAACAAAGGTAATGAACAAAATAGGATACGATGACATTGCAGGTATAGAAGCTCACGTAACGATTGGCGAATTAACCGTAGAGGTAGAGCTAAACGAAAAGCAGACAAGAGAAGTCATAGATGTTTTCATGAAACGAAAAGAGCAATTAGAAGGCATTATCGGCATGAAGATAAAGGAGTTTAGGCTGAAACGAAAGGAGGGCTAATGAGCTATGATAGCTAATTTCGATGATTTGTCTGTTCTGCCGCCTGTAAGAGCTGAGCTGGTTAACATTAGCCACTACTACGAGAACAGCAAAGGAAAGCTAAGATACTGCTATATAGCTGATTACCCCAACGATTTCTCAGCGTTACTCGGCTGGATTCGCTACCGCTTGTGTCACGGCTATAAAATCTTTGCTTACAGAACTTATCTCGCAAGCAAGCGTGAGCATGCGATAGCGTTAAAGCTACACGAAGACCAGCCTTTCGCTTATATCAGCTTAGCTAATGCGAGAATCTACGTTAAAGCAAGCGAGCTAAAGAAGCTACGCAAGAACAATCATCTGATTCGCTACATCTGTCGCTACGGCGGCTATAAAGTGAAATCGAAGCTTATGCATGACTAAAAAATTTTTTTATCTCGTTACTATGAGAGGCGACTATAAGCTAATTCTGAATCGCTTAAGAGCTGAAGGGTGCAAAGTTCTAATCTTCAAAGCTGTTAGCCATCCTCGTCATGCTCATGCTGTTATTTACGCTAACCATCTCATCGATTATAGCTTATGTAGAGAGTTAGCTAAGTTTAGCTGTTATGTTCACTTTAAGTATTTGCGTAATCAAGCTGATATTAGAGATGCTGTTCAATACGTTAGGTTCAATCACGAGTTTCATGCTCCTCGCGGAGGTGATAGCGTGTCAGATGTAGATGAGAGACTGGATAAGCTTGAAAGAACTGTTAGCAAGCTTGCGAAAGCGGTTGAGAAGCTGTTAGATAAAAAAGAAAGCGAACAGAAGCAAGTGAAAGCGAGCGGACAGCGGCTTGAGATAGCGAGCATGACTTTCGCTATCAAGGAGAGCCGCTACGAAGGCAAGGTTTTGCTTGTAGTCACGGCGGGTAAACAGAACATCTGCAGACCGCTGAGCTACTCAGAGCTAAAGCAGATAGCAGAGTTCTTCAGTAGCTTAGAAATCGAAGAGACGGCTAAGGACAGCAAAAAGACGGCTAAGAGTAGCAAGAGAGTGAGAAAGAAGAAATTTAGCGAAGCTACCGAGTGATAGCTATGAGCGAGCTTCCGCTCATTCCGCTGAGAAAATACGTCAAAGAGCTAAGCGACGAAGAAATTGTAACGTTCCAAGCGTTCACTAAAGAAGCCCAGCAAAGCCTGTATAACAAGATACAACCAGCCAAAAACCCGCTATTGCTCGAATACGCTTATCGCAAGCACTCAACGATAATTTTCAAGCCAGAGTCCGTCAGCATTAGCCACAGATATAACACGCTTTACTTATACACGCCGGCGGGAACTATCGGCGTGCAATTGAGCGATGAAGTTCTTGAAGAGATCGCAAACATGCAATCAAGCAATATCTACTTTGAATGCGAGCTATACAAGAAGATACCCGTCGGAATCAAAAATGCGATATACTTAGCCAATATCGTAGCAATCTACGAGGCTGATTACGACTTCAACAGAGCTAAAGAGCTATTAAACGAGTACAAGCCTTATGAGCTAATTCTGCTTGGGCTTGGCTATAAACCAGCCAATGAAGCGTTAGCTTCAAAGCTACCGCTTATTTTGCCGCTATTTCAATATACCAGCAGAGCTATTCACACCGCTACGTTTACGCCGCCACGAACTGGAAAGAGTAAGTCAGCAAGCCTACTGAGAGGCTTAGCTTCAGCCTATCTCACTACGTTTCCCTCTCCGTCAAAGCTAATCTACGATGGAGCCAAAGGCAAGTATGGCTTAACGTATCTATATTCAACGATATACATAGATGAATTCGACAAAATCAACGCTCAGAAGCGTAGAGATATGTTCAGGGACACCTACGAGGTTTTGCTGACGGGAATGAGCGATGGCGTTTGGATTCGAGAAGTTTCATCGAAAGCAAGCGATTTTCAGAACATCGTGGGGTTCTGCTTCATGGGTAACGTAGAAAACGCCGAATTAGCTAACTACGCTGATCTCAGCGATAATAGCTTGACCGCAAGGAATCGCCTGTACAAATTGCTTGAAGACATTGTTAATCCAGCCCCCTTCATAGAAAGAATCGCTTACGTCGAATTCTTAAAGAAAGCTCCGCAAGCTTACGAGCTATTAAACGTGAATGAAGACCATCAAGTGCTATATCTCGACCCAAGAATCACCAGAGCTGTTATCCGCATTCTGCAAGATGAAACGCTAAATCAGCCGATACACCGCAACGTAGAGTGCGAGCTTGACCATCACTTTAACGCTGTTAAGTCTGTTCTCAACGTTCTCGAAGTCGAGCTAAGCGATAGCACAATCGAATCGCTTGTGCGAGGTGAGCTAACGTTCATGGATGCACTTGCAAGCGAAGAGAAGCAAGCTGATAGCGTAGACTATGAAGAGCTTAGAGCTCCAGACATGAGCGAGATGCTATTTCGTGACGAGGTGAGCTAAATGAGCGGGTTCAAAAGAGCTGATGAGCTACTTATCGAGCGATTTGAAGCGTATCTCAGAGAGAAACGCTACGCAGAGGGCACTATACGTGTGCTAATCTACGATATCAAGCGGATTTTCAGAAAGCTTGGCTTTCCATCCGAAGATAAGCTATACGAAGCGTTCAGATTCAAGCCGTACACTACCCGACAACGCTATTATCGTGCGTTTCATCGCCTTCAAGAGTTTCTCGAACAGTCGATGTCAAGTTCCGAGCGTGATGCGTTATGAGATGCCCACGCTGCAAAGCTAAATTAGCTAAAAAGCTTCCTAACGACCTCTTTTATCTCTACCGAAACGGAGAGCTATACGTTAGCCCTGTCATCGTCAGAGACATAGCTTTCAACAGCGGAAAAGAGACAGCACAGCTCGTTTGTCCTGCATGCGGTTACGTTTTAGCTGAGAAGGTGATAGGATGAGCGAAGATGTAGCTGAACTCGTTTTCAAAGCTTTTGAGATAGCCTACGACAGCAGAGAAAGAGAGAAACAGCAAGATAGCCTAGCCATTAGCTTAATCTCAGACTGTGCTTTAAAATGCTACTACACTTACACGCTTAATTTACCACCAGACTCCACGAGCAAAGCCCTCGCCATGATGGGAACGCTAATTCATGAGCTAATCCAAGAACAGCTAATCAGATACGGCTACGAAGCTGAGAAACCCGTTACAATCAAGATTAGCGATAACCTGCGACTTAGCGGTCACGTTGATTTGGCTAATGATAACGTAGCTATCGAGCTGAAAACAGTCAGCAGAGTTCCTGAGAAGCCTTATCCGAAGCACGTAGAACAGCTAAACCTTTACCTACACGCTCTCGGCTACTCTCACGGCTATCTAATCTACATCAGCAGGGCTAACGCTCGCATTAAGTCTTTTCGCATAGACTACAGCGAGAGCTTAGCTAAACACAGCATAGAGAAAGCTAAAGTGATAGCTAAAGCTATTGAGCTAGAAGACCCTTCAGTAATCCCGCCTAACTTCGCTAATACTGATTTATGCTTTTTTTGCGAGTACAGGGCTATATGCGAGTTAAAAAGCAGATGAGGTGGTAAGATGTGCGTGTTAAGATGCCCATTCTGCGGTTATATAGCTATCAACTACTTAGCTCTGAAGACGCACGTAAAGACGAAGCATCCGCTTAAAGAGACCTGCCCCGTCTGTGGTAAGCGTTGTAGAAACGTCGTTGAGCATTTGCACCACGAAGCGGCGAGAGGTTGTAAGAAACACGCTGTGCTGTATGCTCTGTACCGCAGAGGAAACGGACGGCGAACAAATAGCGTTTTCAAGCGTTCAAGAGACCTCGTTTTTGAGAAGCTAAGCGTCACGAAATAAAAAAGATTAGCTAAAGATTAGCAACGCTACTGCAAGCCCCTTCTATTTTTTTCCGTCTTTGCTCATCGTCTTCTAAGCTATATAGCAATTCTAAGCATCACACGAGTGTAGCATCATTCTCTTTTTTACATCACGATACTGCCCTGTAACGATCAATCCGCACTTTTTGCATATTCCGTAAAACAGCTCACCAGAGATTCGCTTAATCTCGTAATTACGTCGCTCAATCGCATAACCAAGCTCTTCTACAAGCTTTTCTCCAACTGTCTTCATCGCCATACCTCCCCTATC
>Ga0190363_1001698_pt1 | contig 12956 bp, 16 predicted proteins | sample 48721867_MG_FD_161272 | JGI IMG/M metagenome (GOLD analysis project Ga0190363, IMG submission 161272) | Hydrothermal vent microbial mat bacterial communities from Southern Trench, Guaymas Basin, Mexico - 4872-18-6-7_MG | ecosystem: Environmental > Aquatic > Marine > Hydrothermal vents >...
TCATCAATTATTGGATACCACATTTTACATTCTGGGTTGGGGCATACAAGTAAACCTTCAACTATTTCATCTTTCTCCTCAAAAACATACAATTCTAGGGGGTGAGATTTACAGATTGCACATGCAAGAAAATCCATCAATCTTCTTTTCATTTTTCTTTCCCAAAAGATTTTGGGAAAAACTTTCATAAGAGTTTTTTCAAACCTTTTTAGGTAGGTTTAACAAGTTGAAAAATGAAAAGCTAAAAAACCTTGTTGAACATTTAAGAAAAAATGTTTTTATTGTTGGGGTTGAAAATGTTAGAATAGAAAATATTGATTTTTTGTTTTCAAAATTAAAAGAAAAAATTGGTGACGTTAGTTTTCAACTTTTTGATGCTGATAAAATTGCTGGAAAAATGCACGTTGAATTTGCTGTTTTAAATGCTTTAAAAGCTTTTAAGGATGGAAGAAATATTTCAAGAAGTTTACCTGTTGAAGTTTTAATTTATGTTTCTGCTCAAAGACAAATTGGGAAAGCTTTTCAAATGGTTGGTTTAACTTCTAAAACAAAAAACATGGTTGTGGTTGTTTTTTCTAACATTGAACAATCATCCAAAATTTTAGATGAAATTTTAAGTTTAACTGGTGGAAAAATAAACAATAAAGTTTTAGAGATTAACAGGGAAAAGGTTAAAATAATTAAAAAGGTTTTTGGGATTTCAAATCTTGAAATTAAAACTCAGATGTTTGCTGGTTTAGGTTTGGAGGAAATTGTTAAAAAACTTGTTGTTGAAAGAGTTGCTTTACTTGCAACCCAACAATAGGTTAAATGGAAAAACCAAAAGCATCCATAAATTTTTGGATTTTCCGAAATTCTTCAAGAAAATTGTAGGCTTTATCTGTTAATTCGTACCACACAATTCCATCCGACTCATCCTTAAACTCAACAATAAAACCTTTTTCTTTAAGTTGGGAAATATATTTTTGAAGTCTATCATAGGATAAGTTTGCACCATAAAGAATTTTTGTTGGTCTTGCTTTTCCACCCTCCCTCCAAATAACCTCTAAAATATCAAAATAAATTCGAACTTTAGACCTATATTTGGAGGATTTGGGGAAACTCATTATTTTCTATTCACCCTTAAAAGCATAACCAAAAGACTAAGAAAACCTAAAAGTTGGAGAAAATGTGCTATAATGTAGCTTCCAATCCATGTTGAGGTTAAGAAAAAGAAGATATGGCTTAAAAGAATAAGTATAAAACCTATAAAAACAAGCATAGAATTTGCTTCTTTTCTTGAACTATAATTGGTTAAGGCTTGAAGTGAAATATAACCTAACAAAAATATGATAATCATTTCAGTTAAAGGATTGTAGGTTTTAAAGATTAAGGGTGTTAATGCAAAACTTCCAACCGTCCAAGATGCTTGTTTAACATAAACATAAACTAGAAGACTAAAAGCAACAATTTCAGCTATTGAAAGTATCCAATTTCCAACAACAAGAATTAATCCTACATTAAAATGAGGTTTGGATGTTAAGGCTAAATAAGCATAAACAGCTGTTAAACCATCAGTTAAAAGTCCAACACCCAAAATTGAAAAACTTAAATTTAAATAAAGTAAAAGTTTTTCAGAAGTCATTCTAAAAGCTTTCCCAGCATAATAACCTATTGCAAAAGCAATAAATGAGCTGATAAAAACCATAATAGCATCAAAACCAAACAACCTAAACAAAACCATTTAATATACCCCATAAACAAGCCATTTTAGCTTACCTAACATTTTAAACCTTCCAAAAACAGTATTTTTAATCTTCTGGATGAATCATCCAAAAACTTAACCAACAATTTTACCTTCCCAATGTTCCAAGAATATCAAACTCCATTTTTTAGGTTCACCAAGAATTTCTATCTTTTTTGAACATTATCCATTATCGATTTGAACAGCAATTCCCTAATGTTAATTCCCGACATTTTCTTTTTGTTTTTTCACATGTGGATAAAATTTTAGAAAATTTGGAAGTTGAAACCGTGTTTTTTACGGGCCCGGCGGGATTTGAACCCGCGACCTTCGGCTCCGGAGGCCGATGTCATATCCATTCTAGACCACGGGCCCTAGATTATTGTTGAGTTAGATGGGAACAATAAAGGTTTCTTTAGTTTTAAATATCTGGGAAAGTTATAGTTAGATTTAACAAGAATTTTTTTGGTGAATATTTATGCAATCAAAAATTAGTTATGGACCGTATAAGAAGTTGGTTGTGGAAAAAGACAGGGAAGATGGTAGGCTGTTATGGATTAAATTTAACTATCCGGAAAGGTTGAATGTGCTTCATTCTGAAATGGCAGATGAATTTTGGGATGCTTTGGTTAAGGCTGATATGGATGAGGAAGTACAAGCAATTTTGGTTACTGGTTTGGGTAAAGCTTTTTGTGCTGGTGCTGATGTTAGGGAAATAAGTACTGTAGATTTTGATAAATGTTTAAGATGGTTTAACAGTTACTGGAGAATTTTAGATTTGCTTAGGGAAACAGGTAAACCAACAATTGCCGTGGTAAAAGGTGCTTGTGTTGCTGGAGGAAATGAGTTGGTGATGATGTGTGACCTTGTTGTTGCTGGAAAATCAGCAAAATTTGGTCAACCAGAGTTGGGTGTAGGTTCAACAGCATCAGGTGGTGGAACTCAGCTTTTACCTTTTTTGATTGGTGATAGAAGAGCTAGAGAAATAATTTTTACACAAAAATTGTTGAATGCTGAAGAAGCTTACATGTTTGGTTTGATTAATAGGGTTGTGGATGATGATAAAGTTGAAGATGAAGCTAGAAAACTTGCTCAAGAAATTATTGATAAATGTAGTCCTCAGGCTTTTAGAGTTGCTAAATCTGTTCTTCGATTTTGGACTGACCTAGGCATGTTAACCTTAAGGTTAGCTAGGGATATTACAGCTTTAGTTTGGACAAGCCCAGAATTTAGGGAAAGAGTTAAAGATTTTCTTGAAAAAAGACCCTACAAACCAAAAAAATTTACTGGTGTAATGTAATGTCTTAAATTAGAAAAAGGGATAGAGCTAAGTTAATAGGTTTTCATCTATCCACCATGCTCTTTTTTTACCCATTCTTTCAACAGCCAAAAAATGAATTAATGGTTTACCAAACCTTTTTTCTGATGTTTGACTTAGTTTTTTTAGTCTGTTAAGAATAAGCCACCTATTTTTTCCTGTTTGTTTAGCTATTTCGCTGGTTGTTGCACCTCCAAGTCTAAGTAAAACTTCAACAATTTCCCTATCTATCTCATCCCTACAAAAACTATAAGGATTAATTTTTTCTTTTTCACTAGTTAAAACATCAAACTCAACTAAAACCTTTTTTATTTTTCCAATCTCATCTTCAATCTGCTCAATTTTTTTCTCAATTTTTTCAATTCTGGTTGTAATAGGAATTTTTTGAAGTTTTTCCTCTATTGCTTCCCTAACAAAATCACTTCTACTACCTTTAGGTATTCGAAGCTCCAACTCTTCAAGAAGTTTTCTGGGAATTTTAACTGTAAGAATTGTCTGATGGTTTTTCATGATTTTCACTAAAGTTTTTTAAGTAAAGCTACATTTGAACCCTTACTTACGCCTATACTTTTAGCAACAGGATTACATTTAGCCTTTAAAAGAAATAAAACATTAACACCAAGATTTTCCAGTTCTGTTAAAGCTTCATAGTTTCCCATACCTTTAGCTACAACCAAACCTGAACTTAAAAATATTTTTTTAATTTCTTCAGAAGCTTCTTCCCAAATTAAGCCAACACAATCAGAACCTATAGTTGTCAATTTATCAACAATTTTATCTATTCCAACTTTTAAAGCATCTTCTAAAGTTGCATCATTTAAAACCGGACCAGATTTAACAGCAACTGTTACATTGACTCCGATAAATTTTAAAGTTTCAGCTAATAAACCATCAAAAACAATTTCTCCAGCATTATCTGTTAAAATTAAAACATTTTTTGATTTTTCCAGAAACATATAAGCCTTAAATAAATCATCCACAGCCAAACTCATGTTTTTTAATGTTTTTTCTAAATCTTCTAATCTAAAATCATAACCAGAAACATCAAACTCCATAGAATTAGCTACCACAGCAATTTTACATGCTTCCCTAAAACATTCATATGGATTTTTAGACTTTTCAAAAATTGTTTTTTTGGTTTGGGGAAGAAGCTTTAAAGCTAAATCATTAGCGGTTTTTTTAAGCTCCTTGTAGGGGTCCTTACCAACCATCCTTTTAATTACTCTATCTCTTAAAGTTCCCAGATAGGCTGGTGCAACTTCTGGTGAAAAATTTTGGGAGATTGTTTTTAAAACCTCACCCATAATCTCTTTTAATTTAGCTTCATCTTTAACTACACGTGCAGCCTCACGGTAACCTCTTTCAAGTAAACATGGGATACATTCAGCCGTAACCTTCAAGGTAGGCTACCAACTAAATTTTCAGCCATCTCAACCAAAACTTTTTTGGGGTTTTTAGCTTTTACAACACCACTAGCTAAAAGCACACCTTTAGTTCCAAGTTTTAAGGCTGCTGAAACATCAACCCCAGTTGAAATTCCAGCACCACAAAGCACAGGAATGTTTGGGTTAACATGTTTAACAACTTTAACAGCTCCAGTTACAACTTCAGGTTTTGCTCTAGAAACAGGTATTCCTGTCCCAATAAGTTCTGGAGGTTCAATAGCAATCAAATCTGGGTTAAACACAGCTAATCTTTGACATGTTTCAGGAGTATCAGCACAAACAACAGTTATTAAACCGTTTTCCTTAGCCCTAACCACACAAACTTTAACATCCTCATCTGAAATTCTTCTTTCAGAATGGTTTAAAAGTGTACCTACAACCCCAACACTCTTAACAGCTTCAACCAAAACATGCCCCGTATGGCTTCCAGGTTTTACTGGGTCAATATGTTGAGCAAAAACAGGAATAGAAACTTCTTGAGCTATTTTTTGAAGGTCTGTAAATTGGGGTGCAACAGCAATATTAACATTTTTTTCTTTTGCAACTTCTTCACAAATTTTTGCAAGAGTTAAAGCTTTTTCACCAGTAGCCTCTAAGTAGCATTTAAAATTGACAAGGATTACCGGGAGACTTAATTTAGCCATAGCTGATTTCACTGAGTATGGTTAAACAGGTTTAAATCTATCTTTTAGTTTTTCAAGAACAGCTGGAAGGGTTGTATATTCCATTTCATCCGGTCCAAGTCTATGAGGCATAAATGGTCCATGTCTACGTAGATAATCAGCCAAATCATTTGCTATTGCTCTAGCCTTATCAAAAGCTGGGTCATCAAATAGGTCTGCAGGACCTTCCAACATTCCTTTATTAACTTGAAAACCTAAAGCAACAACTCTTGGTGGCCCATCAAACCTTGTACATTTAGCATGCCGTAAAGGAACAGGCATAAGTGGACCATGATGAGAGCCTCTCATCCATCCAGCCACGATATGCGGATATGCAAAAGGTTCAAGAACCTCACCTACAGCTGGTAAACCATGTTGAGCTCTAACAATACATACAGGATCATCTTTTCCCACGTATCTTCCAGCAATTAAGGAAAGTCTGGTTGTACTTGCTGCTGCAGCAGGTAAACCATCCTTCCTAAACACCTTGCTTATCACATATCTTCCGGGTGTTCCTATCAAAGCTAGAAGATCATATAATTCTTCTGGACAACTAATTTTAACTTCTAAGCCTTCTTGAACATCCAAAACATGGAAATCAAATCCTTGATGAAGAGATGGGTCAATAACCAAACCAGCAGTATTAAATGGATCTGCAAAAATCTTGTATAGGATGTAGTTCCATGCTCCAGGTTCTGTTTTATCTGCTGCAAAAACAACAATTGGGTCTGATGCTCTTTCCTCAAACTCTATTTCTGCCACACCAGGACCCATACCTCGAATATTTCCTGAAAAAGCTTCAACAAGCAAATCTTGGCCAGCAGCATACAATTTTAATGGTCTCGAAACTTTTTCTGTAATCTCTTTAAAAGTATCCCATGCTAATTCATGAATTTGAGGATTACTTTCTCCTTTTCTATGACTCATTAAAAGTTGTAGGTCGTCACCACAATTAAAAACATAATAATCAATAATTAGGCCTTTTTTCTTTGCATCTTCAAGTTTTTCTTTAGCAAGCTCAATCTGTTTAGGATGAACAACATGATGGCCTGCAAGACTACCTATATCAGCTTTAATTAGGCTTATAGTTATTTTTTCAGCCAAACTACCCACCACCTAAAATATTCTTTGTTAAATGTAAACTTAACAGTTAAGAAAGATAAGGTTTTGCCTAGAAAACTGGTTAAGGATAAAAGTAATAAGCATGATTTTTAAACATTAGTAAGTAAACGTTATTGTTGAGGTGTTTAAGTTGCGGGATGTGGCTATTGTTGGAGTTGGTCATAGTAAATTTGGAAATAGATTTGACCTAAGAATAGATGAGCTTGCATGGGAAGCTGTGGGTGAAGCATTAAAAGATGCCAATCTTCAAGCTAAAGATATAGAATTTCAAGTTACAGGATGTACTGGTGGATGGAGTGCAGAATTTTTGCCTGCCGTAGTATGCTCTGAATATTGTGGATTACTACCTAAAGGGTCTATGAGAGTTGAAGCTGCATGTGCAACTAGTAGTGCTGCTGTAGCTGTAGCTTATAATCTTGTTGCAAGTGGATACGTAAACATTGCTTTAGCTTTAGGTGTAGAAAAAATGCATGAATCACCAACACCAGTCCAAATAGAGTTTATCGGTAGGTCTGGAAACTATTTCTGGGAATTTGAAAATTTTGGTATGACCTTCCCCGGATATTATGCCATGCATGCAACAGGTTACATGTGGAAATATGGTGCAAAAGAAGAAGACCTAGCAGAAATTGCTGTAAAAAACCATTATTATGCAACCATGAATCCTAAAGCTCAATTTAAACAAGAAATTACAGTTGAAACTGTTATGAAATCTAGATATATTGCTTGGCCGCTTAAGCTTCTGGATTGTTGTCCATTAACAGATGGTTCAGCGGCTGTAATTTTAGCTTCAGAGGAAGTTGCAAAAAAGATTACAGACACCCCAGTATGGATAGTTAGTATAGGGTCTTCAACAGGAACTGGAAATCTAAGTAAAAGAGATATGTTTATGCCTCTTGAATATTCAGGTTTGGAGTCTGCTGTAGAAGCTACAAAACAAGCATACAAAAGGGCTGGAATTGATCATGAAAATGCTGCAAAATATTTTGATGTTGCATGCGTTCATGATTGTTTTACGATTGCTGAACTTATGGCTTATGAGGATTTAGGTTTCTGTAAAAGAGGTGAAGGTTTAAAACTTGTGAAAGAAAAACAAACCTACAATGGTGGATTAATACCTGTAAACATTGATGGAGGATTAAAAGCTAAAGGTCATCCTATAGGTGCAACAGGATGTTCAATGATGTACAGTTTAACAAAGCAGTTACGTCAAGAATATGGTAAGTATGCAAATCCCAAAGCTCAAGCAACCATCAAAAATGGTAGAGCTTTAGCTCATAATATTGGGGGAACAGGTCATTACGCTTATGTAACGATACTTTCACTGGAAAAACCACATAAATAGGGAGGGAAAAATTTAATGTCTAATCTAGGTGAAATTGCAAAAAAAAGCATAGAAGAAAAAGGTTTACCTTTGATAGAAGAAGCTAAAACAAAACTTCCGGTTTATATTAGTGTAAGAGAGTTACCATTAAGATTTCAGTTTGGTGTTGCTAAGGTTCAAAAGTTTTTTGAAGGTTTAAAAGAAGGAAAAATCTACATGACTCAATGTAAAACTTGTGGTGAAAAATATTTTCCACCTCAAGCTGACTGCCCCAAATGTTTAACATCAAGCATGGAATGGATTCCTTTAAGTGGCGAGGGTGAGCTTGTAACATGTACGATGATTTGTGTTAAACCTTCAACCTACACCCATTATAGAGATTACATTGTTGGTGTTGCTAAAATGAAGGAAGGAGTAAAGGTTTTAGCATGGTTAAAAATTGATGACCCTAAAAAAATAAAGCCGAAAATGAAGGTTAAATTAACAACAACCGTAAGAGAACCGGAAGGTTTTATAACCTACGAATTTGTTCCTTTAGGAGAAGGAATCTAAGCTTCAAAACCCAAATATATTTTTTAACTCTTCAATAGGTGTAATGGTTGGTAAAGAAAATTCTTTTTGTTTGTTCTGGTAACGTACATAGAAGCCCTACAGCTGAAGCTATGTTTAATGGGGTAAAAGGTATAGAAGCTAGATCAGCAGGAATTCTTCCATATTCATCTACAGTGATAAGTAAAGAACTTGTTGATTGGGCTGATAAAATATTCGTGATGGAAGAACGCCATAAACAACATATCATTGAAAGATGGCCTTATGTTGAAAAGAAAATTGTAGTATTAAACATTGAAGATGTATACGGGAGAAACAGTTTAGAATTAAAAAAAGTGTTAAAGGAAAAAGAACCGATTATATTTGGTTCACTTGGCCTCCAAACAGATGGTTAAACATTAATCTTAAAAATCTTCTAATATTTTTCTGGTGGAATTATTCTTTCCATTTTGAATATTTTTGCAAGTTTTAATTCTACTGGTACACCCAGTCCTACCTCGATTTCTTTTTTAACTTTTTCTTTTAGCTCATCAGTAACTTCAGCATCTTTATCTACTTCAGCTTTAATTTTTAAACTTTCAACTCCACCCTCCACAACAGTCACATACCGATAATTTCCAGTTAGCTTTTCAATTCCAAAAATTACATTTTCAACATCTTTAGGCATTATACGTTTTCCAGCAATTTTTAACATATCTTTTGTTCTTCCAGTCATTCCACCATAAAGTTTTCCGCGGGTTTGACCACAACTATATCTTTTAGATGAATCATCATAACTATCCAAAAACCACCATACCTAATCATTGGTTAAGCTTCAAGAACTAAGTTAGTTATAACCGCTCCCCCACGTTCACTAGATGTGCCCCCTCAAAAGGGTATTATTTCAATTTCCCTATTCCAATATCTAACCAAACAAAAAATCCCTCCAAAAATGTAGTTTTTAGTTATTTACTATCAGCTAAACATAAATTTTAATATTTTCATAAAAAAGGTTATTTATCCTGCTGGAATATAGTAATATTCTCCTATTTCTTTTTGGTATCGGTCCATTTTAGAGTTTTCTTTGTTAACTCTTGGTCTTCCAGTTTTTGGGTCTCTTCTAAAAGTTACTTTTAAATTTTTCAAAAAATGATTCATTCCATCCCTTAAATTTAAGGGTTTACATGCATAACCATATTTTCCCGGTTCTCCTTCAAAAGGCATTAATTTATCAGCAATAAAATCTTGAACACTAACATCATGTTCCACAACAATAGCTGCAGCACCTAAACTTTCAACCTTACGTCTAATAATTTTTGCAACCATTAACCTTTCTTCAACATCCAAAAAAGCACTAGGTTCATCTAAAAGATACAACTGGGCTTTTTTGGATAAACATAAAGCAACAGCCAATTTTTGGGTTTCACCACCACTAAGCTCATCAACCTTTCTATCTAAAAGTTTATCCAATTTAAGCGGAATCAAAATTTCAGATTTAAAATAATCTGTTTCAAAATCATCCCCAGCAACCTTCCTAAGAATATCTTCAACAGTTCCCTCATATTTTATTGAAATATATTGAGGTTTGTAGCTTAAAGATTCTTTCTCAGGAAGTAAAACTTCACCTTCATCTGGTTTTTCAAAACCAGAAAGCATACGAATAAAAGTTGTTTTTCCAATTCCATTTGGACCTAAAACACCAATAACTTCACCTTTGTTAATCACACCCTCCTCAACCTCAAGCATAAAATCTTCATAGGTTTTTTTCAGTTTTCCCCAACTAAATAAAGGTTCAGTTGAAAACCATGTGGAGGTTGGAGGTTTTACATGAAATTTTATAGGTTCATTTCTAAACCTAACATTATCATCAGCTAAATAACCTTCCAAATAGGAGTTTATTCCTGTTCTTACACCATGTGGATGAGAAACAACTCCATAAACTCCAGGCTCACCATAAATTATGCATACTTGGTCCGACAGATAATCAAGCATAGCTATATCATGTTCAGCAACCAAAACAGTTTTCCCATCTTCAGCTAAACTTCGAATAACTTTTGCAGTATTCAACCTTTGTTTAACATCCAGATAGCTTGAGGGTTCATCAAAGATATATACATCAGCCTCCCTACAAACAGCAACAGCTACAGCTAACCGTTGACATTCACCACCTGAAAGAACTTCTGTAGAACGGTTTAAAATTTCATCCAACTCTAAAGCTTTAACAACATCCTCCATCTTTTTTCTTTCATCAAACCTTTCCAAAACAGAAAAAACTTTATCTTTCATAAGTTGAGGAATTCTATCCACATATTGGGGTTTATGGATAACTTTTATTTTTCCATCTTTAAGTTTGTTAAAATATTCTTGGAGTGGTGAACCTCTAAAATATCGAATAATTTCATCCCAGTTTGGTTCAACATCAAATTTTCCAAGATTAGGTTTAATCTCACCTGCAAGAATTTTTAAGGCTGTTGTTTTACCTGTTCCATTTTTTCCAACCAAACCTGTAACCTTAGACGGAAGAGGAATAGGAAGCCTGTAAAGTTTAAAAGCATTTTCACCATACTGGTGGCTACATTCACCCTCTAATTCTTCAGGTAGATTTACGATGGTTAAAGCTTGAAAAGGACATTTTTTCACACATATTCCACAACCAGTACAAAGAGATTCAATTATTCTAGGTTTTTTATCTTCCTCATCAAATTTAACTGCATAAATTTTTGTTCTAACCATTGGACAAAAACTATAACATTGTTTACTACAATCTTTAGGTTTACATTTATCTTTATCTATAACTGCTACTCTAACCAAAAAATCACCATAAGATTTGTTGGGGCTTAATTTTAAAGGTTAAGGTTGAGTGGAAAAATTACCATTCCTCTTCTTCTTCAATCCATTCTTCTTCTTCGCCCCATTCTTCCTCTTCTTCAGTCCAATCTTCTTCTTCACTCCAGTCTTCTTCACCAAAATCTTCTTCAGCCTTAAAAATTTTCAGCATAAGTTTTCCCCCAACATTTTTAACTTGTTTTTTGAAGATTTTTCCTCCTACTTAAACCTTATCTTCTTTTTCATGCTAAAACGAAAAATCTAAGCAAAAGCTAACATTTAAATTTAATGGTTAAACCTTGCTTTCATGATAACAAAAATGGTAAACATGGTTGTGGTTGCTGATAACCACCAAATAAAAACAGCTGCAAAAATAGTTAAAAATGGAGGATTAATTATCTATCCAACAGAAACAGTTTATGGGCTTGGATGTGACCCGTATAATTTAGAGGCTGTTAAAAAAGTTTTTAAGGTTAAAGGTCGAACAAACAAACCATTACCTATCCTTGTTTCAAACCTAAAAAAAGCTATGGAAATCTCACACTTTACGGATGAAGCATTAAAACTTGCAAAAAAATTTTGGCCTGGACCACTTACAATTGTTTTAAAACGTAAAAATTCTGCCCCAAGTTTTTTGGGTGGAAACCCTAAACTTATTGGAGTTAGAGTTCCCAATCATCCAGTTGCTTTAAAACTTGTTAAGCTTTGTGGAGGTTTTCTTGTTGGAACAAGTGCAAATCTTAGTGGAAAAAAACCTCCAACCACGGCTTATGAAGTTGCAAAACAAATAGGTAGTAAAGTTGATTTAATTCTTGATGGGGGAAAAACATCTATTGGTTTAAGCTCAACTGTTCTTGACCTATCAACAAAAAAACCTAAAATTTTGAGAGAAGGCCCCATAACCAAGAAAGAAATTTCAAGTTTACTGGGAAAACAGGTTTTGTAGATGGAAAAAGGGGAAAATTTTATGCTTCAAGATTTTAATCTTTTAATTTCAACTAGAAGAGGAGAAGAAAAAGATGCATGTTCTGAAGTTTGGTATTTACTTAGAGAGGTAGGTGACCCTGAAGCTTTGGTTGACCCAACACCTATTAGAGGATTAATTGTTGCTAAAACTAAGCTTAACCCTTTTGAGACTGTAGAAAAGTTAAGAAAACTTTTAAATGAAAGACCGGAAGAATTTCGCTATGTTTTAAAGATTATTCCAATTCAAAAAGTTGTAAAAACAAGTTTGGATGAGATTAGGCAGGTTGCAAAAGAATTTTCAAGTTTAATTGGTTTGGATGAAAAATTTAGGGTTTCAGTTGAAAAAAGACATAGTGAAATGGATAGAATGGAAATTGTTAAGGTTGCTGCTGAAGAAATAGATAGAAAAGTTGACCTAAAAAATCCTGACAAAATTCTTTTAATAGAAGTTTTAGGAAACTTAACAGGAATATCCGTAATTAAGGAAGCAGATATTTTATCGATTGTTAAAGAAAAAAGATAATTTTTTAATATATCCATAATTTTTTTGGCTTATCCTAATTCAAGTTTGTAACGGGTTGCTGTACCGTTGATTATGTACCAACCAAACTCATTTTCGTTTATAGGGTACTTAAATCCACATACAAACCTCATTTTAATACTTCCATCCTCCATTTTTTCAATATCACATGCACGAACAGCAAAATGAGCACCATCAGTAGTCCAACCCTCAGCAAAAGCTTTAATTCTCCCACGATGCCTATTTACAGCTACAGCCCAACCTTCATCCATCATGTAAGTTTCCTCACCTATAGTTATTGTTCCCTCAACCATCTTTGTTGTCGTTAAACGTCTAAAATGGTCAGTAATTTCAAAAGTTAAACTTATACTTGCAGGCACAACTACTGTTTCATTGTCTATACATGTAAAAGCTGTTACTTCAAGAGTTTCAAATCGATGTTGGTTGCCAACATCTGCGTAACTAACCCCTAAAGTTAAAATTGGCAAAACTAAGACAGCCAAAAGAGCAAGAATTGTTGGT
>Ga0190363_1001699_pt1 | contig 12954 bp, 19 predicted proteins | sample 48721867_MG_FD_161272 | JGI IMG/M metagenome (GOLD analysis project Ga0190363, IMG submission 161272) | Hydrothermal vent microbial mat bacterial communities from Southern Trench, Guaymas Basin, Mexico - 4872-18-6-7_MG | ecosystem: Environmental > Aquatic > Marine > Hydrothermal vents >...
GGCTTCAACTGTTCCTGTAGATACTGTATGATTCCACGTAGTATGCTATTGGGGAATATGTATGGTATAACATACTTTGATATATCGAATTGCTCAGTGTATACATCAACCATTGTGAAACGGTCAATAAATGCATCGAACCCGGATACATTGAAGTACTTTGCTATAGCTATACGGTAGTTCATATGCTGTAGATTAGGCGGTACATTACCGTATACCATGAAGTTCACGTGCCTACGAATCTCTATACTCCTACTACCAGTGCCACGAGTCCATACTCCCTGCTCCATACCAGATAACATGACACGTAAATCGGTAAGTAGTTTCTGTACATCCTGATAACTCTTCTTATCGAATTCATCGAATATTACCCCATCCCTTAATCCAACTATTCCTACCGCATTGTTTCTAGCATCATATATGAGCCTAGTGGGACTAGGTAGTTCACCGCCCAAGTACTCATAGTTCATTACACTGGATACACGTACCGCATAGTGTGTCTTACCAGTATTCGGTGCAGTAAACTGCATTATATGGATACTCTTCCAAGGATAATTATCAGTCTCCCTCTCAAAGCCCTTGAATAACCCTACTATCCTAGGAAGGAATATACAGTATGTCTCAAGCGATGGATGAATACCTAGACCAAGCAATACTGCATTATAAGCCCCTATCTCCTCAACAATCTCCCTACCAATATCCTTGTATGACTTGAGAGTCGGTAGATACACGTTGGTAGCTATAAGGTATCCCTTAACATATCTTACATGCATCTGCATAGGCAACTGTAGTAACTGTATAAGCCTGTCCGGGTCATCAGTACCCAGTAAATCGATGCTAATGAATACTACGAACCCATTATTCAGTATTGCACGAATAGTATTCTTTTCACCATCAATACTATAGTTTGTCAATTTTGTAATTATATCGCCCTCCTTCTTCAACGATAAATATACTTGCCCATATTCCCTATCGTTTCCTATCCTCCACATCTTATACACCTTTTTTAATAATTCTTCATTACTGCCTATCTTTGGAAACATAGCGTATATGTAGTCGGGTATCCTAGGGTCTCTAACCCTTATGAAATACTGTGCAAACTTGTATTCAGACATAATCTGTATACACCTCCTATCTAGTCATCCAAGCATTGGTAACGAATAATATTCATTATGTCAGCATATTCTATAACATTATCGCTTCTCATAAGCTGACACTCCACATATTCATCCCCCAGTAATAGATGCTCCTCAATAACATGTGCAATGGAGAAACGTATAATAGTGGACATTGATACCCCATACTTTCTAGCCATAAGCTCAAGCATCTTCTTAAACTCGTCATCAACCTTAACGGTAAGTATATGCCATTTGCTACGCTTATACCACATATTATCATCCCCCCTCAAGATACTCTATTATAGTACGTAAAGCCTTCTCTCTATGTAGAAATCCCCTACATCTACCCCTATAGTATGTAACCGGTCTACTGTACTTATAACACCATCCAAGCGGTATACCCGGTCTACCCATATTCTTCAACACCCTCCAACACATCTTCTTATACCTGTCATCTAGTTCATGATAGTACTTGAAATATGCACATTCCCGGCAATCCACAGTAGACACTATATTCACCTAGTATATACCTTCTTAACCTTTACCTTACCATATAGTTTCTCAACAGCCTTCATAATACCCTCTATAACATCGTCGTGGTCGGTAATAACATATACACGTATATTATCGTTCCAAATCAGATACTCCTTAGGCATAGTTATTCCTCCAATTCACAATCACTTAGCTCTACAAGTACAAAGTCATCTGCTTCCTCATAATATGCTGGAAACGGCACTATATTGGTTATCCTACAATCCTTAGCCTTCACCTTAAGCCAGTTAAATACTAGCTTAACCTCCCCATATACATAGTATTTGTCTCCTATCCTCCATATACCCACTATATCCATCACCCCGTATACGTCTACTCCATCAGTCCAATAACATCTTCTGACTCTCCCGTCTTCTGACCAATAGACCCCAATACCTCATCAATATCAACAGCCTCACTCTTCTTCTTCTGCCTCCTCATACTTCTAACCAGCACGCTTGTCAGGAATAATAGTGCTCTCGGTATATGTGATACCGGTATATCAATGTTGATGAATACTGCATCCTTACTCTTATTAACGGTTAACGACTTCTTATCCACAATCAATAGAGTGCCCTGCAACTTACCATTCCTATACGAAAAAATAATCTTATTCTTGTCCCCCATAGCAACAGAGGGGGACTTTTTAGAAGACTTATTCTCCGACATGAAGGGTCTACCTCCTCCATAGATAAAAATGGGTAACAGGCCATCAAAAGACGTGTTTAGAAGGAGTTAGAAGGACAGTAATAGATGTAAAAAAAGATTTTTCCTATACACGTATATTCTCTAGGATTATATCTCTATGACTAGTGATGGCTTAGTGGTCTCCCTAGGAGTCATTACCTCCCTAATAGCCTCCGCTAGTTCCTCATTATCCATTACAGCATTAATGATGCTCTGTATCTCTCTAAGGTACTCGAATTGCTTAATGGTTAGGCTGTTCCTCCATAGCCTCCTACTCCTTATCTGGGGGAGTACTGCTGGATTAGTACGCTGTACCGTTGTAGCACCGTATTGCTGTGTACCGGGAGGCACTACTAGTAACTGGAATACAAAGTTCTCTGAACGAATAATCTCTACACCGACCGGTGTACCAGTCTTTTTAACCTCATTCATAGCCCTCATGACAGCCGCTATAATTCTCTCCTTGATACCGGTTGACTTGGACTTGGATTTTCCTTTTTCCTCACTCACAGGCTATACACCCCCGGAGGGGCTTCCCATCTATAATACTGGGTAACCCAGCATATAACACATACTAATAGAATAGGTTAGACCAGCTATGTATTGAATACGGGCTAGAAGAGTGTCTTATCCCTACTACATAGACGCTTATAGGGACAATAGCTACACAGGGGACTCTTTTCACGCGGGGGAGGAGTATTATTCTCCATTGACTGCTTAAGAATCTTCACCCGTTCACGGAATATGTTTATAGTGCCGTTATCAGTCTCCATACAATACTCTCTATAGCCATTATCGCTAATATATAGTATGCAATACTTATTCATACCCAGTACATATGCGTAGAAACAAGCCTGTAATATGTGTTCAAGATATGGTTTCACCGGTATACGCCTTGCAGTCTTAATCTCATAGAGGACATTGTCTAGGACGATATCGGCGAGACCCCGTACCACTACTCCCTCAACCCTAGCCATTACCTCGACCTCTGTACGAATATCTATTCCCAATTCACCCCTATGCCTAACCAATAGATTCTCTATCCACAAATGTATAGCCTTACCCATAACCAATGGTCTACGTAACTGGTACTCCGGCTTCAATGGATACTTGAACTGATAATATGTTTTCCTTAGACACTGTGCAATATCCGTAACCCACAGCGTATCATGTGGATGCTCCCGATTCTCCAACTCAATAGCCCTCAACAATATATCCACTAAGCCCTCATCCACCATGACGTGGAATCCCCCATACATGCATTAACAAGGTATCCCATATCATGATATACTGTACCCGTATAGACTACATGTATGAAGTACTCCATGCTAATGCCACTTCCTCCGTACAAAGCTATCACAACTCATATACGGTAGTGTATGTACATTCCACTTCCTACAGAATCCTAGCCCACTCTTTTCCTTCATATAGTAGAGACAATCCTTACAGAACCTAGTCCTACCCATTAATAATCTCCTCAATAGACTTGATTCCCTGAGTCCATAGCCATCACTAATCAACTTTCTCGACAATATATTTTACCTCCCATTCCTCATGCATCTCTATAACCGCCTTGAATCTCCTCTGCCTCTCCGATAAACTACTTTTCCGACTCTTAACCTCTATAAACAGTATTTCTTTTCTGGCTGGATTTACTGCAACAATGTCGAACGGCATATTACTCATTGGCACACGGTATACTAGGTATCCCTCACTCTCATACTTCCTAAGCACCAGATACTCTTTCTGGAACCCTATCCATCTCGCCCGATTCACACTCTACACCCCCGAATAGTATCATCAATAGACACTCGGGTATAGGTATACCATACTCGCTACAAACTCCCCTAATAGCCTCCACTACATCATCCTCTATAGTGATTACTATCACATACACCTGCCTCCCCCGTATAATAGTATGGGTAACAAGCCATAGTACACGGTATGGCGAGACATTTATAAGCCCCGCCGGACACTATATACTCTGGTGAGGTCGAGACTATGAGTTCTGTACAAGACGAATACGAGCAGTTAAAGGACAAGATACTATCCGCTTGTGGGAGCATGCCCAACAAGGTACTAACCATACTCCAGCTAAGAAGTGAAGTACTACGTAAAGCCGCTAATACAGTATCAAATATCCTAGTAGACACTAGCTATAACATCGTAGACGTAGCCGGTAGCCCAATAATAATACCCAACGTATCAGCTAAGCCAACATTAAAGCCAAAGATAGAGTATACTGGAAAATTAACCAAGCTAGAGCAACCATATTCATATGTACCAACAGATGGACTAGATGTTATACTGCCACCGATATTCATGTTCGACACTACAGCATTCACTAATACAATGTCCCAATTCTATAAATCACATGCACTGGCACAAGTATATGGAGTATCATCGCTTGACGCACCATACAATGGCGATTTCAGAAACGCAGTAAAGAAAGTATATTATAATAAGACACTAACCACGACATACGAGGCAATAGACTCATCGAAGACACCTACACAACATGGCTATCCCGGATACCCATTCTACCTACTATTCGAGGATAGCCAGATACATGTCGTACGTGTAGACTGGTTCAGAATAGGTAGCATAACATACGTGTATAAACTATCGGACTCCGAGACATATATACGGTACACTGTAGGCAGATTCCTACTACATGATATAACTGAAGATAAAGAAATAGCCGCTGACCAGAGAGGCATAATCATATACGCCCATCCAGACGACTATGTAAAAGTATTCTATGGAAAACACCATATTGAGCCACCATACGGATACATAATATTTAATACTCCAGAGGCAATATATGATGCACCAATAGTTATAGCTGATCCATCATCCACACATGATGATATTGTAAACCTACTATCCGAGAAATTCAAGGATCTATCAATAAGGGTAGTAAAAGAAGTACGTAATACTGCATTCATATCCGGCGAGAGAATACTTGGAAGAAGATTCCCACCCATACTAGGACTACCGACTGGGTGATAGCATGTCTGCACCCACAGCCATACTATCTACATCATTAACAGGATTAATAAGCCAACACATAGATGACATACTTGAACCATTCAAGGAGACATTATATGATGAATCTATATCAGGTATACTGCGATTACTCAAGGTACATTTTGCAATAACCGTTAACTTCCGCAATGCACTAGCCGGTTTCCAACAGGGAATGGCATTCCCAGAACCACTACCCGAGTACGGAGTATCACCAACTGGAATCATTGATGCAATAATAGCTACACTATACGCTACAGCAGTAACAAGTGCACTATTGGGCGAGGAAGTAGGAGAAGAACTATGGATGGAGATGATACAGGAAGGAGTATCCAATGCATTCCAGACATCACTGGGAGGCTCACTACAGACATACATGAATGTGTATCGTGGAGGGCTACCGCCATCAATAGATGATATAAGCGATATGCCATTCTACTGGGACTGGATAGACGATAAACTACTAGGATTCATACTAGCCAGTGCCGGAGGAAACCTATACACTACCCTACACTATGGACTACGTGGCATACAGAACTATCTCAACCAAAACTATATGAATGCAACCAACCAAATACAAATTTTAGCAACGAGACTTATAGAGGATTACCTATGGCACAAGAATTACCATTTAGAACTCCGGAGAGATGTATTGGCATCCTATATACGTACCGTAATAGCCTATGCCGACTACATATCAATGTATGCAAACGATATAGCGGAGACAGCAATGTCCCGGTTAAACGACTACCTTAATGAACTAGAGACCAATAAGAAAGCATATGATGCTGGACAATTAAATGATGAAATGTTCAAGGGTATAATGGATAGTATAGAGGCAAGTGTGGATGCACTAGTAACACAGGTAGACAATATGATAAACACACTAAAGAACATAGTAGAGAGCCAGTCCCCGCTAATACCACAGGAAGTAATAGACGAGTATAAAGCCGCATTACAGGAGCTAAGCAATGAATACGTCAAGATAATAGAGGCACTCAATACACACTATGAGGCAGAGTTAAGAGGAAAACTAGACCGACTATTCAGGGGACTAGAATACCTATGGGCATACCGTAGCTACAACATATACCGTAAACAAGAACAGTATCCCGAGAAATGGCAACTACCACTAGAGAAGACATACCTAGAACCATACAAGCTAAAAGTAACGGTAAAGGGTAGACCACAACAATGACAACCAATATAACAGCCGAGATACTAGAGAAATACAGAGAATGCATATACACATGGACAAAAGACCTATCAACACTATCTCCACTAACCCCATATCGTGAAATAGTGCATAACATGATGAATAAATGCATAGGACATGCAGTAAGACAGGTAATACGTAGACACTATAGGGGAGTAAAACGAATAGCGTTCCAGTGTATAACCAAGTGTTTCTTCATCTTCCTACACAATTACAATCGTGTATGGTTTAGCGAGTGTGTAGATAAGTGTCTTGAGCTATGAGGTATGAGACCATGCCCCATGCTTCTATATTACCCCCCACCCCAAAGGTATTCGAAGAATACAAAGCAACAACACCAAAACCCATTCTTGAACACAGAAACCATGCCGATAGTCCATGCATCCATTCCCCATGCTATCCTATGATATACTCCATGGTATTTAATAAGAAATACATAAAAAATAATAATACCATTGAAAACTTAATGTTTTCATGGTATTTAATAAATATATTATATTATATAAATAAATTTAATAGCATAGAACAGTGTACCATGCATTGGCGAGACCCCTGCCCCTCCATGCATAATCTGTCTAGGACTATTTTGGCGGAGGGGGTGATATAGTGGCTCGTAAACGTAAGAGACGTAGAGGTTTAATCGGTAAGGATGAACGGTATGAGGGTAGGAGGAGTAGGGATAGGGAGGATTATGAGAAGAGGCGTATAATATTTGAGGATGTTAGGAGACGCTATAACGATGCTGTTAGGAGGGATATACGGAGGAGGTATGAGCATATAAGACGTATAGATAGGTATGTGTATGATAGGATGTATCAGTTATATAGACAAGTAGCAAATGAACAAATAAGGTCATTCATGTATAGACTTGGTATGAAGTTGTATGGTAGGTCTGATATGGTTAATCCAACTAGGAAGTGGAGTATATTAAGGAGATTATTTAGTTTCCTATATGAGGACATATATGATTGGCTGTATGATTACCTATATCTTGAGAGACCATTATTGGATGCCCGTAGTAGGCTGAAAATACGTGGAGATACTAGGCGTATGAGGGAGATTAGGGATGAAATAAGGACTGGGGTAGCCACTCCTTTGATTATTACTAGATATATTAATAGGACTATCGAGCTACATTTTACTGAGAAGTTGGATGAGTATCTCAATGACCCGGCTAGGTTACCATTGGTTCTTGATGCTCTTAACCATATCTTTACACAATTACTATCTACGTCATATAGGATTGTGATTCCTCCGGAGGAGCTGGAGAGATTGAAAGAGGTATTGGCAATACTGTATAAATATTATGTTGCATATACTAGACCGATGCCGTGTACACGTAGCCAGTTCCTGCTCAAGTTGACACCGGTAACGCTACATATAGCCAAGGGATATGCTGTACGGATATATGTACTGCGATGGACTAGTGGAGAGAATATAAGGAGTGGTATGCTTATGATTACTGACCCTATAGACTTATATTTTGCTATGCTTAGGAATAAGAAGTATAACTATGATATATTTAGTAGTCTTCAGGCTATTGGGGAAACCAGTGCTTTATCTGGTGAGGAAACCGTATATACGTGGAGGGATTGGATGGGAACAGGCAGGGATGCTGTTAAATTATATCAGTTACTCTATAGGCATACGGTTGTAGAGGATGGTTTTAGACGTGCTACTGGTAAGAGGGAGAATATAGCTGAGGTAGGTCATTGCTCAGTATATATAGGATTCAAGAGAAGCAGTAAGAGATTCAGATACTGGTGGTATGAACGTGAACGTATTCTATGTAAACAGTACCATATATGCTAATGTTATTAGAATATGTTTTTCAGGCATGATTCACGGTTTGGCGAGGGGTTTAAAACCCTGAAAACCCTATCTAATAATATAGAACCCTGTACAGGGGTGAAATAGTGAGCTACGTTGTAGAATATAAAGGCTATTATGAAGTACCAGAGCTACCAGCAGAAGTACAGGATGAATGGAAAAACACATTAATCAATGAAATGAATAGAATTTATAATGGCTTAATAACTAGGATACCTGATGAAGCGGCTTTTAGAAGTGTCATTGCCGAATCAGCATATCAATCATGGCAGAATTTCATTAACCCTAGTTGGGAGGATGCTGACTTTATCAAGCTAAAGTTCCAAGTAAAGCTTAGTGGTGCTTATGGTGCTTGGAAGGACGGTGTTGATGCGGCTTTCAGTGGCGATTCACCATACTTCCCTGATAGAGTTACTGGTAAGGCTAGTAAATTCCTTAAAGCCAAGTATACATTAGGTGCAGTGGGATTAAGGTATAAGTTTGGACGTGGAATTGCAGTAAAGGCTATTGGTGTCATCTCTGGCGACTATAGAGTACTTAAGGACATCAAATCTCCCGATGAATTTACTGGTAGTATTGTCAATGTATTCCTAGCAGGTGCATCTAGGTTTGTTAGACCACAAGCCGTAGCTATTATAACTAGGGGATTAGTCCTTGCTCAATATGCTCATGAATTTGGTTTAACGGGATTAAGGGATAGTGTAATCAGTACAACCAATACTGTATTAGGCAATACAGTATTAAAGCAAGTCGATACTTCAGCATATCCAACAGTAATATTAGAAATAGGCTATGATGGTGATGCTAATAAACTCTATGTACACAGTGCCGCCGGCACTAGCTAACCCTAGTAGTGTACATATTTGAATCCAATATATTTTTTTACCATATACTATATACTATGCATATATGTGGGAGTATATTGCTATGGAGCCGATAGTTGGTAGAGTAACACCTGATTTTGTACGTGTGCTTCGGGAGTCAATATTATATGGTGATGAATTAGGGGTTATTGTTGCTATTAATCTTGTTACTGAGGATGGTGAGATAACTATTTCAAGTATTGATAAATGGTGGGACACGGATACTGATTGTGTATACTTGATTGTAATGGGTAGCATATATATTGATAAGCCAGTTAATGTTAGTGAGGTACAGGTTATTTTGTCAACGACTGATAGGGGTGAATTAGTTATTGCTAGGACTGAGAAGACAATAACATTATGTGCATTTCATACTTATACATTTACTATTACTATACAATTCAGTGCGCCTTCACCATTGCTTGATTATATTTGGTGTGTGTTCGAGGCGTGGGCTGAGACGTATCCGTATGGGAATATAAAGATTGATATGCTCTACATATATGATGCTAATACATGGGATTATATAGAGACACGTAACATTATTAAGTATGATATGGTATGTCCTGCTGGTGAGAATCAGTTTCCCTGTGTTACTGATATTAGAATCAGGGATGATAGTAACATCGAGTATGATATTGGATTGATTGAGGTATATAATACATTTGGTCAATGGCTATTTGATATTGAGGAGACACTACATAAATATAGTGATGATGTATTGGATGTAGTTATTAACTTTACATTAGAGAGCGAGGAGGTGGTATCGTGAGCTATGTAGTATTACCGGGTGCATTGGTTAAGGTACTTAAGAATGATATAGTTTTGGCACAATTGGTAACTGATATTAATGGTGTTGCTGAACTATATCTTCCTGAGGATGGATATAAGGTATGTGCATCTAAGACAGGATATTCTGAGGCATGTACTCATGTATATTTGAATAAGGATACTGATATAGAGTTGATACTGAGGAGAATAGTTGAGCTATTGGTTAGCCAATCAGGTACATTTAGTGTTAGTACTGAGGTTATCGACGAGGGCAGTATATACTGTATTGCCACAAAGTTTGATCCCGGGTATCCAAGGTGGTTTCCAAGTAATGGATATAGTGAATTATTCTCATGGTGTAGCAGTGATGAATTGAGTGATGCATGGAGTATTATTGAGACGTATTATGCTGAGCCAGAGGTATATAATAATGCACTAAGACCTAAAGCAACTGACTATAGGACGGAGTTTTCATGCAGTATAGAGCGTAGTCTACCAATGTATCTACTTAAACTATACTTTGCATTCAAAGTAACTACTGATGAGCCACAGAGGATAACGCTTACACTATATGATAGTAATGTTGAGGAGTATCCGAAGACTGAGATAGTTATTGAGAATGTTGTTAATCAGATTAGATTATATGTTACTATACATAGATGGGTTAGTACTAGCTTCCATATATATAGAAAGTATGATATGGCACCATTAGTTGAATGGAATGGGGAAACACTGATTATATATAATCATAGTGCTAAGAAACTATATCTCTATAAGGATACGATTAACTATTATCCATTGGATTTTCCATCAGGTGTAGACTATGGTTATCCATGGAGAGTTAGAGTGAAACTAGAGAGTTATAATAGGAGTCAATCAACTAGTCCCGGTGAATATTATCCGCCTTGGATTGATTGGATAGGATTTATATTCGGTGAATAGGGGTGGTAGAAGTGAATGATATAGTTACTATACTTGCACAGTATGGGTTGGCTGGTGTGGCAATATATATAATGTATGAGTTGTTTAAGTGGCATACAAAGGAGATAGTGCACCCCATACGTGAGGATATTCAGAAGCTTACTGATGCAATTGATAAGTTAACTGATACTATTAATGATTTGAGGAGTATGATTACTAGGATGAATAGTACTATGACTGATATAAAGGAAGAGATTAGGTATGAGAGGGATAGGGAGAGGGGGTAATGTATAGGGTATGCCTCAGCTCGAACTAGCTAATCTAAGTAATCTGGATATACCATTAAGTGCATTACAGCGTACCAGAGTATATGAGCAGTCATTCGATGACGGTACTAGCGACTTAACAGAGAATAACTGTACACAAACAGTACAGGATGAAGAGGTATTTGCCGGTAGATATGCATTAAAGGTAACTATACCGGCTGGGGAAACAGGGTATGTGGAGACACCTACTAGACCAGTGTCTCCGGGACAATTAATAACATTCACTATAGTGCATAAGGAGGATGAAAATATTACTGGCTTGAAACTACAGATTGTATGGAGGCGTAGTAGTGGTGGAGTAATAAATATTGATGAGTTCACACTTGACCTAGCCAGTGAATGGGCTACCGTATCACGTACTATTAGTGCACCCGGTAATGCAGTGTCAATGGCTATAAGGATATCTGGGACAGCCTCTGATACTGCTGATGGCAATATCTATCTAGACGATATAGTTATGGATTTAATTGGACTAGTGATACGTGCAGATAATAAGGGCAGACCAATGATTAACATTGATGACTATCTTGAGCCAATACTGGTATTTAGTAGCCAGTACCAGTTATCAACTACTCCATTGGAGACAGAAGTACTTGACTTGAAAGGGCTTAAGCGTAGACTATTCTTCTTCATCAATACCCATGATAAACCAGTATATGTGGATGTATTGACAAGCTATAGTCCATCAGCTGAATTCATAAGTATTATAGGGGAGCCTATAGAGGTACCTAAGGAGTCAATTAGACCGGGTATAATGAATACTGATGCATACACGTATATTAAGATGAGGGCATGGGCTAGTGAAGCACCGTCAACCGGGTATTTCGCAGTAGTGGTTCTAGGATATTACCTCTAAGCCCCCATATCCCCATACGGGGATTGGGGGGGAGGTGATACCCGGGTATGGTACGTATAGGTAAGTCCAAGGTAAAGTATAGGGGTAGGGTAGAGGATATAAGGGATACGGGTGATAGCGTAGTGATACTGGTATCCATACTCGATGGCAAGGGTAATACAATATATACTACACAACATAGTATGCCTAAGAAGGACTATGAGAAGCTAGACAATGATGGATTCAGGAAACTAGTATCACATATAGTTAGAAAGACACTGGTAACCATTGAACGAATAGGTATGGAGATTGAGATAACATAAGTTAGAGGTTGAGATAACATGAGTCAATGGGTATGTCTAGACCAAGAATGTTTACAGAGGAAACAGATACTAGAGCAACTAGATATTAAGCTGAGCCAGTTAAGAGACGCCATAGTAGGTGCTGGTGGTAAGACACTTACAGACATATACGATATAGCATCAGATATAAAGGCTAAGACAGATAAGCTAAGCTTTGATGGTAGCAATAACTTGTTAATGGCGTTGAATACCGATAATGTAGGTATTGCTAAGGAGGCTACATTAAGTAATCTCAGTGCTAAATTCCCTAATGCCACTGTACTAGGTGATTCATTATCTAATCCATCAACCACTATAATCGGTAGTGCATTACTGGGATGGACAGGCTCTATATGGAGACGTATAGCAGTAGATACTAGTGGTAGATTAAAGACAGCTATTGATTCAATACCATCACTACCCAGTGGAAGCAATATCATAGGCGGAGTATTCGCCGACTATGGAACTGGTGTAAGCATTGACCAGCA
>Ga0190363_1001700_pt1 | contig 12954 bp, 9 predicted proteins | sample 48721867_MG_FD_161272 | JGI IMG/M metagenome (GOLD analysis project Ga0190363, IMG submission 161272) | Hydrothermal vent microbial mat bacterial communities from Southern Trench, Guaymas Basin, Mexico - 4872-18-6-7_MG | ecosystem: Environmental > Aquatic > Marine > Hydrothermal vents > Microbial...
GGAGACGAAACGCTTACTGACGGAGATGATGCGAGAGGCGTTAAGAGCATTTCATAGGAGGTTAATAGTCGTCTCTGGAGAAGGTTCAGAGGAGGTCTTAACTTTTCTGATTCTGAAGCATAACGAGTTAAGAGGTGAAGATAAAGAAGCCATCGTGTACATATCTCCGACTGAAAAGAAGAATTCAAAGTTCAAATCCCTGCTTGAGAACTTGAAAGAATCAGGCTTCCCGCATGAGAATGTAAGGTTTTGCACATATGCCGAAAGCGGAGATCTCCTCGGAACAACCAATGATGTACTGATCTTAGATATGGGTGTGGGAGCTAGGCCGAATGACCTAGGCAGACTTATTGAAACCGTGAGGGGAGGAGGTCTCATAATTCTTTATGACCTAGACCTAACGGTTAAGGAGCCTTGGAAAACGAGTATTCACCGGAGCTTCCTAATCTCTCCTTACGGCCCCGAAGATATCAATAATAGATTCGAGAGGTACTTCATTAGGAAGATAATTGAGGATAGAAGTGTTTGGATCCTCAGTGGCTGGCGTGTCTTGAAGGGCGAGATGCTCAGCCCTCCGAGGAGAATTGAAAAAAGCATAAGGATCCCGGAGCATAGCAGGGTTCCGCGGGAGATCCATAAGCTCGTCCTAACTCAAGATCAAGCTGATGCGCTTCAGACATTAGAGGAAGCCATGCATAGGGATGGCAGAAGCGTATTAGTGATAATCTCTAACAGGGGAAGGGGAAAGTCTGCGCTTCTTGGACTGGGAGCAGCCACGCTTCTATCCCTTGGAGTTAGCAGAATTCTGATCACCGCTCCGAGCAGAGAGGAAGTTCAGGTAGTCTTTGACATGGTAGGGAAGGCGCTTAAAACAATAAATGAGAAGTTCTCAAGAATCCGTAAGGAAAGGCTCGTCTCCAAGGTGAAGTGCAGACTTGGAACGGTTGAGTTTAATAGTCCGTATAAGGTTCTGAGTGAGAAGGCTGAGGTCTTAATGGTTGATGAAGCAGCCGGCATACCTGTCCCGTTGCTTTTCCGGTTTATTCAGAGGTTTCCGAAAGTGATCTTCGCATCAACAATTCATGGATATGAAGGCGCTGGGAGAGGGTTCTCTCTGAGGTTTCTTAAGGCTTTAAGAGAAGAGAAGGATGTGAAGCTACACTTTGTGGAGTTGGAGGAGCCGATAAGATATGCTGATGGGGATCCCGTTGAGGAGTGGCTGTATAAGACGCTTCTTCTAGACGCTGAGCCCGTAGAGATAGGCGATGAAGAAGTCAGGCCTGAAGAATGCATGTATGAGAAGGTTGATCTTGACTTCTGGTTTGGAAAGAATGAGGAAAAGCTTAGGGAGTTCATTGGAATCTACGTGCTTGCACATTACAGAAACAGACCGGATGATCTGCTGATCCTTGGAGACGCCCCCCATCACTCAGCCCGTCTGATGAAGACAAAATCCGGAAAGATAGTGGCAGCTCTACACCTTGCCGAGGAGGGAAGAATGCCAAGGGAAGTTGTGAACTTGGTTCTCACAGGAAAGCCTCCTTCAGGAAATCTAATCCCCTCATGCGTTATCAAGTATTATCCGCCCTACAGGGGATTCGCTAGGCTTCGAGGATTCAGAATTGTTAGGATAGCAGTTCATCCAGATCTCTTAGGAAGGGGAATCGGAAGTCTAGCTCTTAAGAGACTCTGCGAAGAAGCTGAAAGTGAAGGATTCGATTGGGTTGGAGCAGGATTCGCGGCTGACAGACGACTGCTCAGATTCTGGCTGAAGAATGATTTTGTGCCTGTTCATATAAGCCCGGCGAGAAACATAATCTCTGGGGAATACAGCGTAGTGCTCATTAAGCCTCTGAACAAAAGAGCTGAGAAGATTGTGAGGAAGGCTTACCGCGAATTCAAGATTAGATTTTTGGAGTCGCTCTCCGACACGTATTATAGTTTAGACCCGTATATCGCTGACCAGCTCTTAAGCGTGCATAGGTGGGAAGCTTTGGAGCTTCCACGCATGACCGCGTCTCAGCGGGAGAGACTGATGGGATATGTTAAAGGCGTCTTAACGTATGAAGCTGCATGCGACTCAATAAAGCACGTTCTATTCGCGCATTTCCTGAGCTCTGGAAAATATAGGTGTGAGATGGATGTGAACGATGAAGCAGGACTGATAACTAGGTGTCTGCAGTGTAGATCATGGGATAGAACAGCTGAGATTGTTGGAACGCATCCCGCAAAATTAAAAACCGACCTGAGATCAAATATTGGAAGGCTGGCGATGCATTTTGAAGCAGTTAAACTTCAAAAAGGAGTTTAAGGACGCCCTTCAGAGGGGCCGTAAAATAACAACTATAAGGATGAGGACAAATCTGAAGCCGAGGGACATAGTTGAGATCATAGCTGGAAAGGAGAGCTGCGGCTATGCATTGATAAAGAGCGTAGTTAGGAAGAAAATCTCGGAGATAAACGATAATGATGCTAGAAGAGACGGCTTCAGAAATAGGAAGGCTCTACTCAAAGCTTTAAGAAAGATCTATGGAAAGATAACTCCGGAGACTCATGTCTACATAATAAGATTTGAGAAGGTTAGAAGGTAGTAGCCAGCGGGAAACAAACTGTAAGTCCGCTGAGACCAAGAATTAAATGAGAGATGAATGACGCGGAGAAAATTGACAATCGACAGTGCTTGTTGATGCCCTGGCTACGCTTACAATGGCTCTTCTCCATATAATGCTTTCTCAAGCTCGGGAAAGTCGAAAAAATAGCGGAAAATACAACGCTGTCATAAAGTTCTGGAGAAGAAACAATGTAGAACGATGGAGTATCAGATGAATCTGGAAAGCATATGGGTCTCTTCTTGCGATACGAGAAAATGCCTAGAATAGATTAAGAAGAATAGTTCTGAGAACGCATCTTTTCTATGCCGAGAAGGAAAACGAACAATGCTTTATCGTCTAGTAAGCGATATCAATCTAGAATATTAAAGATCAGCTAATCATTGTGCGCCTTTAACTTCCTCATCCTAATATATGATTGTGAAGACATGAAATCTGGCATCCACTTATGCACGGATAGCCTTACTGAGTAGATGATTAAAACTCTGGTTGTTCCGATAAAGGGATTTCACTTTTAAGTCTCTTTTTAGCATTATGCTACTTGACCGTGTGACATGCCACAAAGTGGTTATCGTCTATCTTCACAAGTTTAGGTTCTTCTCTTCTACAAATATCCGTTGCCAGCGGACATCTAGTGTGAAATCTGCATCCTGAAGGCGGATTTATGGGGCTTGGAACCTCACCCTTTAACATTACGCGTTTCCGTTTAACATTTGGATCAGGCACCGGCACAGCTGAGAGCAGAGCATTAGTGTAGGGATGTTTCGGATCTGAAAAAATAACCTCCTTCTCTCCCATTTCAACTATCTTTCCAAGATACATTATGGCTATCTTATCCGAGATATACTTCGCCACGGCCAAGTCATGCGTAATGAACAGGTAGGTTAAGTCTAATTCTTCCTTTAGCTGAATCATAAGCTCGAGTATCCTTGCCCTTAAAGAGACATCTATCATTGATATCGGCTCATCGGCGACTATGAAGTCAGGATTGAGGATCATCGCCCTTGCCACGGCAACCCTCTGCCTCTGTCCACCGCTCAGCTCGTGAGGATACGCATTATAGAATTTCGACGCGGGCTGAAGCCCCACTTTCTCAAGCATCTCCATTACGAGTTTCTCTTTCTCTCTGCCGTATGCTATTCCATGAATCTCAAGCGGATGACCTACATTCTCTCCGATTTTCATCCGCGGATTCAGCGATGCATAAGGATTTTGAAAAATTATCTGCATGCGCTTTCTAAGTTTTCTGAGTTCTTCTCCGCTGAGAGAGGTTATATCGATGCCGTTAAAGAAGATTTTTCCCCCGGTTGGATCTATAAGCCGAACTATGAGCCTGCCAGTAGTGGTCTTTCCACATCCACTCTCCCCCGCAATCGAGAATACTTCTCCCTTCTCAGCCTCAAAGCTTATCCCATCAACCGCCTTAACATAATCTATTCTTCTGCTTAGAAGCCTCTCTAAGAAGCTCCGCTGAACTGGAAAGTACTTCTTTAAATCTACTACTTTAAGCAACGGCATACCTTCTCCCTTCAATACTGGAAGCATTTTACCAGTCTGTGATGTCCAACCATGATCGTGGGAGGTTCCTCCTCTCGACACTTCTCAGTCGCGTATGGACATCTCGGGCTGAACCTGCATCCCTTTGGAGGGTTAATGAGATCCGGAGGGTTTCCGGGTATATACTTCAGCTTCTGATCAGAATGTTGAATGTTGGGAATCGATTCAAGTAATGCCTTTCCATATGGATGTAATGGCTCATTAAAGAAGGATTTTGCATCTGCAAATTCAACTAGTTGACCAGCATACATTAATGCAACTTTATCTGCTATTCCTGGAATTATGCTTATGTCATGCGTTATGAGGATCATGCCCATGCCGTAGAGATTCTTCAGCTCCTTCATTAAGTCTAAGATTTGAAATTGAACTATAACGTCTAGGGATGAGGTAGGCTCATCTGCTATTACAAGGTCAGGGTTCAACGCCAACGCCAGCGCTATGCCTACCCTCTGCCTCATTCCACCACTAAACTGATGCGGATAATCCATGAATCTCTCAGAGCGTATTCCCACCTGCTCTAAAAGCTTTATAGCTTTCTCTTCTGCTTCTTTACGAGTCAAGGTTTCATGAGCCATTATGGTCTCAACTATGTGATCGCCTATCTTCATTAATGGATCAAGCGATGTCATCGGATCTTGAAAGACCATTGAGATCCTTTTTCCGCGGATCCTCCGCATCTCTTCTTCGCTCAGCTCCGTTAGGTTTAGGCCGTCGAAGACTATCTTCCCGCTGATTATTCTGCCCGGAGGCGGAACAAGCCTCAGTATTGCCCGTCCCAACGTTGACTTTCCGGAGCCTGATTCGCCGACAAGCCCTATGGTTTCTCCTTTCTTCATGAATAAGTCAACATTGTCTACGGCCATAACTACGCCATCCCTAGTATAGTAGTAGACTCTCAACCCCTCTATTCTTAGAAGATCGGAAATCATCCGTCATCCCCCAGATAATTTTGGGTTCAATATCTCTGCAAGCCCCTCTCCGAAGAGGCTGAAGCCCAACGTAAGGAGGACAATCATTAATCCGGGAAACGTCCCTGGCCACCATATCTTCGCCGTTAATGCTCCATAACCCATTCTCAAGTCAAATCCCCAGTCCGGTATATGTGCTGGAAGTCCAAGTCCGAGAAAACTCAGAGCAGCTAATGTTAGCACGGCATCCGCAGCGTTAAGCGATAATACTATCGGAATCGAAGGGATCACGTTTGGAAATATATACTTGAATATTAGGGTTCTTCCCTTAGCGCCTATTGCCTTAGCGGCTTCAACAAATAGACTTTCTTTCATGGAGAGAACCTCGCTTCGAATCATTCTGAAATATATTGGAACGTACACGACTGTGAGTGAAACTGTTACTGGCATTATTCCTTGACCGAGCATGACTGCTAGGGCTATTGCCAAGATTAAGCCTGGAAATGCGTATAGGCTATCCATGAATAATGATAGGGCTGTGTCAAACTTCCCTCCAACATACCCTGAGATTAAACCTAAAGTCACTCCGCATGCTGATGAAAGAGCCATCGACAGAAACGTAACTATGAGTACAGTTCTCGAGCCCCATATGATTCTGCTTAGAATGTCGCGTCCAAGCCTATCCGTACCCATTGGAAACTTCGGATTAGGACTCTCATATAATCCTCCAACTCTAGTCTTGTTGGGATCGTAGGGAGCTAGTACTGGAGCAAATATTGCCATGAAGATGAAAGTTAATATTATTGCGAGGCCCACTATGATAAAGAGGCCCTCAACTCCTCTTCTAGGCGAGATCTTACTAAGCATGGATGTTATCATTTTTGGAGCTGTGAGATTCGCCATTCCGGCCACCTAGTACCTGATACGCGGATCGATATAGACATAGATTATATCGACTATGAGGCTTATCAGAACTATAAGAGTCGCTATAAAAACTATTGTTCCCTGAATCGTCGTGAAGTCTCGATAGCTGATTCTTTCATATAGGAAGTATCCCATCCCCGGCCATGAGAAAGTTGTCTCAGTTAAAACGGCGCCTGCAAGTAGAAGAGCAAATTGTAACCCCATCATCGTCAGTATCGGTATGAAAGCATTCTTTAATGCATGTTTGTATATAATTGTTCTTTCTGGCAGACCCCTAGCCCTAGCGGCTCTTATAAAGTCACTCTGTAAAATATCTATCATGTGAGTTCTCGTCAGACGCGTGTATATTCCAGAGAGATAAATTCCCAGAGTTACCGTAGGCAAAATAAGATGCCTTATCGAGTCTATCAAACTTGGAAGATTCATCGTTAATATGCTGTCTAAAACATAGAGTCCAGTAATTATTTCAGGAGCCATCCGCGGATCAGACCTGCCGCTTATGGGAAGCCAGCCTAGATATACCCCGAAGATCAGCTGCAATACTAAGCCGAACCACGGAATAAAGATCGAGTACGTTATGATTCCGTAGAGTCTTATGGCATGATCAGCTGGCTTGTTACGTCTACGCGCCGAGAAGACGCCCGTGAAGACTCCGAGGAGAATGCTAAAGGTAAAGGCTGATATGGAAAGCTCAAGAGTCGCTGGGAAATGTTCAAGTATCTCATCTAAAACTGGCCTCTGACCCCATATCATTGATCTTCCAAGATCGAAATGAGCCAAATTCATTAAATAATTTAAGTACTGAATGTATAAGGGTTTGTCAAGTCCAAGCTGCTTTCTTATACGTTCTATCTCACTGATGGGGGCGTGTCCCCCAAGCATGGCACTTACTGGATCTCCGGCGACTCTCAAAACTACGAAAACAACGCTGAGAAGGATGAGTAGCATGGGAATCGAAAGCAGTATACGCCTAATTATATATACTCTTAGGGACGTCAACGGCTTTTCTTCCTAAACAATATAAAAAGAAAGAAGATGGGTGGTTTATTTCTTTTACTCCTTATATATCAGGTAGTATCTGAGTAGCATCGTCGGGTCCAATATGACTCCCCTCACGTTCGGCCAGAAGACTATGAACAGTTTTCCTTGGAAGAATGGTATAACCGGGGCTTCCTCTGCCATCAGCCTTTGAACCTCCTTGTAAAGTTCTGTCCGCTCTGCTTTATCAATGGCGACACTCGCCTTGTCAAGTAGCTCATCCATTTTAGAATTGTTGTAGAATACTCCGAGATCCGGTGACCACTCTGAGTGAAGGAAGCATGTTGTGTAGTCGTCTGGATCTAGGTAGTCTGGATACCAGCCTAGGAGAAAGATCGGCATAACTCCCTTAGCTATGTATTCTGCGGCGTATGTTGCCCATTCGGCACTCTTCAATGTAACCTTCATCATCCCGGTCTCTTCGAGGCTTTCCTTAATGACCAGAGCTACGTCGGCTTCCAGATCTCCATAATGTGTGGGTGTGTACCATAATTCAAACTCGAATGGATTCGCCTCGCTATATCCGGCTTCCTTCAAGAGCTCTTTAGCGAGGGTTAAGTTTCTGACTCCATACTCCTCCTTAAACGCATCTATGTGGCTCCACATACCTTTCGGAATCATGCTATAGAGTGGCTCAACCGTTCCCTTATAGACCTCAGTGCAGATTTTATCTCTATCTATGGCCGCGGCTATTGCTCTTCTTAAACGTACATCATTGAATGGCGCTTGATTGCATCTTAAAACGAGATATCTTATGTATGGTCCTGGAACCTCCTCAATCGTTAAGACTCCTCTAGCTTTCAGATCGAGTATATCGGTTGGCTTAAGGGTTCTCCAAGCTATATCAATCTCTCCAGTCTCAACCGCAAGTCTTAAGGTAGAAGCGTCCTTGTAAAACTTGATTATGAACTCCTTAGCCTTCGGAGGCGTGCCGTAATAGTCTGGATTAGCCTCTAAGACGAGCTCAACATCTCTGATCCACTTCTTAATCTTATATGGGCCGTAATGTCCGACGAGCGGCTCAGCCATCTTGTCCGCGGGATAAGACTTTGGACTTACTGGAAAGTATGGAACTGTTGCAACGAGAGACGGGAAGTATGAGACTGGCTTCTTAAGTATGAACTTGACAGTTAACTCATCGACGACCTCAACTTTCTCGACAAACGCTGAAACCAGCCATGACGGATCCAAGCCTAGCTTCATAACTCGATCTATCGAATACTTAACCGCAGATGCATCTAGAGGAGCACCGTCGGTGAATTTTAATCCGGGCCTCAGATGGAACGTATATACCTTTCCATCCTCGCTTATTTCATAGGACTCTGCGATTCCGGGAACGATCTCCGTTGTTCCAGGCTTATACTTCAGCAAGCCCTCTCCAATATTGTTGAAGATCTCCCACGTGTAGAAGTCGTAGCATTTCGCCGGGTCAAGCACCGTGATCTTATCGGTTGTACCCAAGATTATTGGTTTAGGCTTAACCGTTTCCTCTAATCCTGAGAGTCTCTCCTGTATTTCTGAGATCGTTTCTCCATAGGTTCCGAGAGTCTTCGACATTTCAGTTAATGCCTTCGCCAAGTTCGTCTCCGCTGTCGCTAATTCGGAGACCTTGCTGGATAGTTCATCAAGCTTTGATGATATATTTGATACGCTGGCTATATAGCTCAGTGAAGCTGCTGAAACGATGAGGTTAATGATTAGCAATACGAGCAGAACTTTATTTATAGTATTAGTGGCGGACATTATTTTCCACCTTCTATTCTCATCTGATATTTAATCGATTAGGATATATATTTTTTCATAAAAAATAGCATATTATTAAAAGATTTATTATTATTCCTCAATATTTTTAAGACATCTTAAAGTAGAGGATGCAATGCTGTAGAGGCATAGCCGAGAAATCTCTCGTCTTTTCTAGCAGAATATACCAAGTAATAAAAAAGAACTTTAAAAGACAAAATGAAGATTTTAGTATGATGGAATCTCGCCGTAGCCTTCTGGACCCTTAGTCTTTGGAGGCTTAGTCTTTCCAGCAGCTATCACGTCGTCTATCTTCAGTATCATTGTCGCGGCTTCAGTTGCGGATTTTATGACTTGCTTCTTTACGGCCAGCGGCTCATATACGTCGAGTTCCTCCATGCTTCTAACCTTGCCCTCAAAGACGTCGACTCCAGTCCATTTCTCGCCTTTGTCATGTGCAGCTCTAAGCTCCGACAGTATATCTATTGGATCTAAACCAGCGTTCTCGGCGAGGGTGACCGGGACAGTCTCAATAGCGTCTGCGAAGCTTTGAACAGCGAGCTGCTCACGCCCAGGAAGCGACTCAGCATATTTCCTAAGCTCCTTCGCAACTTCTATCTCTGGGGCTCCTCCGCCAGCGAGTATCTTTGGCTCCTGAACGACGTCTCTGACGACGCAGAGGGCGTCGTGAATCGACCGTTCAGCCTCGTCAACTATGCGTTCAGCTCCTCCGCGGACAAGTATAGCGACAGATCTTGGATCTTTGCATCCTTCTATGAAGACCATTTTGTCGTCGCCTATCTTTCTTTCCTCAACGAGCTCGGCATATCCGAGGTCTTCAGGCTTCAAATCATCCAGATTCGTGACTATTCTCCCGCCGGTTGCGCGTGAAAGCTTCTCCATATCGGATTTCTTGGCTCTGCGAACTGCAAGTATACCCTTCCTCGCGAGGAAGTGCTGAGCCATATCATCAATGCCCTTCTGGCAGATGAGAACATTCGCGCCGGCCTTCGCAACCTTTTCAACCATCTCTCTGAGCATGTTCTCCTCTTCCTTTATGAAGGCCTCCATTGCCTCAGGCGTGTCTATATGTATTTTCGCGTCGAACTCTGTCTTCTCAACTTCTAGTGGGCAGTTTAGGAGCGCTATTTTAGCATTCTCAACACGCTTGGGCATGCCGGAGTGAACGACTTCCTTGTCTAGAACTATGCCCTTGATCATTCGAGTTTCGGTTAGCGATTCGCCGGGTTTCTTCTCAACCATGATATCATCTAGGTCTACCCTGTACTCGTTGCCTACCTTACGTGCAACATGAAGAACGGCGTCTACGGCTATCTCAGCCAGCTGCTCCTTGTTCTCTGAGACTATCTTGCTGGCCATCGATGTCATGGCAACCTTCTTTAACACTTCCTTGTCTGTTGGATCTACTGGAATGGCGATCTTCTCTAGAATCTCTAGTGCTTTGTCTGCGGCTTTTCTGTAGCCGTCTATGATGACTGTTGGATGAACATTCTTGTCTATCAGCTCCTCAGCCTTCGTTAATAATTCACCTGCAACTACAACTGATGTTGTTGTTCCGTCTCCAACCTCGTCGTCCTGGGTCTTGGCGACCTCAACCATCATCTTAGCCGCCGGATGCTCAACATCTATCTCATCAAGTATGGTCTTGCCATCGCTTGTGATAGTTACATCTCCTAAACTGTCAACAAGCATCTTATCCATGCCTTTAGGGCCGAGAGAACTCTTAACAGCCTCAGCGATTATCCTAGCAGCCATAATATTATTGTGCTGAGCTTCCCTGCCTCTAGCCCTTGTGGTTCCTTCCTTCAATATTAAGACAGGTATTCCTCCCGCTGAGGACAACGTTAACACCTCACCATCTGTTTAGAATTAATCGACTCAGTGAAACTTATATATTTTTCGTACGCTTGAATTTCGTATAGTAAACGATTAATCGACGAAAAATTCTCAAAAATCCTTGGGGGAACTATCGGAATGCTTAATAAGGCTTCGCCGGTAGCTCATTAATGATGAAGCCCATAGAGACCTCGCTTATATTCATAAAGCCTCGCCCTAGACTCTTTCACAAGGTTCCAGTAATGGAGACCTTAGGGTTTGTTGAGAGATTTCAGCACAATGACTCATTCTATCCAAGAATTAGACTCTTTGTGGAAAGGATGGCTGAAAGCGTGAAGAACTTCTTCATAGATGACATATGCGAGCTAGGTTTACTGAGAAGCTATTTGGAGATGAAGGAGTACAGGATGACACGTAAGGGGAGGGCTATTCTGCAAATGAGACTTCGTGTCACGTATGATGACGGAGTCAAATATAACATAGCCGCGAATATTGTCCGCAGAGTTAAGATAAGACCGATAATCGATGCGGAGCCTAAGATAATGGAGTCTCAAGCTGTCGCTTCAGCGGCGAAGGACCTCAGCAAAAGCATAGGTGAGGAGATAGGTATAACCTTCTAGAGTTGAGAGGCCCATAAAACTTTTTTATTTCTCCGCCAAAGGAGGAAATGGAGGCTTTTCTTTGTCGATTCAGGAGAAACTTGCAGATTATGATCAGACTAGAGAATTGCTGAACAGACTAAGTAAGGAGGAGCTTGTGGAGCTTGCTGAGAGAAATGGAATAAAGCTCGAGTGGGAAGATCCCTTAGGGAGGATTCGTAAAGCCAGAACAAAGCAGCAGATGATAGATGTTCTGCTTGAATCGGAGTTTAGAGCGTCAGATCTCATAGAACTTCTTGGTACTTCACGCCTTACGAAAGAGGAGCTCCTAAACTGTATGAACGTCAGTCAGCTGAAGCGTCTCGCAAGAGAGGCCGGAGTTGAACTCGTAAAATCAACTATTCTCGGAACAAAGAAGGTGACGAAGAAAAAGGACATAATAAAGGCCCTAAGCATCCTCTCAGCCTCTAAGATTAGGGAATTCGCTGAGAAGATCTCATTGATAAAGGCTAGGAAGCAAAAAACTAAGAGGAGAAAGCCAAGGTCAACTAGGGTGAAGAAGCGGATCATGTCTAAAAAGACAAAAGAAGCCGCCGTTAAGCCTCCAAAGGCCGAGGAGAAGAAGCCTATAGTGGAGGTGCCAGTAGAGATTGAGGCGGCGCCCCGCATCTTCAGAAGAGTTCTGAAGCGAGGCGGCGTCGTTGAGGAGATCGAGACAACAGTGAAGCAGCGGGTGAGAAGGATAATCCTTTTGGAGGCGCTTGAGGAGGAGATCAGCGAGGTGCTTAGGGATTTTTCTCCGAGAAGCGCGAAGGCTGAGAAGGAGTATCGGAAGCAACTCTCTAACCTCCTAAAGAATAAGGGTATACCATTCGAGGAGAAGGGACGTGGAGACCTAGACTTCGTATCGGGTGAGAGAAATATAGCTATTGAGATGGGTGTTGCACGTAACTTAGGAAGCCTCAGAAAGCTCGCTGAGAGAATATCAAAGTATCTGGAGAAATACGGAAGGATCTTCGTGGTCGTTGTTGATGAGACCGGGTCCGAAGAGATGAGAAGAAAGGCTGAGGAGATAGAGAAGATAAATCCCAAGAAGGTTAAGGTCCTCGTTAAGAGTGCTAAGAAGAAGAAACGCTGAGGTCTTTTAGAACATTTATATTCCCCTATGCTCAAGAATTCTTGAGATTATTTATCGAAGGTGTTGCTATGAGCGGGGATGTAACGGATATTCTTAAGGCGAGACGAGGCGTTCAAGGCGACGTAGCATATTATGATGAATATCCGAAAAAGCATGACCTCATCATAGATATTCATCATCACTATGAGAGACGACGTGGCGGAGACTTCATTGAAACTTTGCTTAGGGATATGGATTCAGCTGGAGTGCATAAGGTATGCTTGTTCTCCTCTCCACCTCAAGAGTATAGTGATGAAGAAGATAGAGACTGGAAGCGGATCTTTAAGGATTACTCCGACAGGATAATAGGGTTTGGAACTATATTGCCGGGAAGACCAAAGAATGACCCGGAGATTATTGACGAGTATTACTCAAGAGGCTTTAAGGGGCTGAAATTTCTGAATCCAACGAGAAGGTACGATGACGACAAGTTTCTATGTTATTATGAGAAGGCTGAAGATTACGGCATGCCGACGCTCTTTCATACGGGAGTCGTCATGCGTAAGTCGGTTATTGAGAGGCAGGATGTGAGCTCAGCGCATATG
>Ga0190363_1001702_pt1 | contig 12951 bp, 13 predicted proteins | sample 48721867_MG_FD_161272 | JGI IMG/M metagenome (GOLD analysis project Ga0190363, IMG submission 161272) | Hydrothermal vent microbial mat bacterial communities from Southern Trench, Guaymas Basin, Mexico - 4872-18-6-7_MG | ecosystem: Environmental > Aquatic > Marine > Hydrothermal vents >...
GGGAGGATTAGGAATCCCCCATTGGCCCTATGAGCCGATCCAGCCCTGATCATGGTGTAGTCTGTGAAGAGGGCGCCCATCCTGGCGACCTTCTCGACGACGCCGAAGAGGCGCTTATAGGTTGGACTCAGCTCTAAGATCACGGGCGCTCCCTCAAGCTTGGAGTTGTCGACGACGAGGTTCACCTGATATCTTCTCGTGGGATCCTCCTCCAATCCTAGAAGGGGGAAGGGGAGCTCCTTCTTCTCCTTGCCGATTATCGCTGGGAGATGGTCGAGGATGTCCTCCTCCACCTCCTTGAGATACTCCTTCACCTCCTCCACATCGCCATACTCCTCCAACAGCTCCGAGATGAGGGGCGTCAGGGCGTAATGGGCTATCTCCCGATCTAGCTCCGTCAGCTGCCTCTTAGCCCTCCTCTCCAGCTCTCTAAATCTCCTCAAGGCGTCTCTCAGCCTCTTTTCCAACTCCTCCTTACGCCTAGCGATCTCCCTTCTGACGGGCTCCGGCAGCAGCGTCAGCTCCCGATCGGTGATGGGTTTCCCCTGGACTATAGGGGTGATGAGGAGGCCGACGGGGGTTCTCTGAACGACGAATCCCTCCCTGGCAGCAGTCTCTTCCACTTCTCTCGTCAGTCGGCTTCTCTCCTCCTCTATTGTCTTCAAAACCTCCTCTCTTCTACGGGCATATTCCTCGCTCTCGAAGGCTCTACGGAGCTCTCTGCGCATCTCCTCAACGAAGTCCTCCATCGCCTTCTTGAAGGCCCTCCCCTTCCCCGGAGGCAGCTTCAAAGCCCTAGGCCTACTTGGATCCTTGAAGTTGTTGACGTAGCACAAATCCGGCGGCGTCGGCATCTTCTTAGCCAGCTCCTCCAAGAAGCTGAGGATCGCCGTTTTACGCCCCGTTCCGGGATGTCCTGCCACGTAGATGTTGAAACCCCTACGCTTAACCCTCAATCCGAATCTGAGGGCTCTAACAGCTCTCTCCTGACCTATAATCTCGCTGGTGGGCGGAATTTCATCGGTGCATCTACAGCCCACCAGGTCTGATGGACATCTCCACCTAGCCCTCTCGGGAGATAACTCCCTAGGCATAGGCCCCACCTATAGATTCTCGATCCTCCTGATAAGGTCGTTGAGGCTGAGCCCTTCACCCACCCTCAGGGAGTAGTCGCCCGGCTCGTCGACGATGAGGAAGGACCAGCCTCGATACTTGAACTTCGCAGCCAGAACGGCGACTCTCTTAGGGTAGATGTGATGTATCTTAAGGAACTCGTGGAGCTTTGAGACCTGAGACCGCTTATAGTAGGCGTAGCGCTCATGGCTTTTGACCTCGAAGGCGATGATGGTGTCACCCTTGACGGCGAAGACGTCCGGCAGAGGCTCCTTGCTTGGGGCGCTCACGGGGACCCTCAGAGCCTCGAAGCCCCAACGCCTCAACTTCTTAACCAGCTCCCTCTCCGCGTCATAACCCCTCTTCTTAACTCTTTTAAGCTCCTTGGCTGATAGATGCCCCCTCCTCCCCCTGGAACCCCTGGCGATCTCGCGGAGCGACATCCTCTAATCCTCCAGCCTTAGTTCACCATTCTCCAGGGGGACGACCGCCAACCTGATGAGGTCTCGAAGCCAACTTGAGAAGCGTTCAGCATTCTCATACTTCTGATACCTCCTCCGATGTGGGATCCGAGTCACCATCCGGAGCTCCAGCATCTTAGCGAGATAGAATTTCGCTGAGGATCTCGGGATGCCGCATACTCTCGCGAGATCCCCGCTGGTGAAGGTCTGAGGCAGCCGGGCGTAGCCTGCTATAACCCTAGGCGGGAAGGGGAGGGCGCGTTTCATTATCCTTAAAAGCTCCCGCTCACGGGACATGGAGAACCCTTCAGCATCTATTAGGCTGAGGATGATAAAAAGTTGGGTTAAAGCAGCAGCCAATAGAGCAGCGCCTTCTCCGTGTGCATCCTATTCTCAGCTTGATCGAAGACGACGCTGTGGGGGCCATCCATCACATCGCTGGTGATCTCCAATCCCCTATGCGCTGGGAGGCAGTGCATCACTATACAGTCCGGCTTGGCGTGGGAGATGAGCTCCTGGTTCACCTGGTAGGGTGGGAAGACCCTCATTCGTTCCTCCTTCTCCTCCTCCATGCCTGCGCTCACCCAGACATCGGTGTAGATGACGTCGGCGTCCTTCACCCCCTCAACGGGGTCGTGGACTATGCTGATCTTCTTTCCAGATCTCTCCTCGGCCTTTGAGACGATCTCGGGGTCTGGGCAATACTTCGGGTTGTCGGGGCAGACGATGGTGACATCCATTCCGACGTTGCTGCATCCAATCAGCGTTGAGTGAGCCGTGTTACAGCCTCCATCGCCGACGTAGGCGATCTTCAAGCCCTCTAGCTTCCCCTTCTTCTCCCTGATCGTCATCAAGTCGGCGAGAGTCTGGCAGGGGTGGTAGCGCATCGTCATCCCATTTATGACGGGGACCGACGACGCCGAGGCGATGCGTTCTAGGTCTTCCTGCCCTAAGACTCTAGCCATGATGACATCGGCATATCTGCTTAGGACCTTGACGCCATCCTCAAGGGTTTCACCCCTGGAGAAGGCTCCACGCTCCACTCGATAGTAGATGGCGTGGCCGCCGAGCTGTGTCATACCTGCCTCGAAGGAGACCCTCGTCCTCAGCGATGGAAGCTCGAAAAGCATTATAAGCGTCTTACCCTTCAGGGCGTCGGAATACTTCTCAGGTCTCAACTTCATCTTATCGGCAAGGTCGAGTATCTCTATAACCTCATCCCTGGAGAGGTCGAAGTCGCTGAGGATGTGCCGCACCATATCTTTCAAATAAGGAAAGATGATAGTTAAATAGTTTTGGATGATCCCTCCCCATAAATTAACAATTTCTCTTTTAACTATTCATGAGATAAGTACTTGGCATCTTAGCTTTCTTATTATATCTAGCATTTTTCTCTAACGCAATTTTCTCAACTTAAATATCTCATTAAAAAACCTATATGAAAAAGATGATCTTAGCTCTTCAATAATTTTTTCTTTATTGACCAGGCAGTGATGGTGGGTAGGCCCCAGAGCTCTATGAAGCCGACGGCGGCTGTCTGGTCGAAGGTTGAGGAGATGTCGTAGGTGGCGAGGTTGAGGTCGTATAGCGAGTAGGGGGAGCTTCTCCCGACGACGTATGCGTTCCCCTTATACAGTTTCAGTGTCACCTCTCCCGTCACCCGCTCCTGGGTCTTGTCTATGAAGGCGTCTAGGGCCTCCTTCAAAGGATCCATCCATAGGCCCGCGTAGACGAGGTAGGCCCACTCATGGTCGACGATCCTCTTGAAGATCTTCTCATGCCTCGTCAGCACCATCTTCTCCAGGTCGAAGTGGGCCTTGAGAATGGTGATGGCCGCTGGGCATTCATAGACTTCCCTTGATTTTAGACCTACTATGCGGTCTTCGATGTGGTCGATCCTGCCGACGCCGTGTTTCCCCGCGATGACCTTTACCTTCTCCACGAGCTCTAGAGTAGTCATCTCCTGACCGTTGAAAGAGATGGGGACTCCCTCCTCGAAGCCGATGGTGATATATTCAGCTTCATCCGGAGCCTTCTCCGGTGGGACGGTCCATTCATAGATCTCCTCAGGCGGCTCTTTCTCCGGATATTCCAGGACGCCGCACTCTATGGAGCGCCCCCATAGGTTCTGGTCTATACTGTAGGGCGAATCGACTGTGGCTGGTATGGGGATTCCATGCTCCTTCGCATACTCGATCTCCTTATCTCTCGTCATATTCCACTCCCTGACGGGGGCGATGATCTTCAACTTCGGATTCAAAGCCTTTATCGTGATGTCAAATCTAACCTGGTCGTTCCCCTTTCCACTGCAGCCGTGGGCCACCGCCTCAGCCCCCTCCAGCTCCGCGACCTCCACCAGCTTCGAGGCTATGAGAGGCCTCGATAAGGAGCTGCTGATGGGGTAGGCGTCCATGTATAGGGCGTTAGCCTTGATAGCTGGAACCACATAGTCGTTGATGAACTCCTCCCTGCCGTCGATGGAGTAGTGGTTTACGACGCCGAGGCTCCAGGCCTTCTCCTCCACCTTCTTGAGATCCTTACCCTGCCCTAGGTCGAGGGTGAGGGTTACGACATCGTATCCATATCTCTCCTGAAGCCACTTCACCATAACCGAGGTGTCTAGGCCCCCGGAGAAGGCGAGCACCACCTTCGCCATTTGATCACCTGGATTAGGAGATGTGAGAATAGAGTAAACTTAAATAATTTGTGGCATATATGCAACAAATATGCCAAAGAATGATCCAGATGGAGCTCCGAGGAAATCCATCGCCCAGCTCGTCCGCGAGAACCTCAGCATGAGGCCCTTCCTCCTAGACGCCTTAAAGATGGGGATAGTAAACTACTCAGCCCTCGCCAGGGTTCTACAGCGTGAGATCGGGGAGGGCAGCCTCGAGGCGATTAAGGCCGCCATAATAAGAGTCGGCGAGGAGCTGGTGGAGGAGTGGGGGCTGAGGGAGGAGGAGGTCCTCTCCATCCTCAGGGAGTCGAAGGTGAGGCTTCAGGATAAGATCGCCGTCATCATCTCACCCATGATGCTGAACATACCCTACATAGTCACCGCCTACCTCACCGACAGCTATGTCTACATCGTAGACCAGACGGAGCTGAGGGGGGAGCTCCCCGAGGGGGTTCAGGTGACGAAGAATCTCGTAGCGCTGATACTTCTCAGCCCAGAGAGGGTGGAGACAACACCCGGCTTCGTCGCCTTCGTCAGCCAGCTACTGGCGAGCAGGAACATTAACATCGTCGAATTCATAAGCTGCTCAACGAACACCGTCATCGTCCTTGACTCCAGGGATGCCCTCGAGGCCTTCAGGCTGCTGCACAGGTTCACATAAGGGCAAAGTTTTAGAAGTGGGAGGGGGTAGGGGATTCAGGATGGCGGAGATATGCCCCATCTGCGGACTGCCGAAGGACCTCTGCGTCTGCGAGGAGATAAGTAAGGAGCAGCAGAGGATCAGGATCAGGCTGGAGACGAGGAAGTGGGGGAAGCAGATGACGGTCATCGACGGCATAGACCCCAAGGAGGTGAAGCTGAGCCGCTTAGCCCAGAAGCTCAAAACTCGATGCGCCTGTGGAGGGACAGCTAAAAACAATCAGATACTCCTACAGGGGGATCATAGAGAGCGGGTGAAGGAGATACTCATCGAGATGGGCTTCCCAGAGGAGAACATAGAGGTTCAGTGAGGGGCATTCTCCTTTTTCATCTAAGAAGCCTATTTAAGTGATTTAAAGGGTAGTGAAAACGGGATGTCAACCGAGGGGATGGACTACTATAGAGCGAAGTATAAAACTCTGGAGGATCTACCCGGCGTAGGACCTGCGACGGCGGCCAAGCTGAGGCAGAGCGGCTATAGAACCGTTGAGGCCCTGGCGACGGCGGCTGTCAGCGAGCTAGTTGCCGCTGGCATAGGGGAGGCGACGGCAGCTAAAATCATAGAGGCTGCAAGGAGATCTATGGCCATCACCTTCGTAAGGGGAGATGAGCTCGTGAAGCTGAGGAAGACTGTCAGGAAGCTGACTACGGGCTGTCCAAGCTTGGATAGGCTGCTGGGCGGGGGCATAGAGACCCAGACAATCACCGAGTTCTACGGCGAATTCGGAACAGGTAAGTCGCAGATATGCCAGCAGCTCTGCGTGACGGTTCAGCTCCCCTACGAGAAGGGGGGCCTCGAGGGGGGAGCCCTATACATCGACACCGAGAACACCTTCAGGCCTGAGAGGATCACGCAGATCGCTCCCAGATTCGGCTTAGACCCCGATGAGGTCTTGAAGAACATCATCTACGCTGAGGCCTATACGTCCAATCATCAGATGGTGCTGCTGGAGAACGCCGATGAGGTGATAAAGGAGAACGACATCCGGCTGATCATCATCGACAGCGTAACCAGCCACTTCAGGAGCGAGTACCTGGGGCGGGAGATGTTGGCCTCAAGGCAGCAGCAGCTCAACAAGCATCTACACAAGCTCATCAGGTTGGCGAGGGCCTTCAACGCCGCTGCCGTCGTAACAAACCAGGTGATGGCTCAGCCAGATGTCTTCTTCACCCGGGATGTGAGACCCGTGGGAGGCCATATCCTCGGTCACATGAGTCATACTAGGATATATCTGAGGAAGGGTAGGGGTAACATCCGTATAGCTAAGTTGACTGTAAGCCCGAATCTGCCTGAGGGAGAAGCCCTGATCAGGATCACGGATCAGGGAGTAGAAGGCGAGGAAGATGCCTAAAACCCGGGAAGATGTCAAACGCTTCTTCGACTGCCTCCTGGAAAGGAGGTTTTCGGAGGCTGAGAGACTTCTAGAGGCCATTAGGCGGGAGAGGCTGGGCGGGGAGGAGTTTAAGGCCGGATACCTTAAGGCCCTAGAGGGCATGCTCCTCTCCTCCCGATCAGGGGATGAGAGGGACTTCCTCAACAAGGCATCTTTCACGCCTCGAGACTTGAGGCGCTATGGCAGAGAGTTGAAGAGGATGGTGAAGATGGGGGTTAAACCCCCCTTTGATCAGGGATTCCTCTCAGCCTGGATGGATTTCCTCTCTCATAGACTCGGCTCCCAGAGGAGCTCTAAGCAGTGAGATAGGTGTATAGGAATATCCAGGTAGTGATCCAGAGGATGAAGTAGGTGAAGATCCCGATCCTTATTCCCCTCCTCCTGTCGACGGCTGAGAGCATCGATAATAGGTCTGAGACGATGATGTAGATGACGACGCCTAAGGGAAGAAGCGTCGAGGTTGGTATATTGAGGTTGAGCTGTAAGATGATCGTCAAAATGGCGATGACTATCGATGCGAGGACCTTACCCCACCAAACCTTCTCAGCTCCCTTCAAGGCTTCTCCCCTTAGAGTCTAGCTCACATATCTATAGGCCTTCTCCTCCTCCCTCCGATAGGCCTCCTCTTCCTCCCTCTGATACTCCAATAACCTCCTCCTGATCGATTCATCGATCCTTCTCGCCCGCTCCACCAATGGCGAGGTGTCGATCTCTATGCCCAGTATCGAGGAAAGCTTCTCCAAAACCGCCTTAGATGAGAGATGCTGAGGAATGTTGGCGTATCTAATCTCCCCTAGAAGGCAGATGCCCTCGATGCCCCTCTGCTTAGCCACCCCGATCAATATGCCGTTGAGGCCGTTGACGGCCCCCTCCCCCTCAAGGGGCTTAACATCATGTCTCAGAAGTATCTCCATCAACCGCTCATCGTTACAGACGCCGTAGACATTGGGCTCGCCATAATAATCCGTTGGATACGCTGCCATGGTGTATATGCGCCTCACACCGAAGCGCTCGGCGACGCTTATGACGCATCTCGCCAACCTATATGCCTCCTCAGGGATGGTGGGCTGAGCCTCCCCGACGCAGATGATTAGATCTTCCTTCTGCGCCGCGTAGAAGGTATGCTTAATCGAGGGGAGCTCCGCCACGCCGTCTCGATAGATGATGGAGTTTTGATAGTAGTTGATCTCCGCGAAGGCCTTCGCCCTCAGCCTCTTACGGAGGTAGTCGGCCGAGATCTTTGCGAGATAGCCCATTCCAGGCCAGGCGGCGACCATCCGAGGCCTAATGAAGGTCGGCGTCCAGAGGTATTGCAGCTCCATGAGTCTCATATTGGAGGAGCGTCGATCCCGATTAAATCTTTCTAAAAACCTATAAGGAAGTTTTTCAGGGCGCTGCGGAATCGTTAAAGGCATCTCAACATCTCTGAGATCTGCCTGTTTCCCGGGAGGTATAAGGGGTTGAGGAGGTGGAGAAACTTAAGGCCCTCTACGCCTCCGATAAGCCCTTTGAGGAGATCGTAAAGGCCTTCCCCGGGAGAAGTCCAAACGCGATAAGGCTTAAGGCTTCGAGGCTTGGCCTTAGGAGGATCCGCTCACCGGTGGAGGCCTCGCCCCTAGTAGTTAAGGGGAGGGGAATTAAGAGGCTGCTCGTTAAATGCGGCGTCTGCGGCCATTGGATGGAGGTAAGGGATGTGGCTCAGGGCTTTATTCTCTGCGAGCGATGTGGCTCTCACTGCCATCTCCCGGAGGCTGACGCCAAACCCAGAAGAGGCTGAGGAAATAGTTGAAGATGAAGACGATGAGAATGGCGAAGACATTCGAGACGAGGTAATGTAGTCCCAGGAGATCCGTAAAGAGCTTCAAGAGGAGAAGCCCCAAGGCCATTCCGAAAACCCTAGTGAGATTGAACCTAACAAATCTAGCCAGGAGGCCTCCCCCACCTCGATCGGAGAAGGTCCAATAGTTGTTCCAGATGAAGTTGTTCACGATGGAAACCTCCGCGCTTATCGCACCGGAGATGAGGTAGTAGAGGCCGGCGACCTCCGTCAAAAGCCATATCACCGCCTCGTTGACGAGGAGGCCGCTGAGGCCGACGGCGATGAATTTCAAGGCTCTACCCATCTCTCCAGATTCGAGGAAGAGTCTGAGGAGGATCCGGAGGAATCTCCACATCTCGCCTAAGCCCAGCTTACTCCTCCCCATGCGACGATCCACGAAGGTTATCGGCACCTCGACGATCTCAAAGCCCATCCGCTGGGCGAAGCTGAGAACCTCCACCTGAAACTCATAGCCCACTCCCCTCACACGGGGCAGGGTAGCCTTAACGACCTCAGCTCCATAGCATCTATAGCCCGTCGTCGAATCTCTGCTTGGAATACCCGTTAAGAGGCGGGCGAGGAAGTTGGCGCCCCAGGAGACCAGCCGCCTATAAAGACCCCAGCCAACTATACATCCCCCCTCAACATATCGACTACCCAAGACAATTCGATGAGGTGCCCCCTCCCCAACAAGCTTGGGGAGCTCCAGGGGATCATGCGAGAGATCGGCGTCCATCGTCACGAGGAGCTTCGCACCCAACTCAAGTCCCTTCCTAAGGCCATCTCTAAGAGCCGAACCCAAACCCAGCTTAGCTCCCCTCTCCACGAGGGTGATATTCCCATACCGCCTAGAGTCCTCCTCCACGATCTCAATCGTTCCATCGGTGCTTCCGTCGTCGACCACGACCACTTGGAGCTCCAAACCGAGAGACTCCAACCTCTCCAATAGTTCACCGATCGTCCCAGCCTCATTATAGGTGGGGATGATGACGCAGACCTTAGGCATTCGACTTAAGGTGTGAGGAAACCCTATAAGTGGTTTAAGGGAGAGAAATCCAACTTCCTCTGAGCGATCACTCATTCCCTCTTGGATATCGACTGAGGGCGATGTAGATGAGATTTTAAGCTTCCCAACGAGATGAAGATATGTTGAATGTCGAGTTTTCCCTTAAGGCTGCTGCTCTCTTTGATCTTCAGCGGCATCATCTAGTTGAGAGAGTCTCTAGGGATCGCCTCATCGATGTGGTTGATGACATTCTCGGCGTCAATGCTCAGGGCGTCCTCAACTCCTACATAGGTCTATGGAGTAGAATTAGGGGTCTCAAGCCTCGCCATATAGTGGAAGCGCTCTATGTGGATAAGAGCCTAGTGAAGACCTGGCTGATGAGAAACACTGTTCATATAGTCTCCTCGAGGTTGTTACCCCTCTATCGAAGATCTCTTAGAAGAGTCCTCTTAGATAGGTGGAATAGGTGGGCGCTGAGGACGGGAGTGAAGAGATGGGTGGGTGAGTGGGAGTCGATCTATCCGCGAATTCTGGAGCTCTTAAGCGATGGCCCCTTCACGGTGGGGGAGATGCTCCGCATTCTAGGGTGGAGGGGAGCTGAGAGCCGCCGTCTCCTCGGGAGGGTTGTGAGGGAGATGAGTCTAAGGGGATTGCTCTGCCACGCTGAGGCGGAGGGACCCTGGTATCATGCTAGGGAGTATCGGTTTGCCCGTGTAGATCACTGGCTTAGAGTAGGCTCCGCCAAGCTATCCGAGGTGGAGGCGAGGAGGGAGCTGGCGAGGAGATACCTACGAGCGTATGGCCCCGCCTCTCCTAGGGATTTCGCCTACTGGTCGGGTATGAAGGTGAGAGAAGCCAGGGAGATCTTCAAATCTCTCAACCTGGTGGAGGTAAAGGTGGAAGGAGAGAGACTTCTGCTTCTCGATGAGGATGTCGATCAGCTGCTTGAGGCCTCGGAGGGTGAAGGCGCAACGAGGCTGCTCCCCGCCTTCGACTCCCTCATCATGGGTCATAGGGATAAGAGACGTCTAATTCCTCCAAGACATAAATCCAAAATATTCCTCCCAAGAGGAGACGTGGCCGCCACACTTCTTCTAGGCCATCGCATAGAGGGAACCTGGACCTTGAAGAAACAGCGAGGAGAGCGATGGCTCCTTGCTCTCTCACCTTTTAGACCTCTAACGAAGGAGGAGAGGAAGGGAATAGAGGATGAGATAAACAGGCTTAGAGGTTTCACGGGCTTCGAGATAGAGGTTCAGTGGCGGCAATCGGAGTAAACGGGGCGCCCCTAAATCCACCTCTCCCATCTTCCTGGGCGATAAAGTTCTACTATTCATGTCAGTGAGGGAGATGGATTAGAGCCGAGACGCCGACTATTAGGGCCGTGTAGAAGGCGAGGATGAGAAGTATCTCCCTCCCCGTCTCGGGTCGCTCCTTCTTGATGAGGATTCTGGAGGGAAGCGTGATCCAGTCGGAGATCCATCTTGGGAGGGGGAGCATGAAGGGTGTTGAGGCCTGATACTCCGTATATCGTTCACCTAGCCTCTCCTCCATCTTTATCTCCTCTTTCAGGGCTGAGGCGATGATGGTTAGGGCCATGAGGAGCCATAGGAGGGAGGGGGCTGGATAGTATCCTCCTCTGACGGGGATGAAGACGAAGCGGTCGTAGATGAGGAGGCCGTAGCTCCAGATGAGGAGGCCGAGATACTGTGGATGCCTCGAATATCGATACGCCCAGAAGTCTATCAGTTCCAAGTTGAGGAATCTCCCGTATAGCCAGGTCTGGGAGCCGAGGAATAGGATTCCACAGCCTAGGAGGATGAAGACGTAGAAGGTGAGGCGGTCGATGAGGCGGAGGGGTGGAATGCCGCCGGAGAAGGCGGAGGGGAGGCAGGAGAGCATCCTGAGGACTATATAGGGGAGATAGACGGCATCAGCCGCATCGAGGAGTCCCCTAACATCATAGGGGCGGTAACCCCATGGAGCTGAGACCAGCTCCATAAGGGGGAGCCAGACGATCCTTAGGACGCCTAGACCTGCGAGGAAGAACATCGTCGATGCGAAATGGCCGAAGGCGGGGAGATAGAGGCCGAGGGAGCTGAGAATTGACACCCTAAATCTGCCGAGGACGAAGCCCAGAAGGATGAGGAGTAGAAAGAGGATGAAGCAGAGATACCCCAACGGCCTGAGGGCCTCTATGGTGGCCTCAGCCTCAATCCAGTTCAGCCCGTAATCCGGAATCCATCTGAGGAGAAGCCTGTGAAGCTTATGTGGGAGGATGAGGGTGGAGTAGAGGAGGGCTATGATGAAAATCGCTGAAAGAGTTGAGGCCGCCATCAACTTTGAGTAGTCGATAGGCTGAGGACTCATCAAATGGAGAGGAAATCGGAGAGTAATAATTCCATGGATTAGAACAGCCCCTCATAACCCCTTTTAAATCTCCACAGCAATTTTCTCATCGATGAGATATGGGTAAGGCTAAGGGCTTCAGACTTGAGGGAGTCATACCGGCGCTTGTCACTCCTTTCGACGAGCATGAGGAGTTCAACGAGGAGGCTTACCGCCGCCTCATAGACTGGCTCATAGAGCGGGGAGTCACAGGGGTCGTCCCCTGCGGGACAACTGGGGAGTTCTCGATGATGACCCGTGAGGAGCGTCGAAGGGTTCTGGAGGTCTGCGTTGATCAGGTTAACGGCCGTGTTCCGGTTATAGCTGGAACAGGCTGGACGGCTACGAAGCTGGTCGTCGAGGAGACGAAGTATGCGATGGATGTTGGGGCCGATGCAGCTCTCATCGTTAACCCCTACTATCTGAAGCCTAAGGGTGGGAAGGGCATCTATGATCACTATCTAGCCATCGCCGAGGCCGTTGATTTTCCCATAGTCCTCTACAATATCCCCTCTTGCACTGGCCAGTATATTCCATGGCAGGTCGTTGAGGATTTGGCTGAGATCGACAACATCGTAGGCCTGAAGGATTCCAGCGGCGATCTGAAGTATCTCATGTCGGTGTTGGAGAAGGTGGGAGATAAGATCGATGTCGTCGTCGGATGGGATGAGGTTGTGCTCCCAGCTCTCTCAGCAGGGGCGAGGGGTATGATCCTCGCCAGCGCCAACGTCATCCCCCACATCTGGCTTGAGATCTATGAGAAGATGAGGAAGGGCGACCTGGAGGGGGCGAGAGTTATCCATAGGCGCATCCAGAAGTTCCTACGGCATATAGTCTCCTCAGGTGCCCTAGGGGTGAAGGCCTGCCTAAACTACATGGGCCTCAACGTCGGGAAGACCCGTAGACCATTGATAATGGGAGATACCCTCACCTATGAGCTGCGGGAGGAGCTTCGAATAGAGCTGGAGAAGCTGGGTCTCATCGAGAAGAAGCCCATCGCCTTCGAGATAGTCCCCGAGAAGCCCCTGATAGAGCGCTTCTACGCCGTCGGGGTGACCCCTGAGGAGATCAAGCAGTTCCACCTACGAACTGGTGAGGCCCTAGTCGGTGAAGGAGCTGAGGTAGCTCACATAGACCTTCTGTTAGGCAGGGTGGATGGTCCTGTGGGCAGGGCCTACGCCGAGGTTTTGGCGAAGCCCACGAAGGATCGGGAGGCGGTTCAGGTAATCCTTGAGCCTGGGATGGCTGTGAAGCCGCCGACCATCATCGTCCCAACGGTTCCGGTTAGAAGCCTTAGACAGGCGAGTATGGTCTACGGCCCCGCGCAGGCTGGCGTCGCAAAGGCCGTGGCGAAGAGCGTTGAGGATGGGATTCTCCCAGCGACGGATGAATTG
>Ga0190363_1001704_pt1 | contig 12934 bp, 10 predicted proteins | sample 48721867_MG_FD_161272 | JGI IMG/M metagenome (GOLD analysis project Ga0190363, IMG submission 161272) | Hydrothermal vent microbial mat bacterial communities from Southern Trench, Guaymas Basin, Mexico - 4872-18-6-7_MG | ecosystem: Environmental > Aquatic > Marine > Hydrothermal vents >...
AACTTCATAGTCTCCGCCGGGCTTAACCTGCACAAAATAATCAGCTAGATCAGCCGACCTTGTTCTCCGAACATCCACAACTATGAGTTTCCTTTCCTCGCTTGGAAACATCTCCAGTTTCTCTTTGGATTCTCGGAGGAGATACTTCTCTCTATGTTTAAAGAAGATACTCACGATCCTAGCGACTCTTTTCCTAACGGATCCGGAGCGGATGCGAGACAAGATTCTTCTCCAAATGCTCATTTGAAATCTTCCATCCGAAAGAGCCGTGTAACGTTCCATGTGGCGTGGATGCGCACTCCACGGATTGCTTCCCCAATAGACTATCAAGTCTGCTCGATGCCGAATCTGTCCCAGCGTAGCGCCGACAAGCCCTACATCCTGCGCTGCGAGGATTGATGGGCCGTGACATACCGTTGAGGTGTTATCGATTATTCCCCCGACTTCCTCTGCAAGCTCTAAGCCGACCTTGATTGCCTCACAGCTGGTAGAGCTCCAACCATAAAGAATCGGATAGGAGGCTTCAGTCAGTATCTCCGCGCTTTTCCGTATTGCCTCCTCAATAGAAGCCTTAGTTAACTCTCCATTCTTTCTAATGTAGACATCGGTATTTCTATGAAGAGAGAATTTTTCAAATTTCGCAGCGCTCATTGCACAGGCATTTCTAGCCTCTATTATCCTGTTATCTTTCACGATAAGTTCAATATCGTCACAGCAACATCCGCATACCGGACATACAACTTTTGAGATTACAGTCATAGATCTTTCCTTCCAACCTTTTATCATCGTAACTTAATCGATCTAATTAAGTCTCTTATGGTTGAAACTTCTTCATCTGTCGGTTCAATCTGGGCTGACACTCCTTTAAGCAGCGGCATACCTGTCCCATCGGTATCCGAGCCCATTATAAAATTTGCCCAGGGTCCATAAGGGATAAATGCGGAGCCGGGGCTTCTTATTCTCAGAGATTTCTTAGCGACTAGGACGATGGAGCCGAATTCTGTCGTCACCTTAACCCTTTCTCCATCTTTAACCCCAATTTTCTTCATATCCTCCCCGTTCATCTCAAGGATGGATACGCTTTCTATGTATTCCTTAGATGTCTTCCCCAGCTCTTTTTCGCAGCCCTGATCTATCGTTCTACCAGTTAAAATCGTGACTCTCAATCTACAGATTCCCTCTGACTTACCTTATAGAAATTGTCCCTATTTTTAAATTATCGATTTAGAAGAAATTCATTTAAACAATCAAATAATTAATGAGGTCGGAGGGCTAGATAGTGAAGGTCATACTTCTAGTTATAGATACCCTTCGAGCTGACCATCTTGGATGCTATGGATATCATCGAGATACCTCTCCATTCATTGACAAAATATCTGAAGAGGGAGTGCTTTTCGAGTATGCCTATCCAACCGATGTTCCAACTCAGCCATCTTTTACTTCAATGTTCACTGGATTGAGAGGAATAGAAACCGGAATAGTCTCGCATAGTCGATCAGAAGTTCTCTCCGAGGAAATTCCCTGTTTTCCAGAGATACTCTCCAGGAACGGAATAGTCACGGCGGCTGTAAGCACGCTTTATATGATGAGGCGATGGTTCGCCCGAGGTTTCCAATATTACATGAATCCTGTAGCGGGGGTAAGACGTAGATTGCAACAAGTAGATGCTGAAGAGATTAACTCTATGGCTTTTAAATGGCTAAGAGAGAATTACAGAAAAGACTTCTTCCTCTTCATTCATTACTGGGACCCTCACAGCCTATACTTCCCACCTGAACCATATAGACGCTTATTCTATGATGGGGATGAATGTGATCCGGAAAATCATAGCCTCGACGTCTTGAAGAGCCAGCCTATCTGGCCATTCACGAAGGGTCATCTGGACGCTATAAAGAAGGGAATAACAGATATAGAATATGTAATCGCGCAGTATGATGGAGAGATAAGATATTCTGATGATAATGTTAGAAATCTCGTGTGGCTTCTGGAGGAGTTAGGCATCTACGACGAAACAGCATTAATCATAACTTCTGATCACGGTGAAAGCTTAGGAGAGCATGGCTTCTACTTTGATCACTGCGAAGTTTATGAGACTACGATTCGCGTTCCGCTTATAATGCGGTATCCGCCGATGATTCCTAAGAGAAAACGCTTTGAAGGCCTTGTTCATTCAACTATAAGTCTCATGCCAACGATACTGGATCTATTCGAAATAGAGCCGCCGGGACAGCTGGAAGGAAAGAACCTTGTTGATCTGGCGAATGGAGATGAGGAGCCCTACGATGTGATCTATGTAAATCAAGGTCTCTGGACGGCTAAACGAGCGATAAGAACGGAGAAGTGGAAGCTCATAAAGACTATTGATAAGGCTTTTTGGGAAACTCCTGAGATTGAGCTCTACGATATGAAGGAAGATCCGGAGGAGACAAAGAATCTAGCGTCTGAGATGCCGGAGATTGTTGATAAGTTGGAACTGAGGATAGAGAGATGGAAGAGAAAAAAGCTAGGTAAGCGTATCGATCCGTTAGAGCTCATCGCAAGTATTGGGCTTCCATCGCGTAGATGGGTTGAGATGGCGGCGAAAAGAGAGGGTATGATGGAGAGATATGAGGAGTGGAGAGCTCGGATAGACAGAGCAGAGAGGGGAAGGTTCGTTTAAGCAGAACTGTAGAAGTATGTTAGGACTCTTTTTTCTTCTTTCTTCCAGAAACCAGCATCTTAAAGTCTTCTTCGCCCTCAGCGTATCCTGAGGCTATAAGTACATCTCCAGCTTGAATCCGTGTGGTTGGCTTTGGACGTATCCATCTCTTTCCTCGTTTAATAGCGAGTATCCACATGCCTGTTTCATCGGCGATTCTCGCTTCCTTTATGGTCTTACCGTTTAGAATAGAATCCTCAGAAACCTGAGCTGAAGTGACTGTTTCCTCAGCTTCCTCAACAGCAAGCTTCAGAATTGGATGAGGCTTAAGTCTGCGGAGAACTATTTCACCAAGCTTAGCCGCCGCATCAGCTATCTCCTCCGTAACTACTCCAAGCCTGATTAAACCCAAGAAATCTTTAGATTCGTCTGGAGTGAATCCGCTTGAAAGAACAAGAAGCTCAAATCTGGTATGAAGTTCATCCATGTGCTCCTCTAACTCCTGAACTTCTCGAGCTAATTCAGGACTATTCAAGATTATTGAGGAGTATGCGAGGTCAAGCATGAGCTCAGAAGTATCCTTCAGCTCCACCAACGTATCAACTATTTTCTGGAAGTGCTTCTCATCCAATCCTCGTTTAATCCTCCAGTCTTCTCAAAGTTCCTTGAGCTAATTCTTCAAGTTCCTTAATTCCTGAGGCCGCTCCTCTCGCTATCAACACATCGTCTTTAAGTATCTTTTCATTTCCTTTCGGGTCGATTATCCAGTCTTTTCCTCTTCGAATCGCGATTATATCAACGCCTATTCTGGAAGCCAGTCTGAGCTCCCTAAGTTTCTTATCAGCAAGAATCGAGTTCGGCTTTACTATGAATCTTCCGAGGCGTTCCTCAACCCTCTCAAAGGCTTCTCTAACGGCGGGATGAATGCCGATTCCATGAAGAACTATATAGGCTATGTCAGCTGCGGCGTCTGAAATCTTATCTGCTGAGCTTGAGACTAGCGAGACTCCGAGAAGATCTTCTGCGTCCTTAGCGTCCCTAGCCGCTATCATTATGTTCATTTTGAGGAGGAGAGCTAGATTGTCAACTTTTTTCTCTAGCTCCAGAACATCCTCCGCAAGCTCACGACTATGAAAGAGAGCTGAGGAATAGGCTAAATCAATCATAAGCTCGGAGAGATTCTTCATTTCCACAAGCAGCGTTCTAACCGGAATAGGCTTATACTCGATCTTCTCCAATTCTTCCATAAAGCGTAGGACGCTCCATCGAATAATTTTTCTAAATTGATATTTTAACATTACTTTAAATTCGGCTTGTATTATAAGTCTTAAAAGGCAGAGTAAGTATTTTCTGTAAGACATAACTACCTCAAGTAACGGTTCTTAGATGAAAAAAGGGAGAATCTGAAAGATGTTACGTCTAAATGATGTTGAGATTGAGGATACCTATGCTGAATTATTCAATATGTGGGCGGGGAGAATCTTAATAACGGCGGAGAATGAGAAGTGGAGTCGAATAGCCGCGGAGGTAGCAACCGGATTCGCCTCGTCTATAATAGGATCACCCGCCGAGGCTGGAATAGAAGGCGACGTAAGTCCTGATGAGACTCCAGATGGAAGAGTGGGAAAACTTATTCAGATATACCATCACAGTAGATCTGAACTTAAAAGGCAGATGATAAGCAGAATAGGACAATGCGTCATGACTTGCCCTACGACAGCGGCTTTTGACGGCTTACCTAAGGCTAAGAGGAGACTAAAGGTTGGAAGAAGCCTAAGATTCTTCGGTGATGGATTTCAGAAGAGAGATGAGATAAACGGAAGAAAGGTGTGGCGCATACCAACTATGGAAGGAGAGTTCATAGTTGAGAACGATTTTGGAGCGATGAAGGCGGTTGCAGGCGGCAACTTTCTTATACTATCAAAGACTATGAAGGCTGGTCTAGAGGCCGCTGAGAAAGCAGTAGAAGCGATCCGTAAGAATGTTAAATATGTGATACTGCCTTTTCCAGGAGGCATCTGCAGATCAGGCTCTAAAGTCGGCTCAATCAAGTATAAGCTGCCGGCCTCAACAAATCATCTGTACTGTCCCAAACTGAAGGGAATAGTGTCTGACAGTAAAGTTCCTGCAGAAGTCAATAGCGTCTATGAGATCGTGATAAATGGTCTCGACCTGGATAGTGTTAAAAAAGCAATGCGGGAGGGAATTATGGCGGCCACAGAAGTTCCAGGCGTTGTGAAGATATCTGCTGGCAATTATGGAGGGAAATTCGGTCCAATAAAGATCTTTCTCCGCGAGATTCTAAAGTAGATCTCGTATTAGACTGTTCTCAGTCTTCTTCTAACAGCCGGATTCCTCTCTGAAAGCTCCTTTAAGGCCGACTCGAAAGTCTCTTCGGATGAGAGCTCCCTTTCAATGAATAGTCCTGTCCTCCCAATCTTATCTCTTCGTCTTAAAATTCGGACTCTATCCAAGACTGTTTCAACCGAGATTCCTAAGAGCTTAGCCACCTCATTCTCGCGGCCTATGATGCTGCTTTCAATATGTCCCTCAGAGGTAGGCTCTATGAGCATAAGCCTCTTATCCACGCCCATGGATCTAATGTTCTGTTTAAGCATCTCCAGAGTTGCTTCTCCTCCGAACTTATAGAACTCCCTCTCAGTCTTTCTGAGCTTTGATAAGGGAAAAGAAATAGATCTGCCCTCTTCAATTTCAATATAGGCCTTTATTGAATATGTAGGCGTTGCTTGAATTAAGACGCGTCTAGATATCGGTATGCCAACTCTTTCTAGAGCGCTCTCGACAAGAAAGGAAGAGATTATATCTGGAATAAAGATGTCAATATCGCTCTTTTCTGAGACGTCTCCTCGAGCGATGCTTCCATGCACAATCGAGAAGATACCTAATTTGTCAAGTGTAGTCATGATCTCAATTGCCTCTGCTCTTAATTGAGATAGCAGCTCCCAACGTTTTTCATCATACTTAACTTCTAATCTCTCAGCTCTGAGGAGAGGTTTCTTAGCCAAGCCTTTTGATCCTCCACCAATGAAATATTCAATCTATCCATTATTTAATGAAACCCGTCTCTAGAAGCTTCTGATCTCCAAAAAGTTTATTGATGAGTTTCTGAACAGATCTAGGGTGTCATCTGTCCTTCTCTAAAGGAGCGATACGATGCTTAGATGTTCAATCTGTAAAAGAAGAAACGCGTTTTATGTGCGTCGATATTCCGGAGAGCGGCTTTGCCGAAGATGTTTCTCCGAATCGATAGAAAATAAGGTTCGAGCCACTATCAGCAAATATGACCTCTTCAAGTTTGATGATAAAATCGCCGTGGCGGTTTCCGGCGGAAAAGATAGTGTTAACTTGTTACATATTCTCTCGAAGATTGAGGCGGATTACCCCGAGTCTTCGATTTGCGCCATAACTGTGGATGAGGGAATAAGGGGATATCGCGACGAAGCTATAAAGATAGCTGCTGAAAACTGTGAAATGTTAAGGATAGATCAGATAGTAGTCTCATTCAAGGAGTTATTCGGATACACGCTTGACGAGATTGTTGAAAAGACAAAGAATAGAGCTCTCACGCCGTGCGCCTACTGCGGCGTGCTGAGACGGCGAGCATTAAACATAGCTGCCAGGAAAGTTGGGGTTGACAAGATTGCAACCGCACATACCCTCGATGATGAAATTCAAACATTTCTCCTTAATCTGTTTCATGGAGATCCCTTTAGGATCGTTCGTTCCGGACCTAAGTTCATTTCAGAAAACCCGCAGTTTACGCCTAGGGTAAAGCCCTTCTGTGAGGTGCTTGAACGTGAATCCGTCCTTTATGCTTATGTTAAGGGTATAAGATTTCAGGAGATGCCCTGTCCATACGCTGGTGAAGCGCTTAGAAATGATATGCGCATCTACCTAAACAGGCTGGAAGAGAGGCATCCAGGCATAAAATATACGTTTTTCAGATCTATTGAGAGGATTCGGGAATCTTTAGCGACACAAATCGAGGAGGTCAGATTGAGATCCTGCAGAATCTGTGGAGAACCGACAACAGGCGACATATGTCAAGTATGCAAAATACTCATAGAACTAGAATCTTAAGATGGAATCTCAACTCTAGGCTGTTTGATTAAATCTCGATTCAAGAATACTCTGATGAAGAAGATTGCTAAGAGAATATCGATTAAATTAAGTGGACGGCAGGTCACTGAGGCTCGACGCATAGTTTTCACCGGCTCCTCCAACCCTCTAACTCGTACCCGCACCCCTCTGAGCGCCGAACGTCCAAGCTTAGGTTGCTCCCTCCCGGGCCTGGCCAGGTTCGCTTGGCAAACACGGTTACGTCCTCCTTACAGAGGACGCTCCGTGACCGTCGGCCCCAGAGGACGGATAGTCACTGCTTGAGAGGCTGGAGGAGACCGATGATCTTTTGCGCCTCACCTCAGCTTTCGGCCCGTCGTATAGGGGGTTTACGGTCGAGGCCGTCTGCCTCTCAGGGGACCCCTAGCCCCCCGCCTAAGACCTGCCGTCCAAAAATATGATAATTCTATGGGATTATAAAAGCTTCTTACAAATTTCGGTTGGCTGTTATCCCTCTTTTATAATCTTCATGAGTAACGGCATCAGTTCTGTTCCATGCTTAAGTAGGCCTAAGCTTCCTTCCCTACATGCTTTCTCTGAGAATTTTTTGATGCCGTCAGGCTTCACCCTATCTCCCGCTATCAGCAGCGGGACAGGATCATCACTGTGTGCCCTTAGACTACAGGGTGTTGAATGATCCGCGGTGACGCAGATCACTGTCTCATCTAGATCGATTCTACGAAGAAGCTCTCCTAAGAAGAACTTGTCTACCTGGCTGATTATCTCTGTTTTCCTTTCAAAATTCCCGTCATGTCCCGGCTCATCAGGTCCCTTGATGTGAATATAGAAGCAGTCATAGGAGTCGTAGATCTCCATTAGTTTTCGGATTCTGATGTTACAGTCTGACTCTATATCTCCGGAAGGCGGAGGAATATCTATCAAATGCATTCCTGCAAGTCTAGATATGCCTCTCTCCACAGGCATATCTGCGAGACAAGCGAACTTTACTCCGTACCGCTCGTTTATGCTGAAGAACTTCGGAACTTTATCGCCGGCGTCTCTTGAAAGAATCACGTTTGCCTTTAATTTTCCCTCTGCTTCTCGTCTCTTGTTAATTTCATGTTTATCCAAAACTATGTGGCTCTTTATGGTAAATTCGTTAACAAGATGTGCTGCCCTTCTAGCCTCCTCAGTATCTTCAAGTGGAACACATTCTTCGAGAATCATCTCGAACTTAGGTTTTACAACACCCATACCCTTAACGCGCTGGTAGGCAGGATCAGTATTACTGATCTCAGCAGATAATGGTAGATCCTTACATTTAATTACTAGTACGGCTCTATGTCCGAAGGTGTTTTTAAATTGGAACTCGGCGGGAACGGACTCCAGTTTAACTTCTCGGTTGATTGCTTCAGAAAGTTCAGATGCCTCTTCTGTGGTTAACGTTCTCCCCACTCTTCGGTCAATGATCTTTCTATTGGGACCTAGAGTTGCAAAGTTACATCTTAAAGCGAGGTCTCCATCTTTCATGTCGAGATCTGCGCCGTATGCTTCTATTGGACCTCGACCCACATGATATTTGAAGGGGTCATAGCCAAGTATCGAGATGACTGCAATGTCGCTTTCGGGAGCTATGCCCTTACCTACAGTATACATGAGTCCCAGTTTTCCCCTGCTTGCAAGCCAATCTAGGTTCGGCGTCTCTGCAAATCCGAGAGGCGTGTCGTCGCCGAGTTCTTTAATCGGTAAGTCGCCTAAACCATCTATGACTATATAAATAAGTTTCAAGACAGTCTGCTCCTTCTTTTTACGCATTAATTGTATGCCAATAGCATATCGAGAAATATTAGTCTTTTTACCTTCAAGTCAGAGGCATCTTGTAGACAAATTTTATTAATGTACAGTGCGAGTTATCATCGATATCTGGAGGAAAGGTCTGTGCCTGTCTTTAAGGCTGAAACGCTTAAAAAGATCTCAAAGGAGATCTTCATAGCCTATGGAGCTCCACGTGAAGAAGCAGATCTTGTATCCGAATTTCTGGTGAGGGCGAATCTCTGCGGTCACGATTCCCATGGTGTGATCCGTGTAATTCAATATGTGAAGGCGATAGAGGATGGAATCCTTAAACCCGGCGCAAAGGTAGACATCCTTCGTGAGACTGGCTCCTCAGCTCTGATAAGGGGGAACTGGGGATTCGGACAGGTAGTTGCAAAGAGATCCATGGAGTTGGCGATTGAGAAAGCAAAGAAAAATTCCGTATGCGTTGTCTGCGCTTTTGATCTTTACCATATAGGTAGACTTGCGGATTACACAAGACTTGCGGCTGAGAATGATATGATAGGTATAGCGATGGTTAATTCCACCCCAACAGTGGCGCCCTATGGAGGAAGAGAACGGCTTCTCAGCACAGCGCCGCTGAGCTATGCCTTCCCAACAGGAAAAGAAAATATGTTTATACTTGATATTGCAACCAGCGTCTGCGCTGAAGGGAAGGTTCGGGTATCCCTCCATAAAGGCGAGAAGCTGCCTGAAGGATGCATCATTGATAAGGAGGGAAATCCAAGCACGAATCCGGCAGATCTATACGATGGAGGAGCAATATTGCCTTTGGGAGGAGACCTTGTCGGCTATAAAGGATTTGGCCTTGCATTGGTAGTTGAGGTGATGGCGGGCATATTGGCTAACGCCAAATGTGCCTATGAGGCTGATAAGAAAGGCAACGGAGTCTTCTTTGAAGCTATAAACATTGATGATTTTATTCCTGTTGAAGAATTCAAAGATCGCATCGACGCGTTGATTCGGAGAATAAAATCCTCTAAATTGAGGCCTGGATTTAAGGAGATATTGCTTCCCGGAGAACCGGAGCTTAGAACTGAAATGATGAGGCGGAAGAAGGGAATCTTCATTCCAGATAGAACGTGGAATGAAATAGTGGAGATAGCTGAGAAAAAGGACATAGATGTTGCAGCGCTTCTGGATTAAAAAGGAGTTTTTCATTAAAAGATATAGACAATCTTATTTGTTCCAAATTGCTGTTTATTGAGGCGGCTGGTGAGAGTCTAACATAATATTGAACAATATATCGCCGTGTTGAAAACGTTTTTAATTTTTCTCAGTTAGCATTTTTCTCGGGTCAAGAGATGAATTCTTCAAAAACGGCAAGTCTAAAATGTATACTCTCATCCCTAGAAAGAGAAAGAAACTCCTTAAAACATGCTTTGCTCAGCGGAAAGATCTCTCATGAGACTTTTGATCTGTTGGAAAAAAGAATCAGCAGGATAGCATCATTAGCTCTGGAGCTGGAAGAATTCCTTAAGGAGGAAGAATCCTTCTGGGAAAAGAATCTAGTAGACGGTATCAGAATCTTTGAGTCTCTTTTAGTTGAGCTTGAGCATAAACGGCTTTTAGGCATGATCGGAGAATATGAGTATCAGAGGAACACCGAAATTATAAATGAAGGTCTTAAATCGATTATGGAGCAGATGCGGCGAGACGAAAAGCCGAAGATGAGCATCGAAGCATCCCCAGAAGAACTTGAAGAAGATCTTTCGCAGAGAAAATTTGAAGAGAAGAAAGAAATGTCTCCTCCGCGGCAATCCGAAAATTCTGTGAGGAGAAATAGGGTCAACAACAAGGCTGGCATTGAAAGCCAAAGCGTCTCAGAGGTTCATTGTATGAATCCTTGGAAACCGGATTGTAAAAACACGGATATTGAGGTAAGCATCTACTATAATGGGAGAATGGTGCCTATATGCCGTGAATGCTGGGAAGAAATAGCAAATAAAGATGTTGAATGGTCAAGCTTGTGAAGCCTCTTATTCTGATGATATGATTTTTGGTTCTACGACAAAATAACGGATTGGCGCACTATTTTTATGAGGCTCCTCCATTAAATTTATATTTGGGCGTTTAGATGCATATTGAAGGCGAGCTGATGATGTGGGGTGGACGCCAAATTCAATAATGCTCTTTATTGGCGTTTTATGTATGAAGCTTCGCCGATCTTGACATTTATATGTTACATAAGAGTTATTTGCGGAGAAGTAATTAGCCATGTTCAAAGAAGTCTCTACAACAGTAGATTTTCCGAAACTTGAGCATCGGATACTTGAGTTCTGGTCTAAGACCAACGCCTTCAAGAAGCTAGTTGAATTGAATAAGGGTAAACCTAAATGGTCCTTTATGGACGGCCCGATCACAGCTAATAACCCGATGGGGGTTCATCATGCCTGGGGACGCACCTACAAGGATCTTTTCCAGCGCTTCAAGGCTATGCAGGGACATGAACTTCGATATCAGAACGGATTTGATTGTCAAGGATTATGGGTTGAGGTTGAGGTAGAGAAGGAACTTGGATTCAAATCGAAGCGTGACATCGAGGCCTACGGAATCGCAGAGTTCGTAAAGAAGTGTAAACAGAGAGCGCTTAGGTATGCTGCAAAGCAGGTTGAACAGTCTATTCGACTTGGATATTGGATGGACTGGGATGATCCGGAGACTCTTCGATATTTGGCAAAAAGCCTCGAAAATCCCGATCAGATAATCACCATCCAGGGAAGGGAGGGGCCCATAAAAGATACCGCTGAAAGAATCGTTGGGAGACTTGGATCTCCGGAGATAGGCGGATCCTACTTTACCCTCTCTGACGAGAACAACTATATGATCTGGGCATTGCTTAAGAAATGCTATGAGAAGGGATGGATCTATAAGGGCAGAGATGTTATGCCTTGGTGTCCGAGATGCTCAACAGCTCTTTCTCAGCATGAGATAGTGACCGAGGGATATAGGGAGCTCACACATCCAGGTCTCACACTTAGGTTTCCGCTCAGGGGTAGACCGAAAGAATCACTTTTGATATGGACGACAACTCCATGGACTTTAACATCCAATGTAGCCGCAGCTGTTCATCCAGATTATTCCTATGTTAAAGTCAGATTTAATGATGAATTTCTCTATTTAGGAAAGTTTGCGCTTGAGAGGACTCTTCCAAAGGGAAGCTACGAAATAATTGAAGAACTGAAAGGCAGCGATATGGAAGGATGGACATATGATGGACCATACGATGAGCTCCCCGCGCAGAAGAAGACGGGCGCCGTTGACGCTCATCGAGTCATCTTATGGAAAGATGTGACTGAGGAGGAAGGAACAGGCATAGTTCATATAGCTCCTGGATGTGGAAAAGAGGACTTGGAGCTCGGAGAATTATACGGGTTGCCTGCGATTGCCCCTCTCGACGAATTCGGCGTATTCAAGGATGGATTTGGAAAATTCACGGGCGTCCACGTGTATGACTCAGCCCAAATCGTTATTGAAGACTTGAAAAAGAAAGGCTTGCTCTTCAAGGTTGAAGATTACACCCATAGATATCCGGTTTGCTGGCGTTGCGGAAGCGAGCTTGTCTTCCGCCTAGTTGATGAATGGTTCATAAGTATGGGTGAAAAACTAGACAAGCCTCTTGATGAGATAACAGAAGAAGAGAAAGAGAAGAATCTCCGTTATCAGATCATCGATGTCGCCAAGCAGGTCCGCTGGATACCGGAGTTCGGTCTTCAACAGGAGCTAGATTGGCTTCAAAACATGGAGGACTGGATGATCTCTAAGAAGCGATATTGGGGCTTGGCCCTCCCCATATGGGAATGCAAAAAATGTGGACACTTCGTGGTTATAGGCAGCAAAGAGGAACTTAAAGAAAAAGCTGTTGAGGGATGGGAGGTCTTTGAGGGCCATACGCCTCATCGTCCCTGGATAGACGCTGTTAAGATCAAATGTCCGAAATGCGGAGCCATCATTTCACGTATTCCAGATGTTGGGAATCCATGGCTTGACGCCGGAATCGTCGCGTACTCGACTCTTCAATATCGCACTAACCGGAAATATTGGAAAGAGTGGTTCCCAGCTGATCTCGTCTGCGAATCACTACCTGGACAATTCAGGAACTGGTTCTACGCCATGCTTGCTATGAGCACGATCATGGAGGGTAAGCCTCCCTTCAAGGTCTGCTTCGGATACGGCTTGGTTCTCGGAGAAGATGGACGTGAGATGCATAAGTCTTGGGGGAACGCGATAGACTTCGATGAGGCTGCCGAGACTATGGGAGCAGACGTTATGAGATGGATGTACTGTACCAGAAGGCCGGAGACCAATCTTCCCTTCGGATATACGAGGGCAAACGAGATCAGAAGAAGATTTCTAATTCCTCTTTGGAACATTTACAGC
>Ga0190363_1001705_pt1 | contig 12933 bp, 16 predicted proteins | sample 48721867_MG_FD_161272 | JGI IMG/M metagenome (GOLD analysis project Ga0190363, IMG submission 161272) | Hydrothermal vent microbial mat bacterial communities from Southern Trench, Guaymas Basin, Mexico - 4872-18-6-7_MG | ecosystem: Environmental > Aquatic > Marine > Hydrothermal vents >...
GAAGGGTCTAAGCCAATTTCTATTCTCAGTTGCTGGGCAAATCTTCCAGTTCCCACTCCAATTTCCAATCCAAATCCTTCTGAAACAATTTTTTTAAGAGCCTTAATTTCTGATAAATAAATTTCTCTATTTTTTTTAAACCATTCATCATATCGTTCCCAGTTTTCCTCGAATACTTCAATCTTTTCTTTCATTCATCTTCAATTTTAAATTCCCACGCACACCAGTAATCAGACGGATGAGGGTCCGGAGGACAGGCAATACAGGCTGTCTTTATTCTCGGGTCTATGGTTTTAGCAAAATAGGTGTATTCCACTATACCGACTGGCTTACAGGGAAAATCAGGAAGATTTTTTCTCCTGCGGGCTTCCTGAACCCGACAAGTTATCATCCTGAACACACACCGATTTTCTGATACTTCCATTATTTCCTGTTTATTAATATGAGCATAAAGCCGAAATTTTAAAGCCTGAATCAATGCCGGAATTCCACCTCCTGGCTCTATATTCAATCTTTTCATTATTCTTTTAGCCTCAACAACGGTAAATTTTTCCCATGCCCTGCGGTCCAGCTCAATAGCTTTTTCCATTCCAAATTCCTTCTCGACTTCCTGGAACCAGAGTCCGTCATGAGCAAGCCAGTTTTTGGCAGCATCAGATAATAATTCTAAAAGTTCCTCCTTTGATAAATCCTTAACCTCTTTCATTGGTTTTCTCCTCAATATTTCCAGGTTTTCTTATTTTTAATTCTTCCAAAACTTCATAAAGATTATTTTTATCCATGATTATTATTTCCACAGAGGAATCAGCAAGAGCGTATTCAGGTCCTTTTCCTTTAAACTTTTTCTTTAAAATTAAAAAATCTACATCTCTTTTAATTAAATCCTCTGCAATGGCTATTCCTTTCCCCTTTTCCTGATGCACAAATGGATTCTCAAAGGTCTCTATTTTTTTAATATTATTTGTATCTACATTAACATTAATTAAAGCGAAATAAGGTGCTTCTCCAAAATGTTCTGACAGTTCTCCTTCAGGTGATTTTAAAGGCACTGCATATTTAAAAATTTTCTTCTGAATAGGCTCATAATGGATCCGTATGCTGTCTATATGTGGAATCTCCTTCTTAATTTTTTGTTCCAGCAATTCTACAATATGATGCGCCTTTTCAACTTCTCTAACATTGAGAGTTAAATCTGCCTCTATAAATCGATAACGCCCTGAGTTTCTACCGAGCAGGGTTTTAATCTGTCCCACCCTCCTTTCCTCAATAATGATTTTTCTTATTTTATTTAAAGTTTCGTAATCCAATGATGCATCCAGCAAAACCTTAAGGGAATCGATTAATATTTCATATCCTGATTTCACAATAAAAATTATTACTATTCCAGCTGCAAATTTTTCTATCCGAATTCCAAACAAATACCCGCTTAATCCTATGAAAACAATTAATGAGGAGAGAGCATCTGACTTTGAATGATGCCCATCAGCTATTAAACTCGGAGAATTTGTTTTTTTACCCGCTTTTATTTTATAGATTGAAAGAAAATAAGATACCAAAAAAGCTATCATAGAAACCAAAAGAGCAAGATTAAGATGTTTCACCTTGGGAAGAGAGGCAAAAATTACCTCTTTTCCAATTTCATATCCTGCTAAAAAAATAAAAAAAGAAATAACAAGAGAAATCAAATTCTCCACCTTGTGAAGTCCATAAGGAAATGTTTTGGATTTTCTCTTTGAGATTTTCAATCCAGCGAAAACAGCCAATGAGGAGATAAAATCCGTTAAGCTATGAATAGCATCTGCTTTAATAGCAATACTTCCCGAAAGAACAGCAATAAAGGATTTGAAAACTAAAAGGAATAAAGTTATTGAACTTGAAATTAATGAAACCTTTTCGGTTTGTTCCATTTTAATTTATTTCATAATACTTTATTCCATGATAAAGAACAACTTTTATTCTTCCATCCTGGATTAAGGAATCGAGATATTTCAAAATTTCATTTTGATGTTTTCCCAAAGAAAGAGAAAGGTCAAGAAGACTAACCGGTCTTCTTCTTATTATTGATAAAATAGCCTCTTCCAAATCTTCTAAATAGGCTTCCTGTTCCTTTGGTTTAAATTCAGCTATTATTTCGCAATTTTTTCCAAAAAGTTTTTCAATTTTATTCAACTCTTCAATGGAAAGGGGTAATGCGAATTTTTCAGAAGGAGGACGAACAACTGTATTTAAATGAACTTTATCCGGATTTATTTCTTGAACTACTGAAACAACTCTATCCAGATGTTTTTTTTCGTCGTTTATCCCTTTAACAAGCATTATCTCAAGCCATATCAACCCTTCAAATTCCTCTCTGAATTTTTTAATTCCTTCAATTATCTCTTCAATTTTTAATGAGGGATGAGGGCGATTTACTTTTCTGAATATTTTCATTGTAACTGCATCAAGAGAGGGAACAACAAGATCAGCAAAAAGCAGTTCTTTTCTTAATTCTTCCTGATAAAACAAAGAACCATTCGTCAGAACAGCAACAGGAATTTTTGTGATTTTCTTTATTTCTCTAATAAGAGCGCCAATCTTTGAATTTAAAGTTGGTTCTCCAGAACCAGAAAAAGTTATATAATCTATTCTCTGATGTAAAGAAAGAGCTTTTTCGAGCTGCAAAAATATATCTTTTTCCGGAAAATATTCTTTCCTCTCAATCGTCTTATTTGTTGTTCTCCCAAGCTGACAGTAAATACAATCATATGAACATGTTTTAAAGGGCACAAGGTCTACCCCGAGGGAAAAACCAAGCCTTCTTGAAGGCACAGGTCCATAAATATATTCAGTCATTTTTTAACTCCAAATAACAGAATTTAAATAATAAATCAATGAAAATTTTTGTTTATTTAGATTTTGAAATTTGTTTGGAATTTGAATTCTGGATTTTGAAATTTTCATTATCATATCGAATAATTTTTTGCTTTTAAAAGTATTATATCTCCTTCTTTTACCCCTATATCATGAGCAATAATTGAACATTTTGCTTTTAAAAGGAAGAAAATGGGGTAAGGCTCATCCGAAAGTCCTTCATAATTTCCCTGTCCTTTACTGATAATTAAATCAGAGCTTCGGTATACTTCTAAAAATTCTTCCGAGCAAAACCTTAAAATTGTGCCCGGAGCATCACATCCTGAAGAAATAACCTCAGCTACTTCATGAATTCCTGAAAGATGAGCATCTTCCATAGTAGCATCATTTATAACTGGTTTTTCTCTTACCACATAAATCACTGATCTTCCGAGTTCTTCAATTAAAAGCCGGTCAAAAACTGTTTCTCCAGCATTATCTGCTAAGTATAAAATCTTTTTTGCCTTTTTCAATATCTCGCAAAATTCTCGATAATGACAAATTTTTAATTCCTGAGTAAGGATTTTGTTAATATCCTCTCTTAATTCAAAATCAGGGTTGGCTCCAAAATCAATAACATTCCCTGCAATTGAAAGTCTTATAGCAGTTAGCAATTTATCTTTTGAAGAATTAATTATTTCTTTCATTTCAGAATATAAAGAGAGAGCCTGCTCTATACATTTCTTCTTGATTTCTCTGTAAGGGTCTATCACCCCTGTCTCTTCTCCTATGACTCGATAAACCTCCCGTCCTATTTCCGGTGGAGTGGCATATTTTGGAATTTTTGGAAATAATAAACTTACTTTATTTAATATATGTCTGATTCTTTCTTCGTCAGAAGTAATGAGTCTTGATGTCTTAAGAGTCTGGCTAAGAAAACATGGAAAACAATCAAGATATGCTCTCATTTTTTACTCCTTTTTGATGCCTCTTTTATAATTTTCCTATGACTTGAAAAGGGAATGCGAGGAAGTTTCTGAATCGGGAAAAATCTGGCGTCTAAACTATCCGAACCTGGAGAAACTTTCCCGGTTACCTGAATTTCATATCCAATAATAAGAACATTTCTATAAAGTTTTGACCTCTGAGAATAAACCCCAATCAATTCAATTCTCTTCCCTCTTAATCCTGTCTCCTCTTCAAGTTCTCTAAGACAGGCTTTTTCCGGGGTTTCTTCAATTTCAATGAACCCGGAAGGCAAAGCCCACTTTCCTTTTCCAGGGTCTACGCCTCTTTTCACCAGAAGAATTTCTCCCTTTTCATTTCTGACAAGTGCAGCTACACTTGGTAAAGGATTCTCATATTTTACCCATCCACATTTAGGACAAATTAATCTCTTTCTTCTTTCCATTTTAGACATTTTCAATCGTTCCGAACATATAGGGCAATAAATAAAATTTTTTCTTTTTCTCATTTTAAATCAGGCTCGTCAAATAAACTATTAAAATACCCGCAGAGAAACTGATCAGGGATGGAAAGGGATGTTTTTTAACTTCTGCTGATGGAATTAATTCTTCCACTGAAATATAAATCATACATCCAGCAGCAAAGGAAAGAGAAATTCCTAAGAAAATTAAATTAGAATCTTTAAATAAATAATATCCTATTATAAAACCAATTAATTCAAAAAGGACGGTGGTCATCACGATTAAAAAGGACTTTAATCGGTTTTTATTTATTCCATATAGAGGAACTATAGTGGCAATATTTTCAGGAAGATCCTGAAGCGCGATTCCCAAGGCAATTATAATCCCTAATTTACTTGTCATTGCGAATCCAATACCTACTGCTAATCCCTCTGGTAAATTATGAAGAGCCATTCCAATAACAAGCATGGTAACTGTTCTTTTTACAACAGGCTTCTCTTTCTTGCATAGTTCAGGATTAATATGAGGAAGTATTTTGTCTATTACACCCATTATTCCAATTCCTACAAATAATCCCACCAAAACATACAAAAAAGTTGTAACTTTTAAAGATTCCGGGATTAATTGAAGAAATGAGATGGAAAGCATCATTGAAGCAGCAAAGGCCAAAGAAAAACGGAGAAAAGAATCAGGAGGCTTTTTTAGAACACCAGCGAGAGAGCCAATAGTCTGCCCCCCAAAAATAAGAAGAAGGACGATTAAAAATGAATCCATAATATTTTAGCTTTTTATTTTATATCTTATCAGGAGAAAAGAAAAGTAATTTGTTTTTAAATTTATTAATAAAAAATAAACTGAATTTCAATATTTTAATCCTTACAAGAATATTTCTTCTTTAGCAGGATTTGGACCTAATTTTTTTATTTTTTCTGAAAATTCAGTAGTTACTCTCGCGAATCTTGGACCTTCTGAAGCAGATACCCAAGAAAGAGCTAAGCGTTCGAAATCAAGACCAAGAGTTTCAAAAACTTTTTGTAATAATACAAATCTTCTACGGGCATAATAATTTCCTTTCTGATAATGGCAATCTCCGGGATGACATCCCATAATTATAACTCCATCAGCTCCTCCCAAAAAGGCTTTTAAAACAAAAAGAGGATTTACTCTTCCAGAACACATAACTCTAACCGCCTTAAGGGAAGAAGGAACATTTAATCTGCTAACTCCCGCAAGGTCAGCCCCTGTATAAGCACACCAATTACAAAGAAAACCTATTATTTTTGGATTATATTCCTTATTCATCTCCATTAGCTCCTTTTGCATTAATATTTATTTTTAATAGATTTATTCTCCTATTTCAGCGAATTCTTCTGTCTTAAATGTTCCGAATGGAATTGATTCTTCAATATCTTTTCCTGGAAGATACTCAAACATTTTCTGAAGGGAATCTCCAACCATAGAAAAAATCATAGATACAGGAATATTTACTGGGCATACATCTGAACACATCCCACAGCCTACACAGGAAACTCCCATATGAACCATTCTTCCTATATGAAAAAACAAAGTGCCGGGGGGGACTCGAATACCTCCTTTTTGATTTAGCTCCATATTATAACTCGAAGGTTTATACTCAAAAATCTTAGACTCAAAATCACATAATGTACAATAACAAATTGGACAAGCATGACTGCAAGCGTGACAGCTTAAACAAGCCGAGAATATTTTTATTAAGGTTTTGAATTCAAGTTTCTCAATTCCCAATTCTTCATAAAGTTTCTTCTTTTGTGTTTTTCTTTTATTCTTCAATTCAGTTATTTCATTCGTGTCCATTTCTTCAAAAACAATATCTCCTGGTGCCTCTTTGGCAAAATTTTCTCCTTTATCCGTGTTCAGAAAAATATTACACTCCTTATCTGTATTTTTCTTTTCTACTATAGCAATCGTCATATCTGCTTGATAAGGAATAAAATGTTCACAAGTCTGGCAGGTTGGTCTAATATTGGAAGAAATATTACCTTTTTTTATACTCTCCCAATATATAGGAAGTAGCTTCTTAACCTCACCATTGACAGCTGATTTTAAAGGGAAAACTCCTCCACATGTTAAGCTTATTAATAAAAAATTTTCCATACTACCTTGAAATCTTTTAACAAGTTCAATAAAACTTCTTATTTCACAAGGTCGAAGAACAGCAGCAACTGTGTCTTTAGTGGCTTCCAGCAATGTAAACGCTGATAAGACTTTTCCAGCATTAACGGGCATTAAAGGAAAAAGAGGCACAGCTTTTTTTAATTCATCAAGATGTGTAATAAGGGAATAGGAAACAGCTCCATTCTCATTAGTTTTCTTTAATGTGAAGATTCCTTTTACTTTTCCACTTTCTAACAAAAATTTGAGAAAGTCATTAATGCCTTCCTCAACACCTTTTTTAATTTTTAATACCTTAGGCATTTTGTGTTTCCTCCCTTGAAATAGTCTTTTTATATTGCATTTCTACTTCTTGAAATTCATCCTCCTGGAAGAATCTTAAAGGAGGTGGTTCTCTTCTATCTCGTCCAGGGACATAGCCAAATGATTTCTGGACTTGATCAGCCACAATACAAAATACTTGGGCTATAGGAATGTTCATTGGACAAGCATCTTCACAAACACCACAAGAAACACAAGATAGCACCATATGAGACATCCGTCCCAAGTGAAAAAGTAAAGTATCCAAAGGAAAACGTAAGGACTTTCTTTCTTTTGCTCTGGTAAGATAAACTTCGGGTGAAAGCCTTAAAGTTTTGGAATCAAAGTAGCATTGGCGACAATAGCAAATAGGACAAACTCTCATACAGTTATGACAATTAATACATTGGTCAAATACAGCAACAAACTTTTTCGGCCCTTCAATCTTTGCTTTTAGCTCTTGAAGAATTTTTTTTCTCTTATTTTCTTTTTTATCTCTTAATTCTTTTTCTTTTATCTCCCAATCCTCTAAAGAATCTTCGGTTGCAATCTCAAGTTTTTCCAAGATTTCTTCTCCTTTGGAGCTTACTGGCATGAGAAAGATTTTTTCTCCATTACCTCCTACAAGTCCTATGTGTATATCAGAAGCAGGTGAATCAATTCCTTCTAATTCAACTGAGGCAGACTGTCGAGAAATAGAAGGTAAGAGTGAAGATAGACTAAACCGGTGGCAAATAATGCAAATAGGCCTTAATGATTCATTTTCTTCCCATGTTTCAAACAAATTGTTAAATCGTTTTGCCATTTCCTTAGGATTACTTATGTAGTCAGACAATGGCATTGCTCCAGGGCAATCAATACTAATAAGAGTAATGTTATTTAGACTGACTTGTTTAAGCTTAAAAAGTTCAATAACTGCTCTAATTTCGCACGGTCTCATGATGGCAGCAATTTGCAAATTCATTTCTCCATGCTTAGTTAAAGTTGACAAGGCTCTTCCACCTTGAACAGATATTACTGGTGGCAAAGGGTTTGCCTCATTGAGCAATGACTTATCTTTTAGTAAAACCCAAACATAGGAATCCGTATCATGAACTTTTACAGGTATAAAAAGAGCATCAAAACACTTCTTCTCCAGTGATTTTCTAAGAAAATCAAGAATTGCTTTATGAATTCCTCCTTCAGCATGAAGGACCGCGCCTTTTTTAGGTTTTTTAAAAAACTCATTTTGAACTGTACTCATTGTTTTCTCCTTCCTCTCAAATATTAGTATATAAAATTATTATCATCGCAATGCTTCAAGAACTTCCCGATATAACTGTGGATAAGTAAAGTGTTTCAATCGAATTGCACCAGAAGGACAACTACCAACACAATTTCCACACCCTCTGCAGATTGCTTCATTAACAACTGAAACGCCTTTAAACTCGTCAAAACTTATAGCACTGTAAAAACACACTGAAAGACAAGTCTGACAGCCTGTACAAAACTCTTCTACTATTTCAGAAACTCTAACTTCTGGTTCTAATTTTTTACCGGGAATAAGACAAGAAAGAATTTTCCCACATGCTGCTTGAGATTGGATGACCGATTCCAAAATATTCTTAGGGCCTGAGGCACAACCTGCAATATAAATGCCCTCAATAGGAGTTGAAACTGGATCAAGTTTCTCATGAATTTCTTTAAAAAATCCTGTTTCATCAAGGGGAATATTCAGTATTTTAGCCAATTTCTCAGTATTTTCCGCTGGTATAATAGCTGGGGAGAGCACAACCATATCCACAGAAAGGCTTCCTTTCTTCTCAGTTATAGTTTTATATTCAATATTTATATTGCTGTTACTTTTCTTTATCTGGATTTCATTTGCTTTAATGAAATTAACTCCTTTCTTTTTTACCTCTTCAAAATAATCTTGATCACTCTTATGAGGAAGACAAAGGTCCGAATAGAATTCAAATACATTAACATCCGACAATTTATCTTTAAGAAATTGAGCAAATTTTAGCGAATAGAGACAGCAAACTTTAGAACAATATCCTTTTTCCTTGCGACCAACACAGTGAATAAGAGCCACAGTTTTTGGAGGCTTCCCATTCTTAAGTAGGATTTTATCGGAGGCAATCATTTCTTCGAATTCTAAGGCATTTACCACATTTTCAATAGTTCCATATCCATACTGAGGAGTTTCCTTAGGATCGAATAAACTGAATCCTGTAGCAACAATAATTGCTCCAACTTTAATTTCTTTCTGCTCTAAATCATTGCGATTGCTTTTTATTACAATTTCAAAATTTCCAAAAAATCCGCGTACATTCTCAACCTCGCTTGAGGTTAAAACAACGATATTTTCGTTATTCTCAACTTCTTTAATTTTCTTTTGTAGAAAAGTTAAATCCATTCCTTGATGAGGAAGCAACCCAGAAAGTTTTCTCACTTTTCCACCTAAAACTGATGTTTTTTCCACCAAATAGACCTTTCTCTCTGGACTTGCAAGAGAAAGACTAGCTTCAATACCAGCAATCCCGCCACCAATAATTAACACATTTGGATTGCACTCAAGCTCCTTCTTCTGAAGAGGTTTATGTAAAAGGACTCGATTAATTCCCGCTCGAATATATTTCGTGGCCATACGAGTAGCTTCTTCTTTATTGGATATTATCCAAGCACATTGCTCCCGGATATTAACGAGTTGGAATAAATAAGGATTTAAACCAGCCTTTTCGCATACATTCATGAATGTAATTTCATGTTCTTTCGGAGAACAAGCAGCAATGACAAGGTGAGTTAATTCTTCGTTTTTTATCTCGTCAGCAAGAAATTTCTTGCCTTCATTAGAACAAAGAAGTGGATACTTTTTAACGACTTTAATGTCTTCAATAGATGATAAGTTCTCTAAAATCTCATCTATATTTATTCTATCACGAATATTTGGACCACATTCACAAATATATACTCCAATTTTTTTACTCATTTTTCCTTCCCTCCTTTTAAGTTATTATGGGATTGCGCTCAACTGAGGAGGGATAACACTTTTCCCACCGCAGCTTCAGCTTGAGCAATAGATTCAGAAATATCTTTAGGACCCTCTGCGCACCCAATTACAAAAATACCTTGAACGGAAGTTGTAATCGGAGAAAGACTTTGATTCTGTGTAGAAAAGAAACCTTTTTCATCCACGCTAATGCCAAGAATCTTAGCCAGTTCCTTTGTACCATTTTTTGCAATCATTGCGGGAGAAAGAATAACCATATCTGCATTGAAAACACTTCTCTCGCCATCACCATTTTTATATACGACTTGGATTTTGCCATCCTTTTTTTCTACTCTAATGTCATCACTATAAATGAGTTCTACACCCTTATTCTGTATTTCCTTATAGAATTTCTGATAGGATTTACCAGGAATGCATAAATCAGAATAAAATTCACAAATTTTTGCATCGGGAAGTTTATGCCTAAGATAATGGGAAAATTTTGCAGAATACATACAACAAACTCCAGAACAGTATCCTTTCTCAGCTCGTCCGACACAATGAATAATAGCAATGGATTTTGGAATACTGCCCTCTCTCAATATAATCTTTCCTTCAGTTGGACCATTAGCAGCATTAAGCCTTTCAAACTCCATCGCAGTATAAATATTGCTTGAATCTCCATAACCATATTGGGGAAGTATTTTAACATCTAAAAGATCAAATCCTGTCGCAACTATGATGGCACCCACTTCTAACTCAAGTATTTCATCCTTATCAGAAAAATCAATCGCGTCAAACATGCATGCTTCTTTACATGCTTGACATTCTTGTTTACCACTAAGATATAAACAGTTTTCTGGATCAATAGCAGGAACATTAGGCAAGGCTCCGGGACAAGGAATCGAAATAGCTTTCTTTTTTGAGAGGCATTGTTCAAATTCGTTATACAAGCTGACAGGGCAAGGATCATAGCAGGCACCACAACCAATGCAGTTTGTCAAACTCACATATCTTGCTCTTTTTCTAATACGAACTGAAAATTGTCCAGCAGACCCCGCAATCTTCTCAACTTCACTCAGCAAGAATAACTCAATATTTTCATTCTGAAGAACCTCTTGTTGTTTCGGGGCTACCATACATGTTGAACATTCCATATTGGGAAAAACTTCTTCGTATTTAATTACTTGTCCTCCTATTAATGATTCTTTCTCAACCAGATATACTTTTCGTCCTGCTTCTGCCAATAAAAGACTGGCCTCCATTCCTGCAATACCAGCACCAATAATTAAAACATTAGGATTTTTCATTTTTCCTCTCTCCTTTTCTAATTAAATATTTGGATTATTATGAAAAGGATTAGGTCCCATCTCACTTATATTTTCAGCAAACTTATTAACAACTTCTGCATAGCGTTTACCCTCGGAAGCAGATATCCAAGAAAGTTGAAGCCGTTCCGGCTCTAAATCTAAGGTTTCCATAATTTTCTTTAAAAGAGCAAACCTCCTACGGGCATAATAATTTCCTGTCTCATAGTGACAGTCTCCAGGATGACATCCAGCAATTAGAACACCATCAGCTCCCCAAAGGAAAGCAGTTAGTGCCAAATTTGAATTAACTCGACTGGAACACATTACTCTGACAACGGATAGGTATGGTTTTATTTCTAATTTACTCGAACCTGCAAGATCTGCTGCTGCATAGGAGCACCAATTGCATAAGAAACCTACTAATCTTGGCTTAAATTTTTCACTCATCGTCTTTTATCTCCTTCACATGCATATTTGTTTTATAGGATTATTGTTTGAAGGTAAGGATACCGCAGCATTTAGAACTGTATTTGAGCCTTATATTTTCCGCCTCCCTCGTCTGTACAAAAAAGCAATGTTTTACCTGTTTTCTCAGCCCAAGCTTTGATATCCTTTGGAAACGAGGGACAATCAGCCAGGACTTCGAGAATATCACCTGGCTGCATTTGAGGAGCCATCGCGGCCACCTTTAAAATAGGTTGAGGACATTTAAGTCCGTAGGTATTAAGTGTTTTTATTGCCATTTTTAACCTCCTTAAATTATGATATTGTTTAAAATAATTATTATTCCTTAAAAAGAGAAGGTTATTGTGGCATCTTTAATGGCGTTTATAAATGTAGTTGCTCCAACTATTTCTACGCCTTCTCTGAATTCCTCTTCTTTTATTCCCTTAGCTTCTAATGCCAATTCGCAAACCATTATTTTGCCTCCTAAACTACGCAACCCATTGTATAATTCAACTAAATCTGGGAGCCCTTTAACTTTCATTTGCTCAATCACGCCTTTTACCATAGAAGGGGCACCACCAGGAGTAAAAAATAAAATTACCTCATCCCCGGTAGCTGCTGCTGAAGACCCTAAAATAAAAGGAGGGAAAACATTCCCTGGCTCTGAGCCATTAACTGTAATTGCTACTTTTGCCATTATGAAACCTCCTTATAAAATTAAAATTTTATTATGTTTATGATATGTTTTAAATAGCAACTCACATAATTTTAATTTTTTCATTTTCTTTTTATTTAATGGATTGAAGTATCTTCTTTATTTTCTTCGGCTCTGTTAAAAAGTAACAACGTAAGTTTCCTTTTGGACGAGAATCAACAATCCCACAAAACTTCAATATATTTAGATGCTGAGAAATATTAGGTTGACTCACATTAAGAAGTTCTTGAATATCATTTACACATTTCTCTCCTTCTAATAGTGTTTCTACTATGAGGAGACGAGTCGGATGAGCTAACGCCTTAAAAATTTGAGCACTCTTCTTATAACTTATTTCAGTTTTCATCTGTAAAATAAGTATATAAACATATTCGAATATTGATATATTCTTTTATCACAAATAAACTAGCTATGTCAATAAATTTTTAAATATTATATCAAACTTTTTTATTTTTTAAGTTTACCACCAACGTCCTCTTTCTTGGTAAGTTTTCATAAATCTTTCAATTGAACGGTCATAGGTTCTCTCAACATCATCAGGAAAAAAACAAGCGGGAAGCTCTCCCATACTCCAGTGATACTGGAGACATTCACAGCAAATGCCTTTTCGTGAACAGGGCTCATAAGAGCAATTACATTTCTCAAGATTTTTGTTCACACTACATTCTTTCATCTTACCTCCTAGATAGAAATGTGGTATTTAAATTTTTTAAAAGATTTGATAAAAGAGAGACCAGGAGGGCGAGACTCCATGTTACCTGAGTTTTTAGACTCACAAAGGAG
>Ga0190363_1001706_pt1 | contig 12933 bp, 15 predicted proteins | sample 48721867_MG_FD_161272 | JGI IMG/M metagenome (GOLD analysis project Ga0190363, IMG submission 161272) | Hydrothermal vent microbial mat bacterial communities from Southern Trench, Guaymas Basin, Mexico - 4872-18-6-7_MG | ecosystem: Environmental > Aquatic > Marine > Hydrothermal vents >...
CTCGGTTCTTTCGAGCATTTTGTCGAGGTATTCGTGGAAGAAGAACCAGATTGAGAAGACTGCGAGAGATGCGCCTATTCCGATCGCTAGCCCCATGTAGAGGGATTGCTTGACTGGCTCACTGAGGGCTGTTACGTCTATGAGCATGGCGGTGAGCAGGAGCATGACTATGAAGAAGAGGTATCCCTTCATCCTACTTTCCACGCGTATCTTCTCGATTACGGAGGAGGATGCGGCGAAGAGTATTATAGCTAAGACCACCACGCTTATCACCCTCGCTCCGTAGATGAGAAGCGAATTCGCTATCTCGACGTAAGCTTCTCCGAGGAATATGTTAATCAAGGCGTAGAGTGCTGCGAGGAGAACTCCGATATAGAAAATTACTAGAATCACGGAGTTTATCGATATCGGTAGCCGAATCTTCGAGTAGCGGGTAACTAGTTCATCAATATTTGCGAGGGAGAGGAGCCTCCTTATCGCCCCACCCACGAATCGCATGATCAGAAAAGCGACGATTATTACTATGATCGCTACTATCAACTTAGGTAAGAAGCCCAAAAGCTCTAAAGCCAATGCAGATGCGAACTCCTTGAAGAGCTCGCCGCCGAACTCCGTCATCGTGAATGCTGAGGTGAAACGGGGCTATTTATGTTAAAGCCCTGCGAGGAAGAAGGCGAAGCGGTAAACTATGTAGATCAAGATCAGGGCCGCCGCTAAGGCCAGAAGCCTAAAGCTCATCAATATAGTCTCCTTGGTTGTTTCAACGGCCATGGAGTAGCCCATCAAGCTACTAGTATAGAGCAGATACGAGTAGGTCCTCGCGGAGTCCTCAGGCACCACCGCGACCTCTGGAATCGTTAGGAAAGCCAGGATCATCGAAACTGCTACAAGTATCATCACCAAAGCGAATAGAATCAGGTATTGTTGGCCAAAGAATATTCCGAAGGGCGTCGCCATGAGCTGGGAGAGATTGGAAAGCAAAGTCATCATTAAACTGGATCTAACCGCTCCAAACTTCTTCAGATATCTCGCGAAGAGGAAGTTTCCGAGGAAGCCTGCGCCTGTTCCCATGAATCCATTGAACGCGGATATACCGATATGAGCTGTCGGAATCGGGATCAGGAAAGCAGCTATCGGGGTTAGCATTGACATTCCTAAAGCTATTCTGAAGGTTCGAAGAGACCGCTTAGCCCAGAGGAGCGAGCCAACTATGCTCGATATCGTCGCGGCGAAGTTCATGGACGCGGCAACGTAGTCAGGCGCCTTCAATACGTTCATCAGATACGGTGCCCAAAAGATTCCGAGCAAGTTTCCTGAAATCAGGAACGCTAGGAAGAAGGAGGAAATGGAGAACATCTGCTCCGGGCTCTCCATGGCCTTGGGGATCTTCGCGCCTTCTAGGTGACGCATATCCATGAATACTAGCATCAGGGTGGAGAGTAATCCGACTAGTGATCCGAGTGTGAAGATTATGATGAACTTCTCTCCCGATGGAAGAGCCGCGAGAAGGACTATCGCTGCCACCGAGCCGAGTATGTTCATCACGTTGTATGCCGCCGTTCTCTTAGCCGTCACATCTCTAACTCCAGTCTCGTCGAAGGATGCGTAGATTAGGAGGTTCATGAATGAGCCGAGAATTGTTGAGGACAGGTTTATTATCGCATAGAAGAAGCTTATCGCGATCATATCCTTAAACAAGACGATCGGTATCCAGAAGATCCTCTCAGAAGCATGGAAAACCATGAACTTCAATTTCACTCGCTTAGTCACGAATTCGGGAAACTTGTACAAAACTACCGAAATAATCGATGAAAGCACCGTCGATGCGACCAACATTAAGGAGATTTGACTAACATTGAATCCAAGCGAGGCGAGGTAAATTACGAGCAGATTCCGGGTCAGAGCGAGGTAGACTCCGGCAAAGGCTATCTCCAAGACCAGTAGAAGCTTGAGGCTGAATTTCCTAGCCCCCAACAACCTAGATCTAGAGAATATTCTCAGCATGTTAAGCATTATCTTCCAATGAGACGTGCCCAAGTGAATCCGCGTCACGCTAAGCCTCGGAAGCTAAGAGCGCATTATATAAGGGTCATTGACAAAACTAAAAAACCAGATGAATAATCCGCAGTGAACCTAGATATCTTTATGATAGTCTTGAACGAGCTTGCGGTGGAGATGCAGCTGGAAAAGCGGAGAGTATACATGGACTATGCGTCGACAACGCCTACCGATCCTAGAGTGGTTAAGGCCATGATGCCGTATTTCACCGAGAAATTTGGAAACAGCATGAGCCCCCATAGCTGGGGGATGGAAGCTAGGGAAGCTTTAGAAGAGGCGAGGGAAGAAGTCGCTTCACTTATGGGAGCCATGCCAAACGAACTCATCTTCACCAGCAGCGCAACAGAAAGCAATAACCTCGCCATAAAGGGAGCCGCATTAGCCTACAGGGAGAAAGGCAGACATATAGTAACCACGTCGATCGAGCATTTAAGCGTCCTAGAGCCATGTCAATGGCTTGAGAAGATGGGATTTGAGGTAACCTATCTCCAGGTAGATCGCTACGGCCTAGTAGATCCAAGTGAAGTGGAGGCAGCCATTCGCCACGATACCATCCTCGTCTCCGTAATGCACGCGAATAACGAAATCGGAACGATCGAGCCTATTGAAGAGATAGGGAAAATCTGTAGAGAGCGGGGAATAATCTTCCACGTCGATGCAGCTCAGACGTTCGGAAAAATCCCTATCGACGTCGAGAAAATCAACGTAGATCTGCTCACGGTCAGCGCTCACAAGCTCTATGGCCCTAAAGGCATAGGAGCGTTATACGTAGCTGAGGGAGTAAAGCTGGAGCCGCTTCTCCATGGAGGAGGCCACGAATTCGGATTAAGATCAAGCACTATTAACGTCCCAGGAGCAGTCGGATTCGCTGAAGCATGTAGAATAGCGAGAAATGAAATGGATCAGGAGAGAAGGAGGCTTCAAGAATTGTGTAGAAGGCTCATCAAAGAGCTATGCGGAATCGAAGGCATCCATCTGACAGGCCATCCCGAGAAAAGGCTTCCAACAATAGCAAGCTTCTGGCTAGAATTCATAGAAGGCGAAGAGCTGATAATAAAACTTAATGAAAGAGGAGTAGCTGCATCAACAGGCTCGGCCTGCTCAAGCGGAAAACTAACCCCCAGCCACGTGCTCCTAGCAATAGGCTTGAATGAGAGACAGGCTAAGAGCGGGCTAAGGTTAAGTATAGGCCGCTGGACCAGTATAGATGACATAGAATACGTGATCGAAGCTATGAAATCTATAGCTGAGGAAAAGAGAAGATAAAAGCTGCAGAAGCATCTTCAGAAAATTGAAGAAGGTTATGAAGGTCGCTTCGCTGATTTCCGGTGGAATAGACTCGCCAGTTTCATCATATCTAATGCTAAAGAGAGGAGTCAAGGTTATCTATGTCCATTTTCACAGCTTCCCTATAGTCTCAAAATCCAGCATCTATAAAGTGCTGCAGCTCGTGAAAATCCTCAGCAAATATCAATCACCGAGCACTGTTTACCTAGTACCTCTAGGAGATATCCAAACCTATCTAAGGACGAGAGTTGATCCAAGATATCTGATCATACTGTATAGGAGGTTCATGATGAGGCTTGCTGAGAGAGTTGCCAAAGAAGAGGGAGCCGCTGCGATCGTAACAGGCGAAAGCCTTGGACAAGTTTCCTCTCAAACACTTCAAAATCTTAGAGTGATAGATGAGGCGGTAAGAATCCCGATACTTAGACCGTTAATTGGATTCGATAAAGAGGAGATCGTCAAAATTGCGAAGAGCATAGGAACCTATGAAATCTCGATTAAACCTCAGGAAGATTGTTGCACGCTCTTCGCTCCGAGAAGGCAGATAACCGCAGCAAGCCTCGATAAAGTTAAGCAGATAGAAGATTCACTTCCAATCGGAGAATTGCTCGATCAAGCATTAAAGAAAATGGAGAAGAGAGTTATAGAGCATTCAGCCTAGAAGCTCATCTTTTCCAATAGATCTCCATGTATCCGCAGTTTTTGCATATATGAAATTCCACCGATTCGTATTCTTGAAACTCAGGCGGGAGAAGTTTCTTAACCGAAAAAGGTCCAACACTCGCTTGTAAGGCCTTCTGGAACGCCGCCATGCTTCCGCCACATTTAGGACAAACCAGAGCCATGTCTCAGCTCTTAAGCGGCTTCTTGATATCTTTTAATCAAGCAATTTATCGTCAAGTTAATGGTTATAGCATGGAGCCCCAATTTCTGCATGCGAAATGAAGGTTGTTCTAGTAGTCTGTGATGGGCTTGGAGATAGGCCGACTAAAGCTCTAAACGGCTTAACCCCTCTCCAAGCAGCGAATGCGGAAACCTTAGACAGAATAGCCGCGAATGGAGAATGCGGCATAATGGATGTAATAGCTCCAGGCCAGCCTCCGGGAAGCGATACGGCGCATCTCGCTCTCTTTGGATATGATCCATATGAATGCTATCCTGGGAGAGGAGCTTTCGAAGCACTTGGAGTTGGGATAGAGCTTCAGCCTGGAGATGTCGCGTTTAGATGCAATTTTGGAACTGTTAACGAAGGAGGAGTGGTGGTCGATAGGCGGGCTGGGAGAATCAGCAGCGATCAAGCGAAGATCCTAGCGGAAGCGTTGAATCAGATTAAAATCGAGAACGTAAGCGGTGTCCAGGCAATCTTCAAACATTCATCCGAGCATCGTGGAGTGCTTATTCTAAGAGGTGAAAAACTTTCCAGAAACGTCTCGGACGTCGATACGCATAAGACGGGCGTGAAGGTTCAGCCTCCACAACCCTTAGACAATACACTTGAAGCAAAGCGGACTGCGATGGCGCTTCAAGAATTCCTAGAAAAAGCTAGAAGAATCTTGGCAGAACACCCGCTTAATCAAGAAAGAATTAAGAAGGGCTTAAAGCCCGCGAATGTTCTTCTGCCCAGAGGCGCTGGGACCCTTCCAAAAATCGAATCGATAAGCAAGCTTTGGGGAATTAAAGCTGCTGCAATAGCTGGTGGAGGACTTTACAAGGGAGTGGCCAAAGCAGTCGGCTTCGATCTCATACAAGTCCCCGGAGCAACCGGAACCGTAAACACGAATCTTAAAGGGAAGGTGGAGGCCGCGATAAAAGCGTTAGACGACTACGATCTAGTCTTCCTACATATCAAGGCCACGGACTCCGTTAGCCATGACAAGAATCCGAGGAAGAAGGTGGAAGTGATAGAATGGATCTCTAGAGAGCTCACTCCCTTGGTTGACAAAGTATTCGATGAAGGATACTACATAGCGATTACTGGGGACCACACGACGCCGAGCGAGGTAGGAGAGCATAAGGGAGATCCCGTCCCACTGGCCATAGCTGGCCCAGATGTGAGAAGGGATGACGTGAAGAAATTTGATGAGATATCATGCGCTAGAGGAGCACTCTGTAGAATGCGTGGAAAAGATCTGATGAGGATATTGATGAACTATCTAGGAAAAGTCCCGCTCTTCGGAGAATAGCTTTACTTCCTGATACGCATATTCCTCAAATTTTCCAAAACCTTCCTTTCTTTCTCCTGCTCAAGCGCAGCCCTGCGCCCCACATACTCATCTAGAGATATAGATCCCAGCTTGTAACTTTCTATGACAGATTTTATCTCTTGATCTAATTTCTGGATGTTAAACCGCAGTCTTTCCTTAACCTTATCGGCAGTCATCATTACACGAGGTGAGCCCCCATCTTAAAAGCTTGAGATCGCTTAGATTTAACCAAAGATTATAAGGTGCGAAGTCCTCGAAGAGATCGCGGTGACAGCTATGAAGGCTAGATCTATCTGGGTCTCTGGGTATAGAAGCGTAATCGATAATGGGAGGGGACATAGCGTTGTCACGGATCTCCCAACAGCCGATGGAGGCGAGGACACAGGCGCGACGGCATTAGAGCTTGCGGTAATGGGATTAGCCGGATGCGTCACGACCATTTTTAAAAAAGTTGCCGAGAAAAGAAACTTAGAGTACAGTAGCTTAGTGGTTGAAGTTGAAGCAGAGAAGGGTGAAAAAACTATCGAGAAATGCAAAGTAGTTTTAACGATTCGCACAAATGCGAGTAAGGAAGAGGTCGAAAAAACACTCGAGCTGACGGAAAGAATTTGTCCGGTTGGAATATTATTTGAGAAAGCCGGGGTAAGCGTTACGTGGGAAATAAAGCTTGAATCTGCTTAAACCAATCTCCCCATATTTTTTGAAAGTGAGTAAGCGTTTTGTAGAAGCTTCTTAAGAAAATCTGTATGGTGAAAAAGCTTATAATAGCAATAGGCGGTTCCAGCGATCCGAATCCTAATTCAACCGCGATAGAAAAGACAAGAAAGTTTGCAGAGCGGCTTGCAGACTATAAAGATGAAGTAATTCTAGTTAGTGGAGGTAATGGGGGATTGATGAAAGTCGCTTGCGAGACATTTGTTAAGAGAGGCGGAATAACAGTCGGGATAATTCCACTAGAGGATGAAATGATTGATGAAGATCATCCGCGATATAGTCCTTATAATATTATAAGGATATGCAGCGGCGTGACCTATCAGATGAGAAGTATACCGATTGCGCGAAGCTGTCAAGCTATGGTGATTCTTGGAGGCGGAGCTGGCACCATGATAGAAGCATTTTTGGCTTATCTTTATAGAAAGCCGTTGATCATTCTTACGGGCACAGGTTATCCATCTGATAAATTGAGAGATCTATGTGAAGATGGGTATTTAGATCATCGAAGAATCGTTAAAGCCTATTTCACGGAGGATGCCGCCGAAGCCGCCGACCTAGCTTACAAGCTGGCGAAGGCTATGTTTTAAACTGAACCCAGCATCCGATGATCGTGAAGATTACTAGTAATGCTAATTGGATCGGCTCCGCCAGGATTATGTTGCTTTGAATCGCTATCTGATTTAATCCTGTGAGAAGTATTAATGCTCCGAGGAAAGCTGTTCCGACAGTGAGGAGCTTATTGAGTAAGATTACGACTATTATCAACGCAGCCAATGCTAGGATCACGGTTATCAGGAGGTCGCCGATAATTGGTCTCAAGATTAGGAAGGTGGCTAAGCCTGCGAGCAAGCCTGCTCCGAAGGGAAGTAGGAAATAGAATATCAAGCCGACTATTATGAATCCTATCAGCGCCGCTAGGTAGGCATAGCTCATGGCCGGGAATAGATAGGCAAATCTGAGAATCAGTAACGCTCCAATAATTCCCCCCACGAGAAAGAAGATTACCTTGACAAGTTTTCTCCCCAAGAACATCAATACCAAACCCAAGATGATTAAAATTATTCCAGATACCGTCGCTCCTACTCCAATAAAGTTTAATCCGCCGATCAAGAGTTATCAAAATGAACTCTGCTTATCAAGGTATTAAGGGTTACTAACATGCTCAATCTCTGAAGTAGTCGATCTTTGATTGCGCCCCACTCGACGTTGCGCCATATTCCGCATTAATTAAGTCATATATCTTGACCGCCGTTTCGTGAGGGATTCCACCTATCCTTGAAAGCTCGCTTGGATCAGCATTGAAAAGTGCTCTAAGAGTCCTGAATCCTTCGAGAAGCTTCTTCGCTCTCGCAGGACCTATCCCTGGAAGTGACGCAGCTATGCTTAATTGAAGCTCTTCAAGCTCACCTCTCTTCTTCTTGGGCTTGAGGTAAACTTCTTCTTTTTCAGACCGCTTTCTTCTTGAGATCGCTGCTAGGAGGGTTGCTGTCTCTTCGATGTCTGACGTGTGGAAGAGAGTTATCTTGAAATCGTAGCCTATGCTTGCTAACGCGCCCCAAACGGCATTAGGATTCTCGAACCTCCTCAAAGCTTTCTTCATGTCTCCTTCTATTATCATGGTTGGATTCTTCGTGGAGGAGATGAGATTTGCGGCCTGGTCGAAAAGCCTACCATCGAGCAGCGATGAGATAAAGTCTGAAACAGTCTTCCTCTCAACTAAAATATCTCCGGGAAGAAGGTAGTCTCCAACTTCTAGGACCTCATACCGCACGCTGAGCCCTAGCTTGCGCAGGAAATCCGCGATTCCAGATCTCTCTTCCCGCTTATCTACAATTACTACTCCGGGTTTAAGTCTCAGCGCCATCCTCACGGAATATCTTGGATCAATGATTTAAGTTATGGGACTGGCAGCCTGCAGAAGAGGCGTATATAGACTGCCGCTCCGAAGCAGAGGAGTATTATAGCGAGCGCCGCGAAGTCCATCGGCTTCATCTTCAATTCCTTGAGGAAAGTTCTCTTCTTGCTGGCTCCAAAGCATTTCACCTCCATTGCTTCGGCTAGCTCGTAGCTACGCCTCAAGACATTCACTATTAAGGGCACGAGGATTGGAATGTATTTCTTTACTCTACTTAATGGGCCTCCTTTGTCAAGTTCTAGACCTCTAGACCTCTGCGCATCCATTATTGTTTGAAGTTCTTCTGCTAGGATTGGGGTGAATCTTATAGCTGAGATGAAGGCGAAGGAGTACATGTAGGATATTCTGAGCTTGGTTAAGGTCATTCCAAGTTCTTCAGGCGTAGTCGTTAGGAAGAATATCGAGAATGATGCTAGGAAAGCGATTAATCGATATGATGCGGCGAAAGATTCGTAGAAAGCTGAAGGATCATAAAATCCTCCGTAAGAAAATGCTCTCACAAGATAGTTCATTAGGAAAACCATGATTATTAGAGGAGCTGCACCATAGATCGTCTTAACCCATCTTCGAATCGTTCCGCTGACTGCTGCGAGGAAGGCTTCCACGAAGATTATTATCGTGATTACGGTCACCTCGAGGTAGAGTAAAGTTGTTATTAGAAGCACGGTGGATAGCGTTAGCTTGACTCGGGGATCGAGTCTATGCACGACGCTCCTGCCAGGGTAGAATTGCAGTCCTTGAAGTAGCGTTGCCACTTCAGCTCACATCCAAATGACGCCTCTTTGAAATTAACATTACTCGAGATCCTGTAATCTCACCTCTAGCAAGATTTTACGAGCAGATTCCACGTCTAAATCTATAAGCTTCAGCGATTTTACAAAGGCTTTTAACAATTCTCTGAGAAGTTTTTGAGGCCATGCTCCAAGCGGAACCTCTTCTCCATCGATCACTAGCCTCGCAGCGATGAAAGACCTCATTGCGCAGTCTCTAATCGTCGCTCGACCCTCACCGATAGCTCTTGCTAAAGCGGCGCAAGAACCATATGAACACTTTCCGCAATTTAATCCAGGGATCCTATTTATCCAGCTTTTTCTCACAGCGTCCTCTACGATTCTTAGTATCTCTTCCTGAATTACTACCTTGATCTCTGAGATCTTTTGAACGTCTTTTAATGTTATTTCCCCTGTTGCCGCGATCACGTTTTTGAGTCTTTTCGCCGCTTCCTCGACTTCGCTTAAATTGCTAGCGCAGAGTATCTTTGGATAAGGAGCCTCTTTGAATCCCTCAACTAGAATGACATCCGGCTCGATGTGAAAAGCTTCCAAAGCATCTTCAATAGACGCGGACGTTCTCCTGATGGACACTAGCTCGCTTGGAGAGACGTAGACCACTTCTAGGGCCCCTGCTTCTAGATGTCTCCAAGTATCTTTATCGCGGGTGTCGAATCCTTCTCTCGAATGCTTTATTGAAGCAGCTAAGATTCCTCTCTCGGAAAGTTTTTTGAGAAGCCACTCTATGAGGGTGGTTTTCCCTCGTTTTCTTCCAAGACTTATGATGCAGAATATCGGAGGCATTCGCACTATAGGGGCGACATGGGGGAATAAAAGTTTGAGCAATCAATGCTTGGGCAAGGTTCTAAGCTTCGCCACCACTTCTTCGGCAAGCTTTCTAGGCTCGATTAGAGAAGGCTTGACCCCGATGAAGTTCAAGCTCTTCGTCAAGCTCACGATCTGCGGAGGCAGGAGGTTGCATGAAATTAAAAGATCCTCGTCGAGGAGGATCTCTTCAGCTTTTCCATCGGCTATAATCCTTCCCTGCTTCATTAATACTATCCTGGGCTTAAGCTTGGCGATGAATTCTACATCATGTGATGAGATTATCACCGTTCTTCCCTGCGTGTTGAGAAGCCTTATCATCTCCATGAGCTTCTCCTTTTGTAGTTGGTCCTGTCCCGTCGTCGGCTCATCTAATGCTATCACATCTGGAGCCCATGCCAGGATTATTGCAAGCGCGAGCCTCTTCTTCTCTCCTCCACTTAGGATGAAGGGTGATTGATTGGCATATTCTTCGAGTTCCATGAATCTCAGAGCCCACTCAACTCTCTTCTTAATCGTGTGCTCATCGTATCCGAAGTTTTTCAGCGCGAATGCTACTTCATCCCACACGGTGCTTGAGAAGAACATGTCTTCAGCGTTTTGGAAGACTAAGCCGATCTTCCTCGAAAGGGAGGCTACGGTTGCTTCTCTGGTATCGATTCCATCTATTAACACGCGTCCCTTAGTAGGCTTAAGCAATCCGTTAAGATGCTTTAGAAGCGTGGTTTTGCCTGCGCCATTCTCGCCCATCAATGCAACGAGCTCTCCTCTTCCGATCTCTAAGCTGACATTGTCAAGAGCTTTGATACCGCTTGGGTAAACGTATTCGACTTCTTGCACGCTTATCATTCTATCACCCTCCTGACCTCGTTCACGAACTCCTCAACGCTGAGAGGAATTTTACCGAATTTTAATGGGCCTTTCAACGAGTTCATGTACTTCGCCACTTCAGAAACAGATGGTGCCGATATTCCATAGGGCATTAAATCCTTCTCAAGAACATTTCTTGGATCACCGTCGTAGATTATTCTTCCTTCATCCATTATTATCAGCCTGTCCGCGTGTGGTAGCAAAAGCTCTAGCCTATGTTCTGATATCACGATCGATAAACCTTCCCGCTTATTCAGTTCCAGAATCGAGTCTATGAGATTTTTGGCTGAAAGGGGGTCGAGGGAGCTTGTCGGCTCATCGAGGAGTAAGACCTTAGGCTTCATCGCGAGAACTGAAGCTATTGCTACCTTCTGCTTCTGACCTCCAGAAAGCTCGAAGGGTGAACGATTTCTCAGCTCTTCTATGCCTAAGATTTTGAGAGCCCAGTCAACACGCTCTCGGATAACTTCTCTAGGTAATCCAAGATTCTCTAAAGGAAAAGCTACGTCAGCTTCAACAGTTAATGCGAATAGCTGACTGTCAGGATTTTGAAAAACCATTCCAGCTATCTGAGACAGAATGTGTGGAGGGTTTTCAGACGTGTCTTTACCATCTACTAACACTTTTCCTTCAAAGTCCCCCTCATAGAAATGTGGAATGAGGCCGTTTAAGCATCTTAAGAGAGTTGTCTTTCCGCATCCACTGCGTCCAGCCAAGACTATGAATTCTCCTGGCCTCACATCTAGATTCACATTCTTGAGAGCATAATTGGAGCTGCCGGGGTATCTGAATGATAGATCTCTGACCTCAATTAGCTTCAAGGCTTCATTATCTCCGCGGGCTTCCCTAGTCGCTCGCTTAAAATTTCGACGCATCTCTCTAGTATTTTCTCGACTTCGCCCTCCCTGCAGTAGGCTTTTGCGGCTGATGCATGACCACCTCCGTATCCACCAGTTTCTGCAGCTATCCTCGCCGCGAGATCTCTTCCGAGATTTACGCCAGTTGCTTCTATAAAGTCTTTGAGAGCCCTAAACGATATGGTTACACCTTCATCAGATTCTCCGGCGACGATCGCGACATGTGCCCCCAAGTTCACGAGACTTCTAGCAGATGAACTTTGGAAACTGCTCAGCTTGCTCGTGGCGATCAGCCAATCTCCTATCCTGTAGATGGTCATTCTAAGAGCGGATTTCAGCCTTGCAATACGCTCCGATAGATCCATTCTTATTTCAAGACTTGAGAGAAGCTCTCTGGGATTCACTCCGAGAGAAGCGAGCCTACATACTTTCCTCAAGGTTTCTTCATCCGCAACTACAAGCCTTGCCGTATCGTAATAAATTCCAGCAAAAAGCGCTTCTGCATCCTTGAGGTCTAATTGATAGCCTAGAAAGTCGGCAAGATCTAAGACTATCTCGCAAACGGATTGATAGCTCTCGGAGCAGAAGATTTCAGCCTTACCCTTGAAGCTTTCAAGACTTGTTGAGTGATGGTCTATAACTATAACATCGCGTCCAGAATCCAGAATCCACTGATAATCATTTAATTGCTCAGGAGAACCACAATCCAATACTATGAAAGCCTCAGCTGCTTCCACCTTATCTGACTCCTTTAAGCCGAGAAGCTCCATAAAGGACCTACTATGAGTTGAAACTTCGGCTGGAATCTTGAAGATCGTTGGAACGTTCAGAATCGAGTTAAGAACCCTCGATAGAACGAACGAGGCGCCGACCGAGTCTGGATCTCCTCCTGAATGAGTCAAGATGGCAGTCAGCTTACCTGATAGCTTTTCTAACCGATTCTTAAGTGATTTTATCAGCTCTTCATCTCTCATGTGGGAGCTTGCCCTGACCCTGAAAGCATTTGCCTTAACTCTTTCTGAAGAGAGTCTAACTGCTCTCGCGTCCGCTGCTCCTGCTTTTCCAAAAGCTTCAGCCTAGTTTCAGCTAGCTCCTTCTTCTCATTAAGCTCTTCGATCAACTTCTGCTTGCTACTCTGTATGAGAACCGGGCCAACGGCTTTATACACCAGCGCATCATCAGGAGATTTCTCTAATGCTTCTAAGGCGTCTTTCACCTCAAGGAGCTCGGCTTCAAGCCTCTGCCTCTCCGCGAGAATCACGTTAAGCGTTTGCTGAAGTTGTTGAAATCTTGCCAGCTGCTGTCTCACGCTCGGTGGAAGCTCTCCTCTATTAGCAGACATGCTCAAAGACATTAAGATCGTGGAATTTAAAAACTCTCCCTAATTCTTCGAAAAAGATATCCCCGCCATACGAGGCGAGGGCAAATGTCAT
>Ga0190363_1001707_pt1 | contig 12929 bp, 9 predicted proteins | sample 48721867_MG_FD_161272 | JGI IMG/M metagenome (GOLD analysis project Ga0190363, IMG submission 161272) | Hydrothermal vent microbial mat bacterial communities from Southern Trench, Guaymas Basin, Mexico - 4872-18-6-7_MG | ecosystem: Environmental > Aquatic > Marine > Hydrothermal vents > Microbial...
GTGCTGGCTTCAGGCTCAGAGATACCTTCCTCAACCTCTTCTTCATGTTCCTCCTCCGCTTCTTCGAGGAATTCTATCTGATCAGGCAGTTTGACGTTCGGAGGCATTATAGAGACCTTAACGCCGAATATGCCGGGCTTAAGCTGAACATGAGTAACGGCTGTCCTCACATATTTCATTGCTGGATCCCCGCTTTTCGGAAGATAGCCAGCTCTGAACTTTTCGCTTCTAGCACGCTCCGTTCTAAGCTTGCCACTTATGATAATCTCAACACCCATCGCTCCGGCCTCCATAATGCGGCTTAAAGCCCAGAATCCCGCTCTACGGAAATGTACACCTCTTCTCAGTGCGGAGGCGATGCGTGAAGCCATAACGCGGGCATTGAGTTCTGGAACCTCAATCTCAGCAACGGAGATCTGAGGGTTCGGCAGACCGAATTTTTCTTCAAGGACCCTCGCGAGATTCTTTATTGTTGTTCCTCCACGCCCAATAATTATGCCCGGCCGCATGGCGTAGATAACGATGTTTGTGCCAAGCGGGGTTCTTGTGATATCGACGCCTCCATATCCTGCTCTTTCAAACTCCTTCCATAGAAACTCGTCAACTCCAGCTTTCTTTATCGAATCTTCTATGAAATGCTTGATAGAAGACAATTCAGCTTTGTCCCCCCACTTGCCCAAGAACTATTTCAACATGGCAGAGAGTTTCAAAACGTGGAGTTGCCCTTCCCATAGCTCTCGGGATATACCTCTTAATCTTCATTCCCGGATATGCTGCGGCATGGATAACTTTTAGATTTTCAGTGTCAAGTCCCTTATAGGTCGCATTTGCCTCTGCGCTTTCAAGAACCTCAAGGATCTTCTTCGCCGCCTTAACCGGATATCTCCCAGCCGCAGCTTTTTGCAATCCCCTTCTATGCGGAACCTTCTTATTGAATCTTTTAAATGGAACAGGCTTCTTCTTGTTTATAACCTGTTCTAGGAATTCTCTTGCCTGGTCAAGCTTCATTCCTTTTATAGCCGCGCACACTTCTCTAGCATGTTTAGGGGATATTCTAAGCTCTCTACCACTCGCCTTCGCCGTAACGTCCGGATCTAAACCGACTATTGAATATCCCCATTTTGGCAATAGACGGTCACCAACTTCCATTCAACAGATGCACGGTTATTTATAAGGATTTATCTTTTCCCAAAAATTCTTTTCTTTAGTCAAACATAACAATTCCGTCCTTATTCTACATTTTCTTAAGAAGAAACTAGGATTCCGCAGGATGGAACAGCGAGCTTTATCATTCAAAGATTTCGGCGGAAGAGCTTCTTTAAAGAAAAAACGGTGAGGATATTAAATTAGCTTAACGGATACTTCATTCCGGGAATTTTTCTAAGAGCCGCAACGATCGGCGCGCCTATGATCAGCATAACTACGATCACCAGCACATCTTCTATATACGAGTCAGCGGCCTCCATAATGAAAGCGAAGCGCACAGCCTCAGGAGGCCAGCCTAGGACAATATAGAGCCCAGCTGGGATCAGAAGGAAAATCCTAGTTAAGGAGTCCATGACTGTTCCAATAAATGCGGCTAGAGAGATGATGAATGGAAGCCGTTCCGCAGGTTCATGGAAGAGACTCTTAGAAATCTCTGTTACAGGATATATTAAGACCAGCGCCGCTAAGACGTCTAGGATCGTCCATAAAGGAAGCTGCCTGCCTAGCGGATGTACAAAATAGGCTCCCAGCATGGTTATATACATCAAGATCAAAGGTTTCCATTTATTTTTGGCTATTAGGCCGCATGCGAGGACGCCAACGGGCTCAGCTATTATGCCGAACATCCAGAGATCGGTTGGCTTTATAGCTCTAGCAACGAGGCTTCCTATCAGAGCTGCTAGGAAGCCGGCATATGGGCCTAGGATGAGGCCTTCTAAAGGCTCAAGGTATATGCTCCAGCTCCGCCATAGCCCTACCGAAGACAAGTATAGAGCTGCATGTAGAGCTGCGAAGACCCCGACAAGCGATACTGTTCTTGAAGTTCCTCTCAATTTTGGTGCACTCCTAAATTTAAGGTCATTTTTGATTATCTGCATATACATCCATAAACAATTTTCATACATAAGATACGGATCATTTTAAAGAACAAAAGATTGGACAGGAGTGTTATGTTCAGTTAACGTATGACGTAACGAAGAGAAAAACAGAGTTTTTAAGGAAAAATGTAAATAAAATCAGATCTAGTATAGAAAGAATTGTGGTGATGGGTGATATGGAGTTTTCGGAATTTGCAGATCTGCCAGTTGTAGACGGTCACATTCATTTCGGAGAATTCGGCGCTGGCAAGGTTCAGTTGACAGCTGAAAAGATAGAGGAGATGGGGAACTTCATCGTTGAGGTTATGAGGGAGGGAAATCTCAGTCAAGCCTATATCACGGGGAGAAACGCTGGGCTCTATCTGAAGGCTAAATATCCAGGGATGTTCTATGCTGGTGGATATGTGCCTTGGTCTGGAGAGACAGAATCATTAAAGGTAAGCGACTGGAACGAATATATAGATTCTCTGATCGAGATGGGATTCGACGGAATAGGTGAGATGGGAAATAAGCCTGCTCTTAGAAAAGTGCATAAGCCTATTGACGGAGATTACTATAAGGGCTTTTGGGAAGCTTGTGAGGAACGGGGATTCCCGGTTCTCTGCCATGTTGCAGATCCGGAGGAGTTCTGGGATGAGAGTCGAGCTCCTGAGTGGGCGAAGAGTCGAGGCTGGGTATATTATCTCGATGACTATCCCACAAAGGAAGAACTTTATGCAGAGATGGAGAATGTTCTTGAGGCTCATCCAAACCTCAAGGTAGTGCTGTGCCATTTTTATTTCATCTCTGGCGATCTTGAGAGAGCCGAAAGATTCCTGAATCGTTACGAGAATGCCAATTTAGATTTGACTTTAGGAATCGAACTGATGTATAATATATCGCGGAGAAGAGATGACTGGAGGGAATTCTTCATCAAATTTCAGGATCGGATATTCTTTGGAACCGACATTGCAACGTGGCAAACTGTTCCTGAGGCTCTTGCCAGAATATGGCTGATAAGAAATTTTCTGGAATCAGACGAAGAATTCTTCACTCCAGATACCGCGGATATGCTCTTAACGAGATATAAGGAACCATTTATAGGGTTAAAGCTTCCTGAAGGTGTGCTGAGAAAGATCTACTGCGAGAACTTCAAGAGACTCTGGGGAGAAGAACCGAAACCATTGAACATCGACGTAGTTATAGACGTATTGCAGAAAAAGGGCGAGAAAGAGCTCGTAACCGCAATTAAATCCATCAAATAATGCCACGTTCGAGCTTCGAAAGTAGACAGATCTACCCAATTTATTTCTTAGCTTCGAATACAAAAATCATCTCCTAGATTCAACACTTACGTGATAGAAATAAATAGCTCCAAGCTCTTCAGAAAATAAAACCAATATGAGATCAGCCTGTAATTGATCATGGGCCCGTAGTCTAGCCTGGAATATGACGTCGGCCTGCGGAGCCGGAGGTCCTGGGTTCAAATCCCAGCGGGCCCGCCACCGTTTTGAATTGTTTTTTGGGAAAGAAGCCCATTTTAAGGCTTTTTCGGATATCCATTTTGCGCTGAGAATTGTGGAAGGTGAGTCTTGATCCATGGCAGCGGAATTTTTCTTCGCGGTTGAATCTTCCCGGAGGATCTCTAACTCGAGAGCGGCTGCTGATTCTACAAGTCTTCCGACTGTCAGTTTCACGTCTTTATAAGACTCACATATTACCGGCTCATGCCTTTCAGTAAGTTATAGTGTGTGACAGGCCGGATATCATTTCAATGTCATGTCTTTGCGCTAGGACTGAAAATGATGCTAAATCTTGCTGTCAATTGACTTTAAAGGTTTACTTTATAAAGAAGTAATCTTAAAAGCTTAAAAGCTTCAGGTTTTACTTCAGCGTACTATAGCTTGCGTCTCGGAGCTTTCATATCTCGTTGGAAAAGCGATTTTCCATTAATCTTTTATCCGAATAAGGATATTTTATTTCGATATACTCTTCGAGTGAATCTTTGATGAGTGTTGACGATTCTACCCTGAAAGAGAGAATCGAAAGGGAATTTGAGGAGCAAAAGATAGGTATAGAAAAACTCATAGAGACGCTTATGGAGAGCTTCTGTAGATCAGATAGTGACTATGGAGCTATCGCCGACATAAAAAGTGACATAGACCAGATCTATTTTATGGTGAAAAAATATATTGAAGAGAAGCGAGTGGATATTTACGCTCTTAAGATTAATAATCGTATTCTGCTTTCTAGAACAAATGAGGGATTCGAGGATCTTTACGAGGTAATAGAGAGGCATTCTGAGCTTCAAATTAAGAAGGATATGATTGAGATATGGGATGATGCGAATAACAAGATATTACATCTACTTGTGATGCCCGTTAGAAAACATTTCCCCATAAAGTATAGAACTCAAAAACAGAAGATTGAGACAATGAAGGAAATATCAATGATGACTTGGACTTTCTAAATTAAAGGTTTGTTTTTATCTCAGCGGCTTCTCCTTCTTTCCTAAGACTAGCTCCTTGAGAGAGATTCCGTTAACTGTGTTGACCTTCCATCTGACTCCGGGAATATCTCCCATCGCGCCTCCCTGTGAGCCGCCAATTCCCTCAACAACAACCTCGTCATGCTCGTCAACGACATTTAATGCGCCATCTCCTGGAAGAAAGGCTGTTATGACCTTTCCGTTCTTTATGAGCTGGACACGAACACATTTTCTTATAGCACTGTTCGGCTGCTTGCTTTCACGCCCAACCTTCTCAAGGACTATTCCGCGGGCCATTGGGGCGCCCTCGAGGGGGTCGGATTTAACATCTAGTCTAAGTTTACGTCTCTTATAGTCTATATCGCTCCATCGCCACTTCTTCCTATTCATACGTAGCTTTCTAGCCGCGAACATTCCTCTGGGAGATTTCCCCATTGCCTCACTTCCTCTCAGTCTTATGATTATCTTCTATTGAACGAGTGATACATAATTTTGTTCTTAAACATTTCTGTTCTTCACTCTGTTATAAGGGGGCTTATCATTCATAAGAGAATGATAGGCTTCTCATAATATAGAGACGTTGCTTATATCAAAGTAGCGCTTAGCTAAAAATCTTATTCTTTCGGCGTTCTTTCCATTTCTTCCAATGGCTATTCCCTTGTCTTTGGGATCTACGGAGACGACAGCGATCTTCTTTCCATCAGTCCTTTGGGTTATACGTATCTCTCTAAGCCTTGCTGGCCGAAGAGCGTTTCTTATGAACCTTGCAGGATCATCTGAAAATTCGATGATCTCATGTCTCTTTCCAGTCATCTTCTCAAGCAGACTGACGTTTTTTCCCCTTTTTCCAATGGCTATTCCCATCTCTCCTTCCTTTACGACATAGATTATCCTGTTGTTTTCATCGTCGATGATGCAGTCTCTCACTGTTGCCCCCGTTATACTCTCGAATAAGGCTATGTATCGCATCTCCCGATTCGTAAATCTAATTCCCTTAGACATCTCTATTTCCTTCCACAGCCTTCAGTATATCCGAGTCTCCAGGGTCTCTTATAGCCAAGGTTGATATAGAGAATGGTTTGCCACAAACTCGGCCAAGCTCAACATTATTTTTAGGATATACAATCAACGGGATTCCAGAGAGCTTACAATATTTTTCTAAATCTTTACGAATTCTTTCGGGACAGTTAGAAGAGATTACTGCGAGTCGAACCTTACCAGTCATAACATTCTTTATGGTTGTGTTAGCTCCAAATAAAACTTTACCTGTCTTCACGGCAATCGCGAGAGCTCGATCAAGATCAACCACTCGACTTCACCTCACTGCTTTTAGACGGCGCGGCGGACATATAAATATCGACTAGACCTGTTCCTATAGGCACTGACTGGCCGACTATCACATTCTCAGTAACACCTTTAAGGTAATCGCTTTCTCCTCTAACCGCGGCATCAACAATATTGGGAATTGTTATCTCGAACGCCGCCCGGGCGAGAACGCTGGCCTTCTCCCCGCTTACCCCATGTCTTCCGATCTGTCGGATCTCACCCGTCGCAGTCATAATGTCGGCTACAAGCATAATATGCCTTAAGTCGACATCAAGTCCTTGCTCCTCAAGAACGCCGGAGGCTTCTTTGATTAACGCGTTCCTTGCAGCTTCTATTCCCAGCGTATTTGCAATTTCGTGAATGTTGTTTGTTGCTGTTCTAGTTGGATCCACACCTTCAACCTCAAGGACCTTCGCCAGATTAGAGCCATCAGTTCTTATGATCCATCTTCCCTCCTCCTCTGATACAAGCACCCTTCTAATTCCCGGGATGCCCTTCACACGTATGGATGAGATTTGACTCAACAGCTTTTTGGGATCGGTGGCTTTTTTGGGATCTATGAAGATTCTATTACCATCTATCCGTAATGAATATTTTTGACTCTCTAGAATTTCCGCAAGTTCATTCATGGCTACTCCTCTTTCCTTCATCTTCGCATCATCAGTTTCTATTATTATTCCGCCAGTTTCAGGATTGATGAAAACAGCTGCAGCAATATCCTCTACAGTTGTATAGAGAATACGTTGAGCCACCTTTGTTGCTTTTTCTCTGCTTTTGCTATGCTCCTCATCCAGATATATCGTCATTATGGGGGTGGATGGTGATCTTCTCGCGTCAACTATCTCTATGAGGCGAGGTAACCCTATCGTTACATTCATCTCTCTGACTCCCGCGTAGTGGAATGTCCTTAAAGTCATCTGTGTACCTGGCTCCCCGATTGATTGAGCAGCGATGATTCCGATAGCCTCTCCAGGCTCCACGAGAGCTCGCTTATAATGCTCAACTGTTGAATTAACCGCTAAATCGACGCCTTTTTCGCTTAGTTCGGCCTTGGAAAGGTTGGCTCTCAGCTCGTCGAGAAGAAGCGGATTTAGCTGATCTTTTACTTCTTCTAGACGCTTCTCAATATACTCCTTAGATGCTGGTTCTCCTTCCTCTTCCATCAGCTTGATCTGATCGACAAGTCGAGCAACGTTCACTGCTTTTCCATGATCACTCTTCGCGGGGTCAACACCATCCTCACCATACTTGAACTGTATAATGTCTCCTACAGAGTTTCTAACGGTGCCGTCGTATTCAACCCTCAAATGCTCCATCGCGTTTATCAGTCTTCTCTGCATATAACCACTCTGCTGAGTCCGCACGGCCGTATCTACCAGTCCTTCTCGTCCACCCATGGCGTGGAAGAAGAATTCGATTGGATCAAGCCCGTCTCGATAGGATGAGTATACGAAGCCTCTAGCTCTAGGCGAGGCGTCTCCAACATGAAAGTGTGGAAGAGCTCTATTCAGGTATCCTCTCATTATACGTTTTCCGCGGACTGATTGCTGCCCGAGACATGCGGCCATCTGACCTATGTTGATTGTGGAGCCTCTAGCTCCGCTTCTCGTCATGATGACTCCTGCGTTCTCCATGCTCAGATCGGCATCGGCTATATCTCCAGCCTTAGTTCTCGCTTTCGCAAGTTCGTTCATTACGTAGATTTCGAAGGAGTCTTCAAGTGTCTGGCCGGGGAGACGTTGAAGTGTTCCTTTCCGTAACTGCTCTGTGAACTCGGATACTCTTTTTTCAGCATGCCTAATCGTCTTTAGAATCTCTTTTTTAGCTTCGGGAGATAGATCCAGCTCATCGTATGAGAAGGAGAATCCTCGCATAGTTATGAATCGTGTAAGAAGCTTACTAATCTTGTTTAAGAATTCTCTTCCAGCCTCGGTTCCGTAATCTTTTATGATCCTATGCAGGATGCTTTCAGATTTCTCAGCTCCTATCGAGTTCTTGTCTATCACTCCGCTTATTAACTGGCCGTTTTTAATTACCACATAGGCATCGTATGGGCATTTCTCGCGTAGACAGACATTACAATTCCGGCAGATGCTGGCTTTTAGAGAGTAGCTAAAGTCCTTCGGGAGGAAAAGACTGAATATTTGTTTTCCAGTCCACATCTCCTTAGGCTTCTTGATCGCTGGTTCAGGTAATTCTCCTTCATATCCAGCCGCGATTAGGAGCTTGCAGACTTCTTTCTTGTTTAGAAGCGCAGATTTACGTGTTAGGAGATATGCGGCGGATATAAAGTCTCGGATTGCCCCTATTATTGGACCGCCGAATCTCGGCGAGAGTATATGGTCTTGAACCTGCATGAGAATTCGAGCTTCGGTCTGAGCTTCTTCGCTTTGAGGAACGTGAAGGTTCATCTCGTCTCCGTCAAAGTCCGCGTTGTATGGAGGACATACGCATAGATGAAGCCGGAAAGTCTTGTATGGAAGAACCTTAACGTAATGCGCCATTATTGACATTCGGTGAAGTGAAGGCTGCCTGTTGAATATTACTATATCACCGTCACGAAGATGCCTCTCAACAACAAATCCAGGTTCGAGAGACTCTGCGATCTTCTCTCTATCGATCACGAATTCTAATCTGACACGTTTGCCATCCGGCCTTACAATATATAGGGCTCCGGGATACTTGTCAGGACCGTTTTTGACGAGCTCTCTCATCTCTTCGATGTTCCAAGGGGTTACTTTTTCAGGAACAGAGAGCTTCTTAGCTATCTCAAGTGGAACTCCAACCTCATTTATGTCAAGGTTGGGATCTGGACTGATTACTGTGCGCGCTGAAAAATCAACACGTTTTCCTGAAAGGTTCGTTCTAAATCGTCCTTCTTTCCCTTTAAGTCTCTGTGACAGTGTCTTCAAGGCTCGTCCGGAACGATGTCTTGCCGGCGGGATGCCGGAGGATTCATTATTGAAGTAGGTTGTCACGTGATACTCGAGGAGCTCGGTTAGATCTTGAATTATTAAAGTGGGGGCACCCGCCTCCAAGTTTTCCTTAAGTCTTTCATTTATACGTATTATATCTACAAGCTTATGGGTGAGGTCATCTTCTGATCTTATACCTGACTCTAGAGTTATTGAGGGCCTTACATAAACTGGGGGGACAGGGAGAACTTGGAGGATCATCCATTCTGGACGGGCATGCTCAGGATCGAATCCAAGCAATTTTAGGTCCTCATCGGGTATTCTCTCGAATCTTTCCCGTATCATGCTTGCTGTTAATCGCTGCGCGCCTTCCTCTCGATGCTCATAAAAGATTGTTGGTTTTACAAATTCGATCTTATACTGCTTTGCTCCGCAATGTGGACACTCCATGTTTGCTTTGGCCTGTTCAAGAAAACTTTGGTAAAGAGAATCGGGCACGGAGCCTAATAGCTTCTTGGACCTTTCACTCTGCTCCTTAACCCTAGCTATAGCCTTATCTGACAGGAGGATTCTGCCGCAGTTTCTGCAGAACGCTTGAAGGAGATCATGGATATTCTTTGTGAATTCAACGTGAATTATTGGAACTGCAAGCTCGATATGTCCGAAATGGCCTGGGCATCGAGTAGCCGTATTACCACATGTTCTACATCTTTGCCCAGGCTCTAAAACTCCAAGTCTGTTATCCATCAAACCTGAGGGGATGACTGCTCCATCCTCATCATAAGTATCTGCGGTTTGAATCTCCACAACTGATAGTTTCCGTATCTCTTGTGGGGATATTATTCCGAAACGGATAGCCTCAATTACTTTTCCAAATGATTCTTCCAACGCCAACTTAAGCTCTCTCCTTTAGGATTAATCGGGGTGAAATACATAAGCTCATGAGCTCTTGAAGTAGAAGCTTGAACGCATATGAGACTTGAACTGCTGATACCCTTGCTTTTTCTCCGCAGACAGTGCAGACATATTTCCGCTGTTTCATATCGTAATATGCGATGTACCCGCAATTTTCACAGACGTAAAGCACATGTTTATCTGATTCTTCCAGAAGCCTATCCCGAAGCAGCATAGCGGCTCCGTGGCCTATTAGACAGTCTCTCTCCATCTCTCCGAATCTTAATCCGCCGCCTCTAGCTCGTCCTTCTGTTGGTTGTCTTGTCAACATCTGAACTTGTCCTCTTGCTCTTGCATGAATCTTGTCAGAAACCATGTGATGAAGCTTCTGATAGTAAATTATTCCAGTGAAGATTTCAACATCATATTTTTCTCCGGTCACTCCATTATAAAAAACTTCACGTCCAGCGTAGCTGAATCCTAAGTCAAGGAGCATCTTTTTGAGGTCATCTCCCTTCTTACCTACGAATGGTGTTCCATCGATAGCCTCTCCCTTAGCCGCCGCAGCCTTACCAGCTATCGACTCTAGAAATTGGCCGATGGTCATTCGGGAGGGAAATGCGTGAGGATTAATTATAATGTCGGGGACTATTCCATCCACGCTGAAGGGCATATCTTCCTGTGGAACTATCATTCCAATGACGCCTTTCTGGCCATGACGCGAAGCAAACTTGTCCCCTATCTCAGGTATACGCTCATCTCTCACTTTAACCTTAACTAGCTTGCTACCTTCACTTGTCTCGGTTAGGAAGACCGCATCTACAATTCCCTTTTCAGAGGGCCTCATATCTATCGAGGAGTCTCTCATGCTTGGACCTCTTATTTCGAACTCTTTATATTCTTCGAGGAAACGAGGCGGGCTTATTCTACCTATCAGAACGTCTCCTCCAGAGACTTCAGATTCAACACTTACTATGCCGTCTTCCTCTAGGAAACGATAATATTGTTCTCCACGATATCCGCGGATTCCAGATTCTGGAATCTCTATCCTATCTCTTAATCCTCCTAAGTATTGGAGACATTCAGCCTCGTAGATCCTATAGAATGTTGATCGTGCAAGCCCCCTTTCAATTGATGCCTTATTGAATATCAACGCGTCTTCCATATTATATCCCTCAAACGATAGAACCGCTACAACACAGTTTTGTCCGGAGGGACGTAGATTGTAGCCTATGACCTCCATCGGCTTGGTTTGAACGAGAGGCTTTTGCGGATAATGAAGTATATGAGCCCGCGAGTCAACTCTTAATGGAAAATTCGCTGCGTATATACCGAGAGCTTGTTTCGCCATTGCCGATTCGTATGAGTTACGTGGAGACTGATTATGCTCAGCATATGGTATTAGGGAGGCGCAGATTCCGAGGATTGAGTAGGGCGTAATCTCGAGATGTGTATGTTCAGAAGTAACCTTTTCTGGATCCAAGGCAATTAAGGCGTTTTCTTCTTCTTCAGCGTCTAGGTACTCGATTATGCCTCGTTTTATAAGATCTTCCCATGTCCACTCTTTATTCTTTATCTTCTCGATCTCTTCCGGTCCGAGCTTCGGTTTGCCATTCTCAACTATTATAAGTGCGCGTCGAACACGACCTTCATCGCAATTAACATAGACCTCATCGTTCATTCTGCGAGCCTTTGGGAAGTAAGCTACATTTATTTCGGAGGATATCTCTCCTCTTCTTCGAGCTTCTCTCAGCTCCCTTACAAGCTCCTGTGGCGCGCTGTGATATCCGATTGGACAGCCATCAACAAAGACTTTAGCCCCTGAAATACGTAGGTCTTTATCTGCCTCGACGATGGGAACTACTCCTCTACTATAGAGGATCTGTTTAACTTTTTCAGAATCAAATCCGACCGAGATTAAGGCTGAAAGAGCAAGATTCTTTACAAGTCCACAGTTTGCACCTTCAGGAGTCTCGTTTGGGCAGAGTCTTCCCCAGTGGGTTGCGTGAAGATCTCTAGCTTCAAAGTTGGGTTGGCTGCGGCTAAGAGGAGACTGAAGCCTCCTTAAATGGCTGTAGGCAGATATCATATTTGTTCTGTCTAGAAGCTGCGTGATGCCGACGCGGCCTCTACCCCAGTTGCCGGTTGCAAGTGAATGCTGAAGTTTATCTGTGATTATTCCTGGTCTAACGGCGATGGAGATGCCGAGCATTCTTCTTTTTGTTCCCATTCTTTCAAGCTGATACTTTATGTCACGGCAGAGGTTTCTAAATGCAACGCGGAAAAGATCGGAGAGAAGGGGGCCGGCAAGCCTCAGACGCTTATTTTTGAAGTGATCTTTATCGTCCGGTTCTCTTCTTCCAAGTTTCAATTCGATGGCTCGACAAGCCATCTCAGCTAAGAAGAAGGCTTTATCTCTCCGTGACTCCTTCGTCCTACCAGTATGAGGAAGAAGATTTTTGTCTATAATATTCTCTGCCTTTGCGAGGCGGTAACTTCTAACTTGCCCATGAGCTACGCGGTTTCCTATATATAGAAGAGCTTCCTCGACTGAGTCGATCGCTCCAGCAGCTTCAAACGAAGCTTCAAGCTCGCTCTGTACAGTCTCATCCGGCGAGACTGCTTCTGCTATTTCTCTGTCAGATTGCATTCCGAGAGCTCTCATCAGAATGATAAATGGAACCTCCGCCGGCACTCCTGGAACTGAAACATAGATGCTTCCGTCGGTCTTTAGGTGCAGTTCGATTCTCGCCCTGAATCCCACAGTAGTTGAGAATACTTTTGCTTGATAGACCGGGTTTGTTCCTCGAGTATCAATATCGACTAGGATTCTGTTAGGGGCTAAATCCTCTATTGCTACTATGACGCGTTCAGATCCATTAATAATGAAGTAGCCTCCCGGATCGAGAGGATCTTCTCCCTGTCTTAAAAGCTCTTCTGGAGAGAGACCTGAAAGAAGACAGAACTTCGATTTTAACATTATAGGTAAATCGCCTATGTAGACGAGCTCTTTTTCAAGCTCTTTACCATCAACCACAGGTGTCATCTCTAAAGAGAGAGGAACCGCATAGGTAAGGTTTCTTAGCCTCGCCTCCATAGGATAGACTTCATGCCGGGTTCCATCAACCTCAGTTATGTATGGGCCGTAAATTACGTCATTTTCAACTTCTCTAACTATGAATACTCTGCCAAACTTTATCTTGTATGGTCCCTCCGGGACTTCTATCTCTAATTCGCCAATCT
>Ga0190363_1001708_pt1 | contig 12925 bp, 12 predicted proteins | sample 48721867_MG_FD_161272 | JGI IMG/M metagenome (GOLD analysis project Ga0190363, IMG submission 161272) | Hydrothermal vent microbial mat bacterial communities from Southern Trench, Guaymas Basin, Mexico - 4872-18-6-7_MG | ecosystem: Environmental > Aquatic > Marine > Hydrothermal vents >...
ATTAGTTCTTGATGGTTCTATGCGATCCATGAATATCTAAACATACTTCTCAAGCTCAGGATGATGATCCCGAAAGATCTACGTCGATCTTAGGTCTTCATGAAAATACCATTTCAAACATCAAAACCCAATAAGGAAGACTTATATGCTAGTGAGAAAAAATAAATCATGGTTGAGACGACTTCAAGAACTATATTGCTTATATTGATCTTAGCTTCCTTGGCAGCGGGTCTCGCGGCAGGGATCGGGATAGGTGGTTATGCTCTTGTTAGAACTACTACCTTTACTGAAACCCGGACGCTTACCGAGACATCTCTTTCACTAACGGTTCATCCTATAACCTTAACAGAGACTCTGACTGAAACGAAGACATTCTTCCAGACTTTAACTGAGACCCATCCTGCTTCCACCCACACCATTTACGAGACAGTAACTGAGGTGGCGACTATGACGGTAACAGAGACTATAACTACCAAGATTGAGGCCACTACAGCGACTACGCAAACGCCATCCGGACGACAGTTATTGAGGGTGGAAGGAGGAGAAGGATCAGTAAGATCTCCCATATTTGTTCCACAGACGGATACATTAAGGATAGAGACTAATATGAAAGGCTGTCTTTTTGTTAACTGGATACTTATTGACAAAGAATCCGGGGACTGGATAGCAACTGGCTCGTGTGGTTTAAGTGGACCACGTGACATCAGCTATATCTATGATCATCATATAGGAGCGGAACATTATCTCCAGATAGAGGCTAAGGATGGAAGGGATTGTGAGTGGACGATAACTGTAGAGGATGTTGGAGATTGACCTTCCTTTCTCCCTTTTATTTTTGAGCATAATTATCGTCAAGTAAAATTTCCTCGGGTGGCAAGGAGGCCGTCATGTCGTTGATTATTAACATGTGATATCCATACTTCTTGGCATTGATAGGATCTGAGGAATGAATTCCTTTCAGATCCTCTTACACCTCCTTAAGCATGCAGACGGGTCCACCGTTCTCGACGAATCTATCGAAGACCTCCTCGACGAGCCTCTCACACTCCAACATGATTCCTCTAAGCGAGCATAGAATTCTCTCGACGAGACGCGCCCGCTCTGGATCGCGAACTTTTAAAAATTCTCCACTTGAGAGCTGATGATCGATGATGTTGGAGATCTGATTTAGGATCTTTATCGTGAGCTGTGGGTCTGTGTTTATGAAGGCGTTGATCGAGTCTTCGAAGATCATCGAGGCTATGCCTACAAGTTCCCTGAGGAGGTTCAGAAGCTCCTCACTCCCCCATATCTTCTTCCTAAACCTCAGAAGCTCCTCTCCAACGTTATACAGGTGTTCGGCGATCCTGAGCATGTGGTCGGAGAACATGATCATACAGTATGCTTCGGTCGAGTTTCTAAGTCCGATCGTCTTTCCAAGCCCTCTATGCTCAAGATATGTTATGAGCAATCTGATCGTGAATTCGTGGAGTTGATGGATCTTCTCCCTTAGATCTCTCACCGACTTTATGTCTTCATAGCTCCTAGAGAAGAGGAAGTCTGAGATGTTCCCGAACATGGTTGAGATCATGGTCTGAAGCCTTCTAGTAAGCCCCCTAGCCGAGAACCTCGATGGATCGACAAAGTTTTGGAGAACGATCCTCTTATTGGTCCGCTCGATGATCTCAAAGCCTGGAAGCCTCGACACCGTCTCAGAGACCTCCTTGACGATCTCGCCGTTAAGCCCTCCCGCAGCCCTCACCTCTATCCTCTCACAGCCCCTATGATAGCAGGCGGCTATAAGCTTCGAGATCTGGCCATAAACCCTACAGAGCTCGGCGTCTATGATATAGGATGGCTGGGCGAGCTTATCGACCCGAGACCTTATCCTAAGGCTCCCATCACCCTCCTCATGAACCTCTAAGATGTCCCCTGGCCTAAGACCCCTCCTCCTAACCCACTCCTTCGGTAGGGAGATGCTATAGGTGGCTTTTCCAACCCTTTGAAGCCTTCTTAAGCTCGATCCGCCCTCGCCCATCTATTTACATTACTTACATACCAGAACATAAAGTTTATGTAGAGGTGAAAACGTCTTCCAGATGGAGGGGAGAGGAATGATACTCCTTGAGAAGCAGCCTAAGATGTCGTTGAGGAGGAGCTACGCCAACGGCTACAAATACTGCTCTAGGTGCAGGGTCTACTATCTAACGGATAGCGTTAGATGCCCATATTGCGGCATCCTATTGAGGAATTCTCCGAGGAAGAAGAAGTCGCTCAGGAATACTAAGGTCGTCCAAGTTCCACCAGATCTTGAGAAGGAGCTTGAGAAGATAGAGGTCAAGGTGAAGGTAAAGACTAGGTCTGCATAAAAGAATAGGGTTGGAAACGTCCTTAAATGCATAGAATGTGGATATGACTAGCTTGAATTCTCCGCTAAAATACCTAAATCTTTTCTCAGACATCCCATCCATCTAACCCTCAAGTTAAGCTTATCAACTGAGTGAGCTGGGTCTTAGTTGAAGATGAGGTTTTGGCTCCTTGACGTGGCCTCGGAGGCCGAGGGTGGCAGGCCTTTCATATGGCTTTGGTGTAAGGGCGAAGATCTATCGACATGGGTTGTCAAGCAGCGATATACGCCGAGCTTCTACCTGACAGGTAGGATTGAGGCGGCTGCCCAAAAGCTCAAGTCGAGCAGCGTCAGGTTTGAGAGATGCTCTAGAAGGGTTAGGGGTAAGCCCGTCCAAGCGCTGAAAATATACGTGGACGCCGAGGACCTTGAGAAGGCTGCCTCAAGGCTGCTCAAGGGGTTGAATGGGGTTGAAGTATACGAGGAAGATCTGAGATCCTCGACAAAGTATCTCTTAGAGAGCGGCTTGAGGCCATGTGGATGGATCGAGGTCGATGGAGAGGTCGTTCAGAGGTTCGATGGAGTAAGCTTCATCAAACCTAGGTCTATTAAGAGGCTTGAGCACGCTCCCCCGCCGAGTCTAACGGCCGTGGCGATAGATCCCGTATTCTTCGCCGAGCACGGCTCTCCAACACCTGAGAGAGATCCCGTTAGATTGGTCTCACTATACTTCAGCGATGGATTTAGAGTTCAGCTTGAGGGTGATGAGCGGGAGATCTTCGAGAAGCTCATCGAGGCCATCGGGGAGAGGGATCCGGATATAGTGGTCGGCTTTGGACTGAATAGGATTCAATGGAACTATCTGTCTGAGAGGGCTAAGAAGCTTGGGATAAGGCTCATGGTTGGGAGATTGGGATCGGAGCCTAGGACGAGCGTCTACGGCCACGTCTCGATCAGGGGTAGGCTGAACATAGACCTCGAAGATATGGCGCGAGACATACCCGAGCTAACGGTCGAGACCTTGGAGGAGTTCGTGAACTACCTCGGAATAAAGAAGGAGTTCGATTCAATCGATGAACATGAACTCGCCGAGAAGTGGAGATCCGATAAGGATCTGGTCAAGAGATATTCTATGCAGAGGGCTGAGGCGATCATGGCGGCGTATGAAGCGGTTAAGGACTTCATCTTCAGCTTAAGCGAGCTCACGGGGATGCCGGCAGACTACATCTTGACGGCCTCAGCCGGATTTAGGGTTGAGAGCTACTTGATGACCCACGCGGTTAGGGTTGGGGAATTGATCCCGAAGCGGATGGAGATCAGGCACGTAACCTATCCAGGCGGGTTGGTTAAGGCCCCCGAGCCAGGGATTCATGAGAACGTGGCTGTGGTGGACTTCAGATCCATGTATCCAAGCCTCATGATAAAGTATAACATCTCATTCGACACCCTAAGCCCAGATGGGGAAAATGTTGCCCCAAATGGATATAGGTTTAGGGCGAGTCCTGAGGGATTCCTCCCAAACGTCTTGAAGACCTTGCTTAGGGAGAGGAGGGCTATTCAATCGAGGCTTAAGGAGCTTGATCCAGAATCGGTTGAGGCCAAGGTCTTAGATGCTCGTCAAAGAGCCGTGAAGATAATCACGAACGCAATCTACGGCTACACAGGCTGGATTGGGGCGAGGTGGTATACTAGGGAGGTTGCCGAGGCCACAACAGCTTGGGGGAGGGAGGTGATAAACTCCTCGATGAAGAAGGCTGAAGAACTTGGGATGGATGTCATCTACTCCGACACGGACTCCCTCTTCCTCAAGAACTATGAAGGGAGGCTTGAGAGGTTCATGGAGTGGATCGAGAGGGAGCTGGGGCTTGAGGCGAAGGTGGAGGAGGTCTTTAAGAGGGTGATCTTCACCGAGGCCAAGAAAAAATATGCTGGGATAACCGCCGAGAATAAGGTTGAGATAGTCGGATTGGAGGCTGTTAGGGGAGATTGGAGCGGGATCGCGAGAGAGGCTCAAAGGGAGACCGTGAAGATCTTGCTCGAGACAGGCGATCCCTCAAAAGCCCTGGACAGGGCGAGAGAATATGTCAAGAAGTTGAGGAATGGTGATGTTGAGCTCAAGAAGCTTATAATTTGGAGGCAGATAACGAGACCGTTAGACGAGTATTCAGCGACCCAGCCACACATAGTCATCGCGAGGCAGATGAGTGGCGAGGGCTGGAGAATTCAGCCTGGAGACAAGGTCGGATATATCATAGTTGAGGGAGCGGGGCCACTCTATCGGAGGGTCAAGCCATACTTCAAGGTGAAGCCCGATGAAGTCGACTGGAACTATTACATCGACAAGCAAGTTATCCCAGCATGCGGTAGAATCTTATCAGTCGTCGGCATCAAGCCGAGTAAGCTTAAGGAGGTGTCGAGGGAGTCGACTCTAACAGACTTCTTCTAACATCCTCTCGCTCTTAACGCGGCCACCTTCTATCGAAGTAGATGTTCTTTCCATGTGCCGATAGGGGTATGCCTAGGGCGACGCTGCATTTAATCATCCCAAGCTTTATCGCCGCGACCCCGGCCGAGAACATAATCCTGTTATCGACGTTTAGGATTGATGCTGTTTTGACGGCTGATCCAACAGCTATCCCTAGATCTATGAGCTGGAGCGCGCAGTTCGGCCCGGAGTAATCTTTTCTAACTCTCTTCTCGGCTTTCTTAAATTCTTCGCATCCATCGTATCCGCATCCACCGCAGTCGAGTTCCTTCGCCCTATCCCCTCTAACGCCTATCAATAGCACCGCCGATGACCTTCTAATGTTTTCAGCGTCTCTTATGAAGAATCCTCGACCAGTCTCGCGGCCGATCTCCTCCATCTTATCTGCGAGTCTCTCAAGATCTCCGCGATCCTCCAATAACGCGATCTCTATATCATCTATTCCTCTGGCCTTTGGTGCTGTTCTAGCGCTTATCGCCATGAGCTTAGCCGCCTCGACCACAGCATCTCCCAGATCCATACTCGGCTACTTGGCATAGACTTCTTAAAAACTTGTAGAACCTCTTATAACGTCCCAGTGAGATTATTGTGTCGATGTCGATGGAGGAGTATCTTGAGGCTCTTAGAGAAGCCGCCGAGGAACTTAGATCGATAGATTTTGAGGTTCCGATAATATTTCATGACGATGCGGATGGGTTATGCTCGGCGGCGATAGCGTCCACGGCCTTGGAGAGAGCTGGGATCAGACACGAGCTATATTGTGTTGAGAAGCTTCATCCAGCGATAGTTAAGCTCATCCACTCAAAGGGCTATAAGCTCTACATCTACCTCGACATAGGATCTGGTAGGGCTGATCTGATAGCGAAAAATGTTGAGGAACATGATTCGAGGGCGATCATAATTGATCACCACGATCCTAGGAGAGTTGAGAGCGAGAGAATAATCCACCTAAACCCAGAACTCTATGGATTCAGCGGCGAGACCGATGTAAGCGGAGCGACGGCAACCTACCTATTCATGAGAGAGTTGTCGAGGCTCGATGACGCTGCCTGGATGGCCGTCATAGGATCGGCCGAGATACCAGGAGACTTGAGGAGCTTGAATAGGATTCCGCTTGAAGACGCCGTTAAAGCGGGTGACGTCGAGGTTAGGAGGGCGAGGGGTCGGGAGCGCTATCTGATAAAGTTCTTGAAGAAGCCTTGGAACAAGCTATCATCAACCCTAACGGCCATGGGCAGCGTGGGATACTATAGGGGCGGCCCATATCTCGCGGTCGAGTTCTTGAAGAGGAGGGCTATCGACGAGGGTCGCGCAAGAGAGTTCGAGGAGCTTAGGAGGAAGAGGTTTAGCCAAGCCTTCGCGATCTTGGCGAAGAAGGGGTTGAAGGTCGATGGGATGGTTCAATGGTTTCATCTAGGAGACCTCTTCAAGGGCTTGGGATCGAAGACCATCGGAACATTCACATCTATGCTTAGCTATCGGAGGACATGCTCACCCAACAGATACTTAATCGGGTTCATGAGATTTGAGAAGAGCCTTCCAAGGATCGGAGAGATAGAGGGAGAATGGGTTAAGGCGTCGATAAGGACCCCGAAGCACGTGGCGGACGAGATCAGGGCTGGAGAGCTTCCACCCGCGTCGGAGCTCACCGTTAAGTCCGCTGAGAAGGTTGGGGGGTCTGGAGACGGCCATAGCTTCGCGGCGTCAGCCCTAATCCCAGCTGGAAGAGAGGAGGAGTTCATCGAGGAGTTTAACCGCTTGATAAAGGATTTTACGAGATCCTAACGCCGTATCCAATCTTAGATGAGATGATCCTATAGTCTGGAAAGACCTCCCTTAGATGTGCCTCGACTCTAGCTAGATCCTTTCCCTCGACTAGGGCGTGTGCAGCCTTACCGAGCATGTTTTGAGCATAGCCTATGGTTGGAAGCCTTCTAAGAACCTCGAAGACCTCCTCAACCTCCCTAGTCACGAAGCCAGCCTCCCATGCGAAGGCTCTGGCCTGCTCGAGGAAGTTCTCGGGGGTAGGCTTCTTTAAGACCTCCTTCATCCTCCGATCCCCTATCTTCTCGACCTCCCTAAGCCTTTCAATATCTCCTAAGATCTCGCTCGTTTTGAGGACTCCCGCGACGACCGACACCAATCCAGCCTCAGATGGGAGGGGGATCGAGTCTATCATGAGCCTCGGCGGAGCTCCCTCCCTCAACACTAGAATCAATCCGCCTGAGAGTATCCCAGCCTCGCTATTCAATCCAGTTTTGCACTTGAGCTCGATTTCATGCGTGATTCTACAGGCTTCGAGGAGGGTCATGCCCCTGCCGGAGAGCTTTGAGAGGATGAGGATCACTCCAAGGGCTGAGGCGGCGCTAGTCCCGAACCCCGTCGCTATCGGAACACCCATCCTATGCTTGATCCTAATGCTTCCCTTGAGGTTCAATGCTCTTCTCATGTATTCAGCTGCCTCGATCGATGGGGGGAAATGCGTTATCGAACCATTGACCAAGACCGATGATGAATCCTCTCCATCCAAGTCGAGCTCTACCACGGTCTCTACACCGTTAGCGAGAGCGAATCCCCCTCCAATAGCCCCAATCTCGATAGGATCCTCTCTAAGCTCCCCATTCCTAAAGATCTTTGGGGAGAATATGCTTGAGAGCGGCGCCGGGATCTTAGCGAAACCCCTTTTAACGTTCAACCTCTTCCACCTTTCTCAAAGCTCGTGTGGCTAGCTGCGGCATCGCGCGGACTATTGCGTAGATCAGGGGTGGGAGGATGAAGTATAGGAATGGGATCTCGGTTAGATAGGTCCAGAGGAACCAGACTACTGCAGCTATCAGCGGCGCGTTCTTAACCTCCCCGATCGGTAGGACGAAGAATTGGCTGAATCCCCATAAGCCTAAGCCTATGATCGCGCTTCCAACCATCAATCCAATCGATGATGCGTAGAGTATTCCTAGATAATCTCTTCGAGCTAGGGCGACTATAGACCCGAAGCCGAAGACAAGTAATGCCGTTATAAAGAAGATTAGGGCCACGGATTCCTCGATCAATCCGAGATAGTAGAGGAGCCATGAGAGAATTAATGGGATCAATTGGATTGTTATCGCGGCCACGAGCTTTCCAGCCCCGGGCTTATGCCAACGCCTCGCCAAGACACCTATTGTATAGAATCCTAGGAAGTTTGATGGAACCCCCACACTCAAGCTCAGGAGAGGATTACCATGGATTACCATATCGCTTATGAAGATCCCTATTGCAGCCCCTATCCCACCTATCCAGGGGGAGAAGATGATCGAGAAGAGGGCTGGAACCACGACCGCTGGCCAAAACCTAACCGTCCCGAAGATCGGGGTGAATAGGCCGAGATAGGTCAAGTATCCGACCGATGCATAGAGGGCGGCATTAAGGGTTATGAGAGAGATCTTTAGCGTGGGCCTAATTTCACCATAGCTTCCCATCATATTCACCTCACATCACGGCATCATCGCGGCTCCTCATCAATTCCATAATAAGAGATCAAAATAAGGATTTTATCTTGAAAATCAATATTAATCAGGACATCATCGTATGGCCGTGAGCGGCGCGCGGTGGAGAATTCTTAGGAGTGTAATGAGGAGTGGGAGCTCCCTAGTCATAAGCCTACCGAGGGTCTGGGTTAAGAGCGTGGGGCTGAGGAACGGCGACCGAGTCGAGGTCAGGATCGCTGGAGACTCCTTAATCATTTCCCCGACGGTCGGCGAGGAATCGCATAAGATCAGGCTCGAATATAGGGGAGACATCAGAGCCATGATAAATAAGATCGTCGCAGCATACCTCCTCGGATACGATTCGATCGATGTGATCATTCCTAAGCAGCTTAGAAGCGACTTAGAGAAAGAGTTCCTCTCAGTTAAGGATAGGTTGATGGGCCTTGAGATGGTCGAGGAAGAGGAAGCCAGCATCACGCTTAGGATGATGATCGATCCACTCGGGCTTAAGCCAAGCGAGATCTTGAGGAGGATGTGGAGGATCTCTAATGATATGCTGAATGACGCCCTAGAATCCCTCCTCAACCACGATCTCAAGCGCTCAAAGCTCCTTGAGATGCGAGAGGGAGACATGGATAGGCTATACTTCTACATGGTGAGGATTCTTCGAAAGAGCGCCCTAAACCCAGCCCTCAGAGCGGCCTTAAAGCTCTCAAGCCTAGAGCTCCTAGACTATAGGTTGACGGCATACTTCTTGGAGAACATCGCCGACAAAGCATACGAGCTGATAAAGTTCATCGACATAGATCAAGGCAAGTTGCAGAGGAACATGAAAAAGGTCAGCGAGATCCTCTTAGAAAACCATCATCACTCGATGGAGGCCTTCCTCAATGGAAGATTAGACGCGCTATTAACCATAAAGAAGAACCTTGAGGAGCTGACAAAGCTCCTGACCCTTTCAAACCTAAGCTATCAGCAACTTAGATTGCGGGACATATTCCTAAGCATAGCGGAGATGCAGCACGACATAGCGAACCTGCTTCGAGCAAATATACTCCTTCAAAGATCGAGGTTATCACTCTAAGTTGATCGAGGATGAGAGGGCGACTTCATAAATGGTTAGATGAGTCCAACTCTCTCAAGATATTTGACCATGCCGTCGAACGAAACCCTGAGATTCTCCTCGATGAATGGTGGAGTCTTCTCCTTTCCAACCCTTTCAAGATAGGATTTCAACACGCTCTCAAAGGATCTCTCAGACTCCTTAACGATGGTCTCGTGGACTAAGCTTCTCCACCAATCCAATAACGCTATCTGATCGTTAAAGAATCTTGGGTAGATCCTCATGGAGCCGTAGTGCGGTCTTAGGACGTCCTCCACGTCCAACTCCATAAATCTCTTAATGCTTTGAACCGCTTGCTCATGGATATAGCTTGGCGGAGGGGTTTGTGGAATATCATGCTCGAATGATGGAATTCTCATGGACAGGGCGTCTCCGCAAAAGAGGGCTTTCTCCTCGACTAGCTGGGCTGAGATGTGATGCGGGGCGTGGCCGGGGGTTAGATGGAGTCTTAGGGTGAGTGAGCCTAGTTCAACCTCCTCCTCATCCACGACTCCCTCAACCCTGTCGCCGTCTATAGGTAAGATCTCTCCAAACCTATCCGCCTTGGCCCCATAAACTTCTCTAACCGATGAGATCAATCTCGATGGATCTATGAGGTGTTTAATCGCCCTCGGATGAGCCTTAACCAGAGCCTTCTTCGAGATCCTAACGAGCTTGCCGACGGCTCCCGCGTGATCGAGGTGGATGTGGGTTAAGATTATGTAGTCTATGCTCGATGGATCTACTCCAGCGGTTCTCACGCCAGCTAGTAGATTGTTTATTGAGGATGCGTAGCCAACGTCGATCAGGGCGGTCTTCTCATCCTTGATCAAATATGCTCCAATACATCTCTCAAATCCTAAGCCGTGAGTGTCTATCAAGTAGACTCTATCTGATATTTTCTCCACGCTCATCTCCTATATCCCTTCAAGAATCCCGCGACTCCGCCGAAAGCCCGCTTAAGCATGTCTCCCTCCTCGTGCTGTGATGAGATGAGTTCGACCTTGACGCCATGTTTCTCGGCTTCCTCGATATAGTGGTCGACCAAGGACTTCTCCTCAACCACCTCCAGAGACTTCGAGCCACACTTATCGCATGGCCGTGAGAGTATTTGCGGGAGCTGGGTTATCTTCTCCCTCTCATTAAAGATATGCGTGTATTCCGCTCCACAGTTCCCGCATCTAAGCTTGACCAAAACCTTATCGAGGTCTTCGACCAATAGGAGGGTGTCGAGCAACCCGCTCTTCATGGCCCTCACGATCTCCCTCTCCCCATAGACCGCTAAGCTATTGTCCTTCGAGATCTCGCTCAAAAATCTCCTGACTAGATTCTGCTCCTTAACCATCCTAAGATCTCTCAATAGGTCTCCAGATCTCTTAATCGCCTCCCTAACCCCCTCCTCACCCGAATAAGATGTGTCGACCAAGTGGATCTTATCCCTGAGGGTGTAGTGGAGGTAGCCCTTATCGACGAATATCTCCTTTGTCGGCCCCGGCCCTGCGACGATCACCCCCTTAATCTCAGGATACTTCAGGAAGATCTGATTCGCGTGCTCCGCCACCCTCTTATAATACTCGTTTAGATTCATCTCCCTAAGCCTCTCAAACCTCCTCGCCGATTGGCCTCCAGCCCTATGCTTTCCAGGAACCCCTGAGGTGAAGGTCTTGAGCTCCGCGATCCGCCTACCCTTGGCCACGGCCACCGCCGCCTTCTCATTATCTATCACCAATATCCCATAAACATCTTTCTCTCTCAGGAGATCCTTTAGGGGTTCGAGATAGAATCTGCTGTCGCATCGATAGAGGAGGATGTTTATGGGCTCGGGTGGAATTATATGGTAGACCTCGATCTTCTCGCTTCCAGGGCCTCCATTCTGTGGGATCGCTCCGCTGAAGATTATCAGCCCGGTTGGCCCAGCCCTATCGAATAGCTTGAGTCTTTGGATGGCGCTCTCGATTGCGTCTCGGACATTCTTCCTAGTAGTCTTTGACTTTATGTTGGCGGCGGTCGCATATTCCTGTCTTAGATAGCCAATCACCTCGCTTATCGGCTTCCTTGGGGGAATGTAGATCGAAATTAGTTCCGTCCCTCTGCCAACCTTCGACTCAAGCTCCTTTATCAGCTTCTTAAACCTATAAAGGGTTACAGAGTCCTTTCTATCGAGTTTAGCCTCCATATAGAGTCACCCCTAGCTCGGATATTAGTCAAAACCAGTTAGCGTGTATTGAGCATCCCTTGGACAACTTTCTCGACATGAGCTTAGAGAGTCCAGCTAAAATAGATTTTCTCCACCGCCATATCTCGATAAATACTCAAGCACCCAATCGAGCAGTCCAAGAGACTCCAAGACCTTGATCCAATCTATTGATCGATTGAGTTTTCGTTCAGCTTTAGCCTCAAATGCCCCCGCAACCCTCTCGGCGAGAGCCTTGAAATCCACATCGGTTACATCTAGCTGAATCACCTTCCCCTCACCGAATTTCTTGACTGCCTCGGCGAACGGCTCATCTATAAGCTCCGCCGACACATTCTCCGCTATCTTCCACCTCGGATACCCCCTAGATTCCAAGACCTTGATCAATCTATCCGGCCTCAACCTCAAAACTATGGCCGATTTAACATCGACTCCTCTGGGCTTGAATGGGTGGATCGAGGCCACAACCGCCTTCCCGCCTCTAAGCTCTCGGCCAAGCCTCGCCGAAATCTTCCTGAAGTCGACGATATATGCTTGAGCGCGCTCATCATATCCGTTATAGAGTTTATGGAGCTTGACATAGGCTGGCAAGTCTATGAACCTCACTCCAAGCCTGTCCGCTAGGAGTTGGCCGAAAGTTGTCTTGCCGACTCCGGCCACGCCCAAAACCATTATGACCCAAGATCTTCGTCTCAAGGTGATTTCCCGTTCCTCACTCCAAGCACCGATCTGATGATTCAAACGCGAGTATTCAAGGCTGGAATTAAGCTTTTCCCAAGGCTGGGCTCAGATTTTTGAAAAAGCTCGATCAACATATCTATATGCCTGAGCTTAGGAGAGATCCGTTGACGGGGAGATGGGTCTCCTACGCTCCTGAGAGGGCTAAGAGGCCTGTCGAGATGGGTGAGAGAGCTCCACCCCTAGTGGATGATCCGAGTAGATGCCCATTCTGCCCAGGAAAAGAGCATATGCTGATGCCCGCGACCATAGTCTTAACCAGATCTGGCTCCGGGCTTAGATTCTCGAGGGAGGAGGGTGATGAGAGGGTTAAGGACTGGATCGTGAAGATAATCCCGAACCTCTATCCAGCCTTCACGGTGAACGACACCATGAGGATCAATGAAGAGGTTAAGGAGGTTAGCGGACATCATGAGGTTATGATAGACACGCCTCAACACGATGCCGATCCATGGAAGATGACTGTGGATCAGATATATCTCTCCCTACTAACGGTTAGAGAGAGGTTGAAGGAGCTTGAAAGCTATCAGTATGTGAAGTTCGCCGGGTTTGGGAAGAATCATGGCCCAAACTCTGGAGGATCTCTTAGACATCCACACACCCACGTCTTCGC
>Ga0190363_1001709_pt1 | contig 12922 bp, 6 predicted proteins | sample 48721867_MG_FD_161272 | JGI IMG/M metagenome (GOLD analysis project Ga0190363, IMG submission 161272) | Hydrothermal vent microbial mat bacterial communities from Southern Trench, Guaymas Basin, Mexico - 4872-18-6-7_MG | ecosystem: Environmental > Aquatic > Marine > Hydrothermal vents > Microbial...
GTAGGTAAGACCACGTTCGGCTTAGTTATGGCAGCTTACTTACCGGTAAAGTCCTACATTATTGTGCCGACAAGGTTGCTGGTTGAACAGATACTTGCGCGGTTGCAGGAGATTGCGCCACAAAAGGTGATAGCTGTATATACAGGTAAGCGTAGCGAACGCGATTTCATTGCATCAGGTAAATTCGATGTGCTTGTGACAACACATATGTTCCTTTACAAAAATTTCGACCTGTTGGAAAAAGTTTTCTCCGGTTCGAATACTTCAAGTGAAGTTAATTTTAATAAGTTCTTCTTTGTGGATGATGTGGATTCATTCCTTAAGACATCGAAAAATATAGACCTGTTGCTGAAGTTGATGGGGTTTGATATACAAGATTTGAACCTCGCCTACAAGAGTGACAAGGCTGTCGAAGAGCATACACGGTTGCAACATAAAGCTCAGAATATCCCCGCAGTGTTGGTGATCTCATCCGCTACCGCGCAACCCCGTACGAGGAGGGTTGTTCTGTTTCGCGAACTGCTGGGGTTTGAGGTACAGAAGGCCACCACCACATTACGTAATATAGTCGATGTAGCGGAGAGGGTTCGTGATTTCACAGCCGCAAGAGATAAGGCGGTTGAGCTTATCAAAATCCTGGGTGGTGGCGGTTTCGTGTACGTGTCGATGGATCATGGGCGTGAGGGTGTGATCGAACTCGTGAACTTTTTCAATTCACACGATATAAGTGCCATTTCGTACGAGGATTTCGATACCGATGCACAAGATAAGTTTCGTAAAGCTGAAATACAGGTGGTAGTGGGGATTTCACATCACCTCAACCCACTCGTCCGTGGTATAGATATGCCGGACGTTGTACGCTATGCGATATTCGTTGGTACACCCAAGCTTGAAATACCTGCATCCACGGAGTCTAAGCTACCAGCACGGTTGTTTAGACTGTTGGTAGCACTTAAGCCAGCACTTACTGAACGTGAGTTGGTCGATGATTACATACGGTTTTTGCGTCGTCATCTAACTCTACGTGAAGATGTGCTTACACGATATCCCAATATAATGCGCAAACTCGACCAGATAGCCACCTTTTTAAGAACTAAACTACAGGATGCGAAATTTATCAACACCGTACGGGAGTCGGGTGAGATCACCCTTATAGAACGGGATGGACAGTTATTCATAGTTGTAGGTGATGCCGCCAGCTACATACAGGCATCAGGTCGTACATCGCGCCTGTTTGCGGGTGGGCTCACAAAGGGGTTATCGATTCTATTCTATTACAACGAGAAGGCGTTCACCAGCCTAAAACGACGCATAAGAGCGTATACCGCGGAAGAGGTCGAGTTTGCTCAACTCGAGCAGGTTAATCTCATGGAGATTATGGCGCAGATAGATCGTGACCGCCGGTATGTGCGTGAAATCATGCAGGGTCGGCTACCGGTTAAGAAGGGCGAACTTATGCGTACGACCCTAGTCATTGTAGAATCGCCTACCAAAGCACGTACGATAGCGGGGTTCTTTGGACAACCACAACGCCGATGGTTAAGCAACACTTTGACCCATGAGGTACATATCGGTGATAGATTGCTGATGATAACGGCATCGTTAGGTCATGTGTTTGACATTGTTGAAAAGGGCGGCCTCTATGGTGTGTTGGAAGTAGATCATCGTTACATACCGGTGTATGGATCGATTAAGCGCTGTAAAAAATGTGGTGAACAGACCACGCTCGATATGTGTCCACGGTGCTACCAAAGGGTAGATATTGACAAACTCGTCACTGTGACCGCATTACGTGAACTTGCAACCGAGGTAGATGAGATACTTATAGCCACCGATCCGGATGCTGAGGGTGAGAAGATCGCATGGGATATATTTCTAGCGTTACGGCCATTTAATCCCAATCTCAAGCGAGCTGAGTTCCACGAAGTTACACCACGTGCATTTATGGAGGCGATTAACCATCCACGTGAGATCAATCTCGATCTTGTTAAATCGCAACTGGTACGCCGCATAGCAGATAGGTGGGTAGGGTTTGCACTTTCTGAACACTTGCAGAGACGTTTCAGCAACCGTAACCTATCCGCTGGAAGGGTACAAACCCCGGTGCTGGGTTGGGTCATCGCACGTGAAGCCGAACGTCGTCACCGTAAGGCTATAATAGATGCGAGGTTTGACGGGTTAGCGGTTAGATTTGAGATTATGGATGTAGAGCAAGCCAAGCTTGTATTTGAACAGCTCGCTAACCTCCACGCGAAGGTGATAGATGAATTATACGATTCGTTACATCCCAAACCGCCATTCACCACAAGTGAGCTATTGATTGCAGCGTCTGAGGTGCTTGGCTTCAGTGCTGAAAAAACTATGCAATTAGCGCAGGAGTTATTTGAAAAGGGTATTATCACCTACCACAGGACAGATTCAACAAGAGTATCAGATGCAGGGCTACGTGTAGCTACCGAGTACATTGTGGAAAGGTTTGGCAAAAACTTACTACAGCTACGACGATGGGGTACAACTGGTGCCCATGAGTGTATACGACCGGTACGTGCGATAGAGCCACATGAGTTCAGCACTTTAGTAGCTACGGGTAGGTTTGAACTATCGGAACCTAAGGATCTTGTCCATCTATATGGGTTGATATGGCGTAGATTCATAGCATCACAGATGAAAGATGTTGTTGTACGTAAGGTAAAGGTGAAGTTCGAGTTGCCAGGGTTTAGTGAAGTTAAAGAATTTGTCACAGACATAATAGAGGATGGGTTCAATCTTGTCACCCCTATATATACTGTGCAAATACCGGGAAGATTCAAACTCACACATAAAACGATACGATTTGTACCGAAAGCGCGACCTTTCACTCAGGGTACGCTCATACAGCAGATGCGTGAGCGAGAGTTGGGTCGCCCCTCCACCTACGCGAAGATAGTTACCACATTGTTGGAACGTAACTACTTAGTTGAGCGCAGGGGGATGTTGGTACCCACACCGGTGGGTGAAAAGGTGTACCGCTACCTACAACGGAGGTTCCCTAAATGGACGAGTGAGGAATTCACCCGTTATCTCGAACACCGTATGGATATGGTTGAATCACAACAAGTAGAATATCAAGCGGTGCTTCACGAACTACGTAGCGTAGTTGATGAAGCACGCTCGTAAACTATACGATATAGTGAAGCCACGACAGTGAGCTCATTCTTACCGTGATGGTACGTAAGTATGTACTGTCCGTATTGGTGCTGTCGATAAATACAGTGTTGGGTGTACCGCCACAGATTGTGGATTGGAGTTCCAACGGTTCAGGTGCCTCCGACTTACACGATATAATGTATCTTGTAAACCAAGGTGAAACTATAACATTTACGGTGAATGTCGACCAGCCTGTTGATTACCGATGGCAGGTGAACAAAATCGTGGATACACTAGCTACGGACAGTAGCTACACATGGACGGTACCGGTTGACAAAGGTATATGGGAGATATATGTCAAGGTGTACAATGCGAACGGTGAGGATCACATGGAATGGGTGGTCTCTACACTTGATTCGATTGAAGCGCCCACATTTTTCGATTACTTTGCAGACTTAAAGTCACAGAACCGTACCGAACTCGATCCATGGGGTAGACCGTTACCGGAATGGCTTGGTACATATGCGCCACCGTGTACGTTGGGGTTTGCTTGCACGTTTACGTATTCAAACGTAGTATCAACAACTACATATGGGACGTGGCGGTTCAAATATAAGTTTCCACCAAGTAGTCACGGCCAGATAGCGGACTTTGATTATATAAAGACTGCCGATGGTGAAGTATTTGCTGATTATTCCAGGGTGTGGGATGCACATCACCACTGTTGTGTACAGGGGTTCAGTATCGACTACGATGGTGCTGGTATATACAGTGATACCAACTGGCATACGGTTACAATAATACATACGCGGGATGGGTGGTTCTACTACTACGAGGATGGGTGTTTCGATCTATGGGTACATGATGAGAAAGAAGTAGCTTGCCAGTATATGTTTCTCAGGTTGATGAGCGATCCCGTGTATTTCGACTGCATAGAAGTGTACGAGGATCGATATTTGTTTCCAGCGAATGTGATATCCTATGGCAGATACATAGCGAACTATTATTGTCAAAATTACAGATATTATCCCATATATAGGGAAGGTATAATCGTGAAGGGTAGATGCGTAACATTGGCCGATATTGATAGTGCGATAGGGGATCCGACGAAGTTCGAGTACGATGCAGCAACTCACACAGCTACATGTTACACGAACCTTGTGGTGTACGAAGGGTCGGAACTCATAATCGAGGGTGAGACACTTAAGTTCTGCTCTACGCCGATTGATACATTGCAATTTGTGTTATGCTATGGGGCACGCTTATTTGTGAATAACAGTGTGATAACATCGTGCGGTGAACAGTTCTGGGTATGGAACAATGCGGGGTCGACCACCCATTATGGGAATGAACGGTTACTTAAGGATCCATATGCAAACGGTTCAGTATATAATACCATGCCGTTGGGACATTCGTGTTATTGTGCGGTAATAATTAAGAATTCGGTCATAAACAACTGTGCACACGTGTTCTTCGATTCACCATACCATGTGGATATAGAAAATGTGAGGTTCACAAACCTGCATGAGATTGATATCGGTAATTACACACATATTGGAAGCTATTCAACAGCGTTGAAAGAAGAACGTATGTTTGCAAAAGGTAAGAAATCGTTCTGGATATACACGGATGATATCAACCTGGACAAGTTCATTATAAAGGATGTGGTGTTACATGGTGCCGAACCTATAAATGTGACATTCTCAGTGAACGCACACAGGGATAAGCTCAACATATACAATGTAGATGTACAGAATGGCGCTATAAGGGTGAAGGAGTCGCTGGCACAAACCTACGGGCAATCCCATACTTGTTACTGTAATGGTGCACCGTATGATTGGAAGAGTTACATCGATTGTGAGATAGGGCTTGTAAACTGTAGGTTCGATAGCTTGATAATTGCACCTGGGGTGTTTACCGATTGTGAAGGTCGTCCCGTGAAGAAATGTGCGCTGGTAAAATACTACATGGATGTGCTGGTGGTGGATTCCGTAGGTAATCCGATCCCAGGTGCAACCGTAACCGTAGTAAAAAATGAGGTAGATGCTAACTATCCAGCTGAGAATATGGAGATTGTGAAGCAACTTGCAACAGGTGCATATAAGTGTTTTTATCACCATTATAGGGTGTTGGAGGGGCAACCATTGTATGAGACTATCACAGGTATGGATGGCCATACTCCGTTGCCATCGGATAGCTTAAACACTATCGTGGTAACCGACTATGCGGTACACTGGGATGCTTTACCAGACGAAGGTAAGTTCATACACCATGTTGACGGCATAAGGGTGACGTGGGACCTACGGTCGTATTATTGGAGGTTGGTACAACTGGAGGTATTTGATAACGTCTACGGGCCGATACTTTACAAGGATACGTCGATATCGGCGTATGAGATAAACGTAGGCGATACGTTACATACGTGGGTGAATTACGATGCAACAGAAAATACTGTACGTATGGTGATCACCAACCAGCAAGCTGATACACTATGGGATACGGGTGAACTTAAGATAATGACCGCGGTAGGGGGGTTCAACTTCAACCAGATACGGTTTGCGGTTAGGGAATGGGATCCATGGCATGTGACAAAAGAGATAGAGTGGTATCCCGACGGCTATGTTAAACTATACGATAAAATCTATCGCGGTGAGGTAGAGGTGGAAGTTGATAACATGAAGCTGTTCGTCCCAGGTGTGGGTTACATAGAGGATAATGATTATTCGACAGATCCGGGGTTGGTACCTGTTGTGGAGGATGGTGAGGAGTATTACAATCTGGATGCAGGAACTGATGGTGGATCATTTACGTGGGAATTCGATAATGTGATCGATACCATGCGTGGTGATGGACCCTGGTTCTCGATATGGCTTAGAGACAGCACTGAGTATGAGTTGACCAACCCTTACGTTATTAGCTATACATATACGGTTAAAGCTACTTACAATGGGGTGAACGACTCAGTAGTGGGGGTTAACCCCAACCCTAACTGGTACAGGGAGGATCCAAACGAATACCCCGGTACACCTGAGAGCGGTACCATCATAATAGCGTTGCCTATCGAGGTGACCACGGTAGGTGCTACACCTATGGAGTATAAGTTGGATCAGAACCGACCCAATCCGTTCAATAAGGTTACAACTATCACGTATACCATAAGCCAACGTGTGCGAGTCGAACTTATGATATACAATTTGTTAGGTGAAAAGGTTAAGACGCTCGTAAATGCAGTCCAGGGGCCGGGTCGATATGTGGTTGAGTGGGATGGATGCGATGATAACGGTAGGAAAGTGGCACCCGGCATATATTTCTATCAAATAAAGATGGGTGATAGACGATCCACGAGGAAGCTGCTGTTCGTCCAATAACCAACCGTAGGCAACCTTTTCTGCTCATAGAGCACGTGTATTTCACAAATGTATATGGATAGTGCACGAGGTTATCGAGTCATGCAAGCTACCAGATGGTTGACTATTTAAGTGGAAAGGATGTTTTAATATAAGGGAGGTGAAATGAGCAGAACCGGTGTTGCACTCTCTGAAGATAATGATGGACGGGTGGTGTTCGAGTGTAATAATTCATTGAGATGGTGTATTATGTCCTATGTCAAGATGCAACATTTTATTATTTATGTTTGGATAATCTTTTCAGGTTTGGTCTTGAGGAATATAGGGTTTTGCTACCCACAGGAATGGTCCCCTCCAGTTAGAGTGAGTCCTGACAGTGTTGAAGCTCATCTCCCTAAACTTGTTGTAGACCACTGGGGAAGGGTATGGTGTGCATGGAATGGCCCCCTATGGTCTGGCATATATGTAAGCTATTATGAAGGCGATAGCTGGATAGGACCTGATACAGCTCTTCCACGAGATATATATACGATGGGCGGATTTGATATTACAGTGGACACAAGAAATAACATCTGGATAGTTACAAGTGACGATTGGTGCATTTTCTTAGTCTTTTATGATGGAGAAGTGTGGTCGGATACGATTATTGCACCAGGATTCCCTGCCTGCAATTTTTTCCCAAGATGTACTAGGGATAGCTCAGGTAATATTTGGGTAGCCTGGTCGACAGACTATTATGGATGGTGGTCGATTTTTTCGTCTTATTATAATGGTGAGAATTGGTCTGATATAATTCGTGTTTCATATCCAGTGCGTGCAGATTGCGGAGCTATGAGTATGGTGACGGATAAATTTGGTAAGGTATGGATATATTGGGTAGGAGTAGGTGATACAAGCGTAGCTTCTCTCAGTTACTACTTGGGAGGGGAATGGTTTCATATATTTCCTCCTCTTGGTGGTTTTGGCGGCAATGATATGGTAGCACATAGTGACGGCTCTTTGTGGGGATGCTGGATAGTCCCTGGATTTGTCACAGATACTGCCCGTGTTTACGCTAGGAGATACGATGCCACGGGTTTTTCTGATCCCATGATGATTCAATCCGTCATTGACTCAGGCGTAATATACTACCCGCGGGCACAGATGGCGATTGATTCACAAGGGAAGGTATGGTGCGTATGGAATGTTCGTGTAGAGGGCGCCTTTTCTCAGCTGTTTTACTCCGTGTGGGATGGAGAAACTTGGTCTGAACCCCAGATTGTGGATTCATTAGAAGGAGCATACCCGGCAATAGCTTATGACCCTTATAGAGATAGAGTATGGGTTGCTTGGGAATCCAGGAGAGAGAATTACTCGGCGATCTATGTGAGTTACACCCAAGCCACTGGTGTTGAGGAAAATAAGAATCTTAACTACATTTCAGGATCTTTACAAATTGCACCTAACCCATTTTATAAGAGTATACGAATTCAATATCAAATCGTAAAGCCAACTACAATTAGTTTAAAAATATATAACATATTTGGGCAGTTGGTCAAAACTTTAGTAAATAAAGAAAAGGTGATGCCTGGGCAATATGCAATAGTCTGGGATGGCAGAGATAATTTTGAGAAGAAAGTTGGAAGTGGTATGTATTTCCTAAGGCTTGAAACTGATGACGGGATTAAAATAAGAAAAGTGTTGTATATTAAATAGAGGGAGAAATGAGGGCAGCAAAAATTCATTGTCGTAAAGTAAGAACAGTCTTTCTTGATATTTGGTTAACGACTTAACCAGATGGATCGACTCTTTAAGTGGAAAGGATGTTTTAATATAAGGGAGGTGAAATGAGCAGAATCTATCTACCTTGTGTTTTGTGTCTATTCCTTGTAGTGGGGTGTCGAGAGATTCCACAGCCATCAGGTGGCTGGCATGAGGTTGAAAGCCCAACAGATAAAGATTTATATTCGGTGTTTGCACTATCCCAAGATAATGCATGGGCGGTGGGTGATTCAGGTGTTATAATTCATTGGGATGGTGAAAAGTGGACTTTACTTTATAGATAAACACTATGGTTGGGCAGTTGACAAGAAGGGGTATATACTTAAATATAGAAGATAAGGAGGGGTTATGAAAATACTGGCGATAGCTTTAAGTTTAATGTTAGGTTTATCCCTTTTGATCACGATTAATTGTAGACCGACCAGATGCGAATGTATCTCACTCAAACAAGCTGAGAATATAGTGCTCTATAAAATTGTTCGTGCCGATACAATGGAATGGGATACGACAAAAATAAGGGTTTACGAGTTGCCGTATCAATTTAAAAAGGGCGATACACTATCGAATATGCGAATTTATCGCATCCTGGAGAGAGAATGCTGGTATTTTTTTATAGACGATCGCCCTCAACCTGATTGGGCAAATTGTCGACCTTGTAGGCATATTCTGATCTATTGCGATGCAACATATGAAGTAATAAATGATGAATGCGGTGTTCCTTGTTGGCGATATTGGGATGATATGATAGAACTATCATGGTGAGGAGGTGTAAAATGCGTAAGATACTTGTTTTAACTTTTATCTTTTATTGTTCTACACTTTTTGGGAGACAGGCAGACTTCAAACAGAATAGATCTATTGAAGCATCATGTGTATCTCACAAGAAGACAGAAGACGCGATCGAATTCCGCGTAGATAGATATCACATTGATACTGTTTTTATAGAAGGTAAGAAATATTCACGGGTATATCTTCCTGGTGCATCAATATGGCTAAAGAAAGGCCATCCTGAACTCCCCAAATATGCAAAAAGTATAATAATTCCTGATAACGGTGTTATGGACTTTCAGATAATAGAAATGGAATGCGAAACAGTAAGAGTGGCTCCCATAATCCCTTCAAAAGGGAATTTGCCAAGAATGGTTAATCCTGATGAAATTCCTTACGAAGAGTCTGATTTTTATTCACAGGATAAATGGTTTCCTACAAAGATAATTGAGTTAAGCGCGCCTTATATTTTAAGAGACTTCAGGGGGATTACTGTAAGATTTAATCCTTTTCTGTTTAACCCGATGAAAGGTAAATTAATAATTACTAAACGCATAAGGATAAGGATTTATCTAAAGGAAGCAGGTGGAATAAATACTTTTTCACGTTCACGAAAAACGATAGACCGAGCATGGCGAGAAGTGTATGAGGCTCATTTCTTGAATTTTAGCGAGGTATTGAGTAAGGACTATCCTTTCCTATCGGAAGAGCCTGGACGAATGCTTATTATAACGGCAGATAAGTATTATGATAATCTTCAAGAATTTGTAAAATGGAAAAAACGCAAGGGCATAGATGTGAAAGTAGTAAAGGTATCCACCATTGGGAATAGTGAAACATCGATCAAAAATTACATTCAAAACGAATATGATAATTATGAGGTGACATGGATTCTATTAGTAGGTAATGAAAGTGATGTTGTTCCCGCTACTGGAAAACATGGAGATGCAATAGGAAATAATGCAGATCCTGTATATGCCTATCTTGCAGGAAATGATTATTATCCAGATGCTTTCGTATCAAGAATCTCTGGAGATAATGAGACACACATAAATACTCAGATTAATAAAATTCTTAATTATGAGAGGAATCCCCCTTCGGGAAGTTGGTTTCATAAGGCAACAGGAATAGCGACAATGGAAGGAGAGCCGGCAGATTCAACAAGGGCTAACTGGTTAAGAGATACTTTACTTGCATATACATACATTCAGGTTGATAAAATTTATGAACCTTATTGGACAACTCAGGCAATTATAGATAGTGTAAATAAAGGGAGAAGTATTGTAAACTTTATAGGGCATGGGAGTAGAACTGCATGGGGGAGTGACGCTACAATTTTTGATATAAACAATGCATTGTCACTTTCTAATAGTGAGAAGTTGCCTTTTGTGTTCTCCGTAGCCTGCTTAGTTGGAGATTTTGATTGGTCTTCTACCCAATCCTGTCTTATGGAGGCGTGGATGTGGAACTCTAATGGAGGCGCAATAGCATCGTACGGCGCTTCTATTCTACAAGACTGGGTCCCTCCCTGTCATGCACAAAATCATGCAATGGGACTTTTAAAACGAGAAGAAGCGACTACAATTGGTGGACTATGTTTTAATGGAGCAATGTATATGATAGATGTAGATGGTACAGTGGACATGTTCGAGACTTGGCACATCTTTGGTGATGCAAGTGTAGACATCTGGACGGATATTCCAAGACTCTTTACTGTTATATACCCTGACACTGTTTTCGATTATTCTGAGGTTACAGTAACCGTGAAGGATGGATATACAGATGACCCCGTTCAAGATGCTTTGGTCTGCTTCTGGAAGGGTGACGAAATATACGAAACAGAGTATACCGATGCAGATGGAATAGCGACATATAACATGCCGTGGTACGCTACATCAGGATACATGTACATAACAGTTTCTAAGCACAACTATATACCATGTGCAGGTAGTACATATGTCCGGGAGGCCATTCATGTTCCTTTTGAATATCCGACCATACAGGAAGCTATAGATGCAGCTGAGCCTGGTCGCATCGTTTACGTCCACGCCGGTTATTATTTTGAAAGAATCCGCATGAAAGACGGTGTGGATGTGATTGGCGAATCAAAAGATAATACTTATATTATGGGTAACCCAGGCGATTACAATTACCGTGCTACGGTGTTATTTGATGGATGTTCTGCAACTATCAGTAATTTCACCATAGGGAGTATCTCGGATTCGATAGGTGTACTTGTACTCAACTGTAGCAATCCACCATCTATACATAATAACAGAATAATGTACCCCAAAGTAGGTATAGCAATCGTTGGTGTAGTACATCCATCTTGCGCTTATGTGTATGACAACGAAATCACAGTTTGGGGTGCTCCATGGGGATATGGCATATATTGTGACTGTGCATCTACAAAAACTTGGATATACAATAACTCCCTTCGTCGCTTAATCGGTATTAGATGTCAAAACTACTCCGACCCTAACATTAGGCCAGTAGCTGATGCATCACCATATCGTGGCAATCTACTCGATTGTGGACAGGGCAACATTTATTGTACTTACCATTCAGAACCTAACATAGGGTCATACCCTGACCCTGACGATAACCCAAATGCTGGTACGAACTCGTTCCATGGATTTCCCGCTATATGATGTGGTTGGGACAAAAGACTGTGACGCTATATATGCGATCTGCAACTGGTGGGGTGAGGATCCACCCGACCCACGGCAGATGAGTTCCCAGGTTATCTATTCACCATGGTTGAGTTACGATCCATGGGGTAAGGCTACAAAGGGATGGGCAAAGAAATTGGACCATTCAAACGATCTGCCGAAGGGTGATTCGCCCGAGGATCACAACCTACGTGGAAGGTTGCTATTCTATCAGGGTGACTACCAATCCGCTATACATGAGTTTATGTTTGTGATCACCAACTACCCAGAATCTGATGTTGCACCGTTTGCACTCGATCATCTCGTATGCTGCTACCGTGAGCTTGGGACCGAACCTGATGTTTTACCATTGCTTGAACAGCTTGCTGATAGGTATAGAGCAACTAAACTTGCACGTGTAGCACTCGAACTCGCAATCCCTATATACGTGCAAGTTGGAGACTACGATGCAGCTATAAGGAACTGTCGCACCATTATGGCAGAGTTTCCCAACACCATATCCGCTATGTACGCAATGTTCTACATGGGCTGGATATATGCACGTTACCTTGGTGATATAGACTTAGCAGCTGAGATATTCAATACATTTGTGCACGAGTATCCCGATGCGTTTGTGCTCAACTTACTTGCACGCAGTATAATTGATCACGGTGGTGGTGCCCAGCTGATAGCTAAACAGCTACTCAAGCCATCACTTGCAGTATATCCTAACCCAGGTACAAGCTTTATGATAGAGTTCACAATACCTGAAGAGCTGCAGGTTAATCTTACCATATACGATATCACAGGCAGAAAGATCGAAACTCTTGTAAATGACATGCTGAAACTTGGTTATCACACCCTATGTCACGATGCCAAACAGCTATCCACAGGAATATATTTCATCAAACTCCATACAGATAAGTTTGTTAAGCTACACAAACTCATTGTCGTAAGGTAACCTTTTTTTCAGATATCTGTTAACGACTTAACCGGATGGATCGACTATTTAAGTGGGAGAGATATTTTAATATAAAGGAGGTGAAATGAGCAGAGTCTATCTACCTTGTGTTTTGTGTCTATTCCTTGTAATGGGGTGTCGAGAGATTCCACAGCCGTCAGGTGGCTGGCAAGAGGTTGAAAGCCCAACAGATAAAGATTTATATTCGGTGTTTGCACTATCCGAAGATAATGCATGGGCGGTGGGTGATTCAGGTGTTATAATTCATTGGGATGGTGAAACGTGGAGTCTGGTGGAGAGCCCAACTT
>Ga0190363_1001710_pt1 | contig 12921 bp, 14 predicted proteins | sample 48721867_MG_FD_161272 | JGI IMG/M metagenome (GOLD analysis project Ga0190363, IMG submission 161272) | Hydrothermal vent microbial mat bacterial communities from Southern Trench, Guaymas Basin, Mexico - 4872-18-6-7_MG | ecosystem: Environmental > Aquatic > Marine > Hydrothermal vents >...
AAGGGAATATTTGTCAAATGTGAAATTTCCTTCTTTTTAAAACCTTGCCTTAAAAGTTTAAGCACCGTATCTAAATTCTGATAATCAAGTCCTAATTCTTTTTGGTCTGTCTGATCCGACCAAAGAGCAGCAGTAGGAGGAGTCTCTATTATCTGTTTGGGTACCTTTAGTCTCTTTGCCATTTCTATTACTTCTGTCTTATACAGATCTCCAATAGGTTCAATATCCACTCCTTCATCTCCAAATTTGGTAAAATATCCAATTTCTCTCTCTGTTCTATTGGTGGTGCCAATAACAAGAAGATTATATAAATTGGCAAAATAATATAAAACTGTCATTCTTAACCTTGGTTTTAAATTTCCTCTAGAAATCTTTTCTTTAAAAGACCCTTTCCCTTTAGGAAGAATCTCTAAAAGTTTTTTATAAATATCTCCGAGATAAATTTTTTTGATTTTAGGTGTTAGTTTTTTCTCTAAAAGAGAAAGGTTCTTTTCAAAAACACAATTTTCCCAAAATGGCAGCCATAAAAAAATTACTTTTTTATCCAAGGCCCTTTTAGTTAAAATTGCTACTACTGAAGAATCAATTCCTCCTGAAACTCCTATTATGCCTCCCTTTGCCTTGGCTTCTTTTACTCTTTTTTTAATAAAATCAATAATTCTTTTCTCTGGTAACACTTTTAAAAATCTTATTCTCTTTTCGCCCTCCACCTCCTTTAAAAAAGAGAAAACTGGCTTAGGAACTAAATTCTTCCATTCCTTCCTTTTATTTATTCTCTCTCTTATTTGGGTAGCAGATAATTTATTAAAAAAGAGAGGATGGAGTCTCACCTGAACCCCAAGTTTTTCAAAACATCTTCTTGTCCAGGGATTTTGAGTAAAAACTATGGCTTTGTTTTGGCTTAATTTCGTTACTTCCAAAATCTTTCTTGCCCATAAGAAATCATCAAAAAAATCTGGTATTCCATAAATCTTGTAATTTCTAATTCCCGCAGTTAAGAGGGAGTCTTCTATCATTTTCTTTCTTTCTTTAAAAGAAAATGGGTTATCCTTTGTGGAAAACTCCTGAATACTTCCTATGACAAGTGATATCTTTTTCTGTTTATTAAGAATCCACCTTATAGCCTCAAGGTGTCCTTTATGAAAAGGCTGGAATCTCCCGATAAATATGGCAGACATATTAAAAAATCTTATCCCTCTTTAACCTGGATTCAAAGCCGACCATTTACCACAGCGGTCACCCCAGCGAGCCACTACCTTTCCATCAATTCTTGCCTCAATTACCTCACAGCGATTGGGACATCCATTACACTGAAAAGAGGTGCATTTTATATCCTTATCAGCCACCCCAAAACCTAAAAATTTGGTCTTTTTAGGAGGATTTTCTTTAACCAATAAAGCCACTCCAAAGGCTCCCATTACCTTGTTGTATTTTGGAACAATAATCTTCTCTCCCAATTCTTCCTCAAAGGCTTTCCTCATTCCTACATTTTCAGAAACTCCTCCTTGAAAGACAATAGGAGGTTTTATATTTTTGCCTCTTGCCACATTGTTTAAAAAATTCCTGGCTAATCCTTGGCAGAGTCCGGCCACAATATCTTCAATTTTATGACCAATTTGCTGTTTGTGAATCATATCGGACTCTGCAAAGACCGTACAACGACTGGCAATGGTGGTTGGATTTTTAGATTTTAAAGCCAACTCTCCAAATTTTTCTATAGGGATTTTCAATCTTTGGGCTTGATTATCGAGAAAACTCCCTGTTCCTGCGGCACAGTTCCCAACTCCTACAAAATTAGCAACGTAAGAATGGTCGTCTTTTACGTTCAGATTATAAACTTTTCCATTAAATCTATATCTTTTAATTTTTTTTATTGGTTCAAGAGAAAATTCTTTCTTATTATTAAAAGTCACAACAAAGTCACCTCTTCTTAAATCTTTTGCTGGGATAAAAGAAGGATTTTTTCCTCTTTCTTTTACTCCTAAAATAGGATGTTCAGGAGTCACATCTATTTTTTTCAAGTTTGAAATTTCAATTCTTATCATCTCTCCTTGATGCTTTCTTTCATAAACCTGCTCTACCGGCATAAATCTCCCTTTATGAGTCAACACTCTCTGGCCGATTTTTATTTCTCTAATTGGCTTTGCAATACCACTTGGATTGGTAGTTATCTGTGTGTCTCCTCTCATACAAATGGTATTCATAGCAAAATCAACGACCACCCCATTTTCCAAAATAATAATCTTTGAATCCTGGCCCCCAATTTCAATTATTGTTCTAACATCAGGCACAAAAAAAGAAGCCCCTTTAGCATGAGCAGTAATTTCATTTTTTATCAAATCTGCTCCCGTAATCACGCCTACCAATTGTCTAGCAGATCCGGTTGCTCCTACTCCTTTTATCTCTGCGCCCTTGGGCATTTTCTCTCTTAGAATTTTTAATCCCTTTTTGACTGCTTTTATAGGATCTCCTTCAGTACGGATATAAAGAGAAAACAAAACATTTGCCTTCTCGTCAATTAAGACAAAGTTAGTAGAGATAGAGCCAACATCAATACCCAAATAGGTTTTCATAAAAAACTAAAATGATTTTAGAGTAACTAAGACATTTACCTCTTTGGGATTAACCTCTAAAATTCCTCTTTCAATCTCAAAAGAAATTTCTCCTTGTTTTTTAGTTTTAATTCTTATCTTCCCTTCCTTTAAAGGAGTAATTAAAGGAGTATGATTTTGCAAGACAGAAATCTCTCCTGTAGTTGAAGGAAATATCACAGATGAAAATCCATTCTGATATAAAATCTTATCTGGAGAAAAAACATTTAACACCATATCCACCTAACTCTCCCCCTCCCTTTATACTACTTCCTCTATACTCCCTTTCATATAAAAATTCTCTTCTCTTACTGAATCCATTTCTCCTGAAATGATTTTTTTAAATCCAGCAATGGTATCTTTTAATGAAACATATCTTCCCTTTCTTCCTGTGAAAACCTCGGCCACATGAAAGGGTTGAGAAAGAAACTTCTGGATCTTTCTTGCTCTGTATACCAAAATCTTATCCTCTTCTGACAACTCTTCTATTCCCAAAATAGAAATTATATCTTGAAGTTCCTGATATCTTTTTAAAATTCTTTTCACCTCATTAGCAACAAAATAATGTTCCTCTCCCACAATTTTTGGATCTAAAATTGAAGAAGAGCTCTCTAAGGGATCAACAGCAGGATAAATGCCTAAATTGGCTATCTGACGAGATAAAACTACTGAAACATCCAAATGAGAAAACACAGAAACAACTGCTGGATCAGTTAAATCATCAGCAGGAACATAAACTGCCTGAATAGAGGTAATGGCTCCATTTTTTGTAGAAGTAATTCTTTCCTGGAGTTGACTCATCTCAGAGAATAAGGTGGGCTGATAACCGGTTTGAGAAGGGATCCTTCCTAATAAAGCGGAGACCTCAGATCCTGCCTGCACAAATCTAAATATATTATCCATAAACAGTAAGACTTCCTTTCTTTCAAAATCTCTAAAATACTCAGCAATAGTCAAACCTGTCAATGGAACCCTAAACCTCACTCCAGGAGTCTCATTCATCTGACCAAAAATTAAAGTACAGCTTTTTAAGACCCCACTCTTTTGCATTTCTAAAAAAATATCATTTCCTTCTCTAGAGCGTTCTCCAATCCCGGTAAATACCGAATAACCCTTGTGAACCTCGGCCACATTTCTAATAAGTTCTTGGATAAAGACAGTCTTTCCTACCCCAGCACCTCCGAAAAGACCTACCTTCCCTCCTTTAGGAATAGGAGTGAGTAGATCTATTACCTTTAATCCCGTCTCTAAAATCTCAATTTCTGTTTTCTGCTCAGTAAGCTTAGGACTTTCCTTATGAATAGGAAGGTAGGTTTTGGTTTTTATTTCTCCTTTTCCATCAATAGGTTGACCCAAAACATTCAACACTCTTCCCAAAACCTCTTTTCCTACTGGTACCCTGATTGGATTTTTTGTATCTAAAACCTCATCTCCTCTTTTTAGTCCATCTGTAGAACCCATTGCCAAACAACGTACTACTCCCTCACCTAAATCTTGAGTTACCTCCAATACCAATCCTAAACCTTTTACTATTAAAGCCGTATGAATAGAAGGAACCTTTCCCTCAAATTCTACATCTACTACCGGACCTATAATTTGAGCAATTTTCGCCATAAATCTATTTTATTAGCGCAAAGCGCAAAGCGTAAAGCGCAAAACTACAACTTAAAGCGAAAAGTTTATTAAATCCTAAATCCGAAATTCGAAATTCTAAATCACAAATTTCAAACCTTATTATCTCTCCCTATCATTGCAGTGCCTCTTTTGCCGTAGTAATTTCTGCTACCTCAGAGGTAATTTGAGTCTGTCGTGCCTTGTTCTCTTCTAATTTCAATCTTTCCATAATCTTCTCAATATTCTCTGAGGCTGATTTCATTGCCATCATTCGGGCAGAATGCTCAGAAGCATTTGCTTCTAAAATCAAATGATAAATAAGAAATTCAATCAATTGAGGAACAAGATTTTCAAAAATTACCTCAAAAGAAGGTTCAAGAATGTAATCAATGGTTTTTTCTTTTTTCTCTTCAGTAGATAACTCAAATCCTCTCTTTTGTTTTAATTGATAATTTCTTAACACCTTTTTAATCTCTATTAATTTTAAAGGAAGAATTTGCATTTTTGTAGGTCTTTGATAAAAAGTGGAGATAAAATCTGGATAAAAAAACAAAATCTTTCTAAATCTTCCTTGTTTGAAATAATTTATTAAAAGATCAGCAATAGGCTTTACCTCCTCAAGTTCTCCATAATCGCCAATTCCTGAAAACTCTACCAAAACCTTGTAATCTCTTTTTCTAAAATACTTAATGGCCTTTTTCCCTATTGCCATAATCTCAACATTATCCTTTTCTTTCTTTATCTCCCTCTCAAAAAAACCTAAGATGTTTCGATTAAAAGCACCGCAGAAGCCTTTATCTGAAGTAACAACCGCTGCTAAGAGAGCCTTGCCCTTGTCCTCTTTAAAAAAGATAGATCTTTTCTGAATCTCTTCTTCATACCGAGAAAGATTTTTTAGAATTTTTAAAGCGGTTTGGGTAAAGGGTCGGGAATTCAAGGCCAACTCTTGGGCTTTCTTCATTTTTATCGCTGAAATCACTTCAATTGCCTTGGTAATCTCAAAGATATTTCCAATAGAAGATATTTTTCTTTTGATCTCTTTCTGCTTCATATCAAAATTTCATTTGATATGTAATTGCTAACCAATAAGGGTTGTATGCAAGATGAAAGTTGATACCTTTTTACCATCTTGCATATTATGGACAAAACTGGAAATATTTCCAATGTTTTTAGTAATCCCTCCCCCACCTTAATCCTCCCCCTCCCAGAGGGAGGGGGAGGATTTTGGGGGATCCCCACCTTAATCCTCCCCCTCCCTCTGGGAGGGGAGGATTAAGGTAGAAGGAGGAAAATCTTCCTCTATTAGCTGTTAACTTTTATTTTGCATTCAACCAATAAGGATTAAGAGATAGCCTTATCCCGTAGGTGACGAATTGGTTAGATTGATATATTTTCTTCTTACCTCTTCTATTGCTTTTCTTAAATCTTCTTCTGTTTCTTTATCTAAATCTCTTGTCTCTCTTATTTTTCTCAAAATATCAGGCTTCTGAGTCTCTAAATAAAGAAATAGATCTTTCTCAAATCTTTTTACCTGGTCTAATTTTATTTTGTCCAAAAATCCTCTTGTGCCAGCAAAAATAATAGCCACCTGCTTTTCGAAAGGCAAAGGATTACCTTTTTCTTGTTTTAAAATCTCTCTTAATCGTTTTCCTCTTTCTAATCTCTTTCTTGTCGCTTCATCCACCTCCTCAGCAAAACCCAAAAACCGTTCCAATTCTTGAAATTGAGCCATTTCCAGTTTTAGTCTTCCTGCCACCTTCTTCATTGCCTTGGTTTGAGCATTAGAACCTACTCTGGAAACAGAAAGACCAATATTTACTTCTGGTATTTGACCAGATAAACGCAATTCGGTGTCCATTATAATCTGTCCATCACAAATAGAAATTAAATTGGTAGGAATATAGGCAGTAACATCTCCTGCCTGGGTTTGAAGAATAGGAAAAGCAGTCATAGAACCCCCTCCTTTTTCTTTGCTTAATTTTCCTGCTCTTTCTAAAAGTCTGGAATGTAAATAAAAAATATCTCCCGGATAGGCCTCTCTTCCCGGAGGCCTTCTTAAGATTAAAGAGATCTCTCTCCAGGCATAGGCATGTCTTCCTAACTCATCATAGACAATTAATACATCCTTGCCTTTATCCATAAAATACTCACCCATAGCGCATCCAGCATAAGGAGCAAGATACCAAAGGGATGATGGATCGGAAGCAGAGGCACAGACTACAATAGTGTAATCGGTCGCTTTATGCTTTCTCAAGGTCTTAATAATTCTTGCTACCTCCATCTTTTTATATCCTATTGCTACATAAATACATACAGGTCTTTTGGGTTCATTTTTTTGATTTATAATAGCATCAATGGCCAAACCTGTCCTGTCTGTAATATTGTCTCCCAAAATTAGTTCTCTTTGGCCTCTACCAATAGGAATCAAAGCATCCAATACCTTTATCCCTGTATGCAAAGGAAAGTTTACTGGTTCTCTCTCAATCACTGAAGGTGCTATTCTCTCTATAGGATAAAACTCTTTGTAAGAAATATCTCCTTTGCCATCTATCGGCTTTCCCAAAGGATTCACAACTCTTCCTATAAGACCTTCTCCCACCGGCACAGAAAGGATCTTATTTGTTCTCTTTACAATATCTCCTTCTTTTAATTTTGAATAGTTCCCAAAAACTATTGCTCCTACCTCATCTCTTTCTAAATTAACAGCCAAACCCAAAATCTTTTCTTTAAATTCCAAGACCTCCATTGATTTCACATTTCTCAAACCAGAGATCTTTACTATCCCATCCTTTACCTCCAAAACCTCTCCTATCTCTTCTACCTTGACCTCTGTAGCCAGTCTATTAATTTCTTTTTTTAAATACTCTGCAATTTCCATATTAATTACAATATGAAAGGTAATTTGTAAGTTCTTCTTCTACCTTTTGAAGTAAACCTCTAATTGAGGCATCTATTAAAAAATTTTCTGTCTTTATAATAAATCCTCCAACGATATTTTTATCTATTTTTATCTCTGTTATCTGAGACTCCCCGAAGACATCTCTGAAGGTTCTTTTTATCTTCTCCAATACCTCTTTATCTGGCTCTCTAGCAAAAATCAGGAGTCCTTTTTTTCTTCTTAAATACCTTTGATAGGCCTTCAAAATCCGGGGCAAAAGATAAAGCCTCCTTTTTCTTCTTAAAGTATTTATCATATCATTTATTGTCTTCTTCCAATCACTTTTTTCCTTTGTTAACCTCTCTAAAATTTTTACATATTCTTCAACCTGATTTCTCATAATTATTTTGGAATTTTATTAATATTTGTTCAATCAGATTTTTATCTTTTTCTCTATCCAGTTTCTTCTTTAAAATTTCCTCTGTCAATAGTATACTTGTTTTTACTGCCTCTTTTCTCATTCTCTCTTTTATCTCTTTCTTTCTTCTTGTAGCCTCTTCCATAGCCTCTTTAATTATTCTCTCTCTTTCTCTTTCTCCTTCAGAAACAATCTTCTCTGAAAGTTTCCTTCCCTTCTCCTCTGCCGCTTTGGCTATCTGAATAGCCCTCTCTCTAGCATTGTTCAAAATTCTTTTTTCTTTTTCTCTTATCTTCTTAATTTTTCTCTCTATCTCCTCTGAATTTCTAATTCCCTGTTCAATTTTGCTTCTTCTTTTCTCCAAAAGAGACAAAAATGGAGTATAGACAAATCTCTTTAAAAGATATAAAAGAATAGCAAAGTTAATACTCTGCCCTAATAAAATTTTCCAATCAATTCCAATTTTACCCATATCTAATAAACTCCTTTTAATATCTAACAAACTAAAAATTTACAAATCCACTAAACAAATTTAATAACAAGAGCCACTACCAAGGCATAGATTGCCACCGCCTCAGCAAAGGCAATTGCCAATATCATTCCCGTCTGAATCTTGCTTGAGGCTTCAGGATTTCTGCCCATTGCCTTTAGTCCCTCTTTTCCAATAAGACCAATAGCAAGAGCCGGCATCATTGTGCCTATGGCAATGGTTAAAGCACTAGCTATGTTTTTGAGAACTTCAGGATCCATATTTTATTTTTCACATAAACCTTGAGACCTTGAGTTTGCGACCTTTTGTTGTTGAGAATGCTCTGTGACGCTAGTATAAAAAATGACTACCAAAGAAGAAAAGATAAGAGCCTGGATAAATCCCACAATAATTTCTAATGCCAAAAATGGTAGAGGAACAAAATAGGCAATTAAAAAAGAACTAATTATCAAAAGCACCTCTCCGGCAAATATATTTCCAAACAACCGAAAGGCAAGAGAAAAACACTTGGTAATCTCGCTTATCCCTTCTAAAATGCCTACAAAAAAGAGAATAGGATTTTTGAAATTTAAAAATCTTTTAGAATAGGTAAAAAAGCCTAATCGTTTAAGAGAAAGGATATTTATAAAAATAATAGAGAAAAGAGCCAAGCCAAGGGTAAGATTTAAATCAGAAGTGGGAGCCCGTAAAAAATGAAAAACTCCCAATCCTGGAAGCAATTCTACATAGTTACAAAAAAGAATGAGAATAAAAAGAGTAGCGGCTATAGGAAAAATCTCTTTGGTCTTTTTTCTATCACGGGTAATGGAATCAATGAAATTAAAAATAGACTCCAAGATCCATTCAGCAAGATTTTGGAGTCTGGAAGGAATAAGTTTCTTGTTTTTAAAAGCAAAATAGAAAACGGTAAAAATAAAAACCTCAATAATGATACTTAGAAGAAAGGTATTTGTTATATTAAAACCAAAGAACTCAAATAGTTTCTCTCCAGAAATAGTAATATCAGACATCCCCATATATAATAGATATTCCAAAAAAGTTTTTATTCTTATTGAAAATCTCAATCCTGTTTATTCTGACTGCTAAAAATTATATACCTTTTTACCCATCTCTGTCAAGATCTTTCTCCCACCTATCTTCTCCCTCCTAAAAGGAAGGAAAATCTAAAATTCGAAATCCAACCACAGTCCCTTTCCAAGGAGCTGGGTCGCCCAGTTTTACTGGGCGAACAAAATTCCAAATTCCAATGTTCCAAATTCCAAACGGTTAGAATTTAGGTTCTCCAAGGAATGTTTTGATTTTAAATTTCAATTTTGCTAAAATAAATCAATGGCTAAAATTGAATTTTTAAAGCAAAGAGCCGAAGAATTTTTAAAGACAGCCAATTTTCATTTAAAAGAAGGTTTTTATCATTTAGCCGCTTTTGATTTAGAACAGGCTTTACAACTTTATTTAAAATATTATTTGTTTTTAAAACTGAAAGAATATCCAAAAACCCATTCTTTAAGAGAGTTGATGGAAAATCTTGGCAAGGCTTACGATATTGAGCCAAAAATTAAAAAAATAATTAATGAAAATATCCATCTTATTGCTAACTTAGAAGAGGCTTATATTACCTCTCGCTATTTACCCATTGAATTTACCTTAAAACAAATTGAACAAATGAAAGAATTTGTTGAAAATTTAATTAAATTTTTAAAAAGTTTATGAAGTTAATTGATCTTTTAATTGAACGCCAAAAAAGGCAAGAAAAATATTTTAAAAATTATCAGTATTGGGCAAAGGAAATTAAAAAAGTGGCTCAAGAATTTTTAGATGAAGTAAAAGTTTTTGTTTTTGGATCTATTTTAAGAAAAAATGAGATTCCAAAAGATATTGATATTTTAATTATCTCTCCAAAATTAAAAGACCCAGAGCAAAAAACAAAACTTAAAGTGAAAATTTGGCAAAAAATTGGCCTCTTTTCACCTTTTGAGATCCACCTTATTACTCCTGAACAATATAAAGATTGGTATCAATATTTCATTAAAGAAAAAATTGAAATTTAGTAATTGTATATAGTTTTTAGGTAATTCTGGTGAAGGTGGAACTCCTGAAATCAGGAAACTCGAAGCCCGAAGCACGAAATCCAAAACAAATTCAAATAAATTAAATCCAAACTCCTTAATCCTCCTCCTCCCAGAGGGAGGGGAGGATTTTGGGGGATGCCCTTTTATATTATTCTCCTCCATAGAGAGAATCCCCTCTTATATTCTTCTCCATTAGAAGGAGGGGGAGGCTCCCCTCTCCCAATCCTCCCCCTTCCCTTGGGAGGGGGAGGATATAGGTGGGGGAGGGAGATAATAACAATCAAACAATTAGCAAATTAGTGAGCAATTACCTCTTTATCAAAAAGACTCTAAGAATCAAAAAAAAGGGAACAATCAAGGTTCCCTTTTCACATCTTCTATTTTCGATAACTCTAATAACTCTTTAGTTCTGGCTCGCAGAGTAACATCTGATACTCCTGTTGCTTTATAGATTTCCTGTTGTGTTCTATGTTCATCACCTAAAATCGCTGCAATGTAGATAGCCGCTGCTGCTACAGTTGCTGGTTGTCGATCACTGGTTACCCCTGCTTCTGTTGCTTTTTCTATTATTTCTATTGCTGTTGACTTTGTATCATCACTCAATCCTAACTTGTCACAGAAATAGGGTACGAACTGATCTGGACTTACCGGCGAAAGCCTTATTCCAAAATCTCTAAGGCGCTCACTAATTTTTTTTATTCCTTTTTTATTTTTGACTTTCATCACTTTAAGGATTTCTGAAATTCTCCTGGGATTTTTGTATTCTCTGGATATTCCTGCTATCACTACTGCCAGTGTCTTTTTAGTATACTCTTTTCTATCTTTTTCTGAAAAACCTCTCATCAAATCCTCCGATTCAAGTATCTCCTTGAGTCTCCTTATCGCCCTAGTCTGGATCTTTTTAGGCAAGTCCAAGGCTTTCCCTACCTTCTCTATTTCCTTTTCTATGTTCATTTTTTATTTTCCGCCTCCTAATATAAGATACAATGCCAATAAAAATCTGTCAACTTTCGTTAGAACTCCTCGGGTACATAGGGTACAGGTAAAGGTTGTTCATTACCTAAATAAAGAGAGAGACTTAAAGCGTTCCTTATCTGGCCGACGAACTCTGAACCACCTCTTTAGTTAAACTGAGTTAAAATCAATTTTTGATGTACTTTGCAAAAGGAGAGTTTAACTTCTTGAGAAAGAAACTTATATAACCTTTTTCAAAAATGTCTTTTTTGCCAATTCCTAATTTATTTGCTAAATCAAACAATCTTTTCTTGGTTTTGTATCTTGGTGAAATAAATTCAATTTCTACAAAAGAGCCCCATTTCTCAAATCTATCAATATTTATAGTAAATCCGTCTAATTTGAAGACTGCTCTTTTCTTTTTAACCATTATCACTTTTTCCAAACCTATCAAGTTGAACATAGCAAGATAGATTTTTGGTTCCTTGATAGCAACTTCATATTCTTCCCACACACCATCTATTTTCTTTTTAGCCGATTTCACAGTCAAAATATATTTTCCTTCTCTTTCTCTTATCCTTACCACAAAAGAATAACCCAATTTTCGGCAGAGTTCAATTGAACTAAAATACTTATCCTTTTCTATTTTCTCTCCTACATACCTTGCCCCCAATTCTCTTAGTCTCTTTTTAATTTCCTTTGGATGATTTATTTTCGCTCTTATTTCTATTTCCATAATTTTAAGGTATTCTTAAAGTCCTCCATTTCTCTCTTATATTAATTTTATTAAAAATTTGCAATCCTTGTACATAGATTGTATGTATGCAGTACACACCCTTGACAAATAGTTTTGGTTTTGCTATTTTTCAATAAAACTTACCGGATGGTAAGTAAAATTATGAAGAAAACAAAACAGAAGATTTTAAAAACAGCATCTAAACTATTTTCTGAATCCTCATTTTCAGATGTCTCAATGCAAAAAATTGCCCAAAAACTGGGAATAACCAAGCCCGCTCTCTACCATCATTTTAAAAGTAAAAAAGAAATCTATTTTGAGGTTCTAAATGAATCGTTTGAAAGACTAAAGAAAGAAATTGAAAAAAGAGTTTCCTTAGTAAAATCAAAAGAAGAGATTTTATCTAAAACCATTGAGGGATATTTGGAGTTTTGTCTAAAAGAAAAAAATCTAATCCGCCTTCTCCATTTAAAACCATCCGGAAAGGAGGCAAAAATGAAAGGTAATCTTGAAAAGATAAAAAGGCAAATTAATTGTTTTCTTCAGGAGAAATTGGAAAAGGTTTTAAAAAATCCAGAATTCATTCACTATCTTTTGGGTGCCTTAGAAGGAATAGCAATGAAGGTCAAGAATTCTTCAAAAAAGAAATTAAACGCCAAAAAACTTGCCTCCCAAATTACAAAGGTCTGTTTATGGTTAAATCAAAATAAAAAGTATGTTTAAGAATTTTTTTGTTCAAAGAATAGCCAATTTTGTCAAAAACAAAACCGAACTTTCTGACAAGGATGTTAAGATAATTACAAAAATATTAGGAGTCTTCCCTGTTCCATTTACAATAAGAAAAGGGAAAAACGAGAAGGAAAATAAAAAAATTCAGATAAATTCAATCAGAGAGTCATTCTTAAGAAAAAAGGGATGGATTTATGGCTTTTCTCAAAGGATGCTCAAAGAATGGCATCCGAACTACAAAGAGAAACTTATCAAAAACTTTGTTTTCGGAGGATGGCAAAGAAAAAACAAACTGAGAGAAAGAACAGAAAAAGAAGGTTCTTTCACTCCTGCTACTGTTTTAATCTCTCCCTTAATGAGGTGCAACTATCATTGTGTGGGATGTTATGCCCAAAACTACACCAAGGCAGATGATATGCCAGAAGAACTCTTTGAAAGGATT